>JACCDP011374756.1_pt1 | contig 16948 bp, 21 predicted proteins | sample 7445841 | NCBI WGS metagenome assembly JACCDP01 (sample SAMN15323441, study PRJNA562643) | freshwater metagenome | isolation source: river surface water | place: USA:Blue River Watershed | collected 2017-08-17 | reverse complement strand
CTGGGGCGCGGTGGCGGTTCGCGCAGCTGATCCGCCTGCTGCTGCTCACCGGCTGCCGCCTGCGCGAGGTGCTCCATGCGCGGTGGGAGTGGGTGGACTGGACCGGGGGCCGGCTGATCATCCCGGCGGAGCACCACAAGACCGGGCGGCGGACGGGCCGTGCGCGGCGGGTGCTGCTGGTGCCCAGGGCGATGGAGATCCTCGAGGAGCTGCGTGCGCAGCAGCCGCCGGATGGCGGGGAGTGGGTGATCGCCGGCGGGCGGCCGGGGCAGCCGCTGGGCGGTTACCACTCGCTGTGGAAGGAGCTGCGGGATGAGGTGGGCCTGGTGGACTGTCGGCCACACGACCTGCGGCACACGTTCGCCAGCTACGGGCTGAGCGCTGGGCACGGGATCGACGTGGTGGGCCAGCTGCTGGGGCACACCAGCCTGCAGAGCACGCGGCGCTATGCGCACCTGATCGAGGACGCAGGGCGCGCGGCGGCGGCGCGGGTGAGCGACGACTTGGGAGTGTGACGGATTGTTACGAGTGCATAGCGAACGGGGGCTGGCGGATGGATGATTTGCTCACAGGGCCTCCACCGCCACTCGCCAGCCATGAACCTCTACACCACCCGCGCTTTTGTCCAGGCTGTGATCGACCGCCTGCACAACGCCGGCCGTCACACTGAAGCCTTCTCCCTCGGCGACGACCTGCGCTCCATCGGCTACCAGCCTCTGCCCAGCCACGTCGAGCGCGTGCAGCGCCGCGCCGAATCTCTCAACCCCGCCTGATTCCCACCACCACGCCATGTTCATCGCTTGCCTCACCGCCTGGGCCGTCGCCCTGCTCCTGCTCCCCCTGCTGGTCTTGCTGTGGGCCACCGAGTCGCGCCAGCAGCGCGCCCGCCGGTGGCGCCGCGACGGCTGGACCCAGCAGGCCATCGCCGATCGCCTCGGCTGTTCCCGCACCACGGTGCGCCGGCTGCTGGCGGCTTGACCGCCGCGGCCCGCCGGAGCCGCACCCAATCCGGCAGCACCCTCATCCGCATCTTGCAATGGCTCTTGAAAACCGCACCGTCATCCTGAACGGCACCCAGTTCACGCTCGGCAAGAAGTACCGCGACACCGTCCTTGGCGTCGAAGGAACTGCTGTCGCATCGGCCACCTATCTCACCGGCTGTGATCAGATCCAGCTGGCTGCACGGGACGCCAACGGCATGCCCTACAGCCAGTGGTTCGACGTGACCCGCATCGAAGGGGTCAAGGTCGAGGAGCGGCCTGGCGGCCCTGGGCCCAGCATCGTCGCGCGCCACCCTGGCTGACCGCCGCAACGAAAAGCCCCCGGCGCTGTCACACGCCGGGGGCCTGAGTTTCGGTGGGCAGCGCCGGCCTACTGCTTCGGCCAGAGCTCCCGCGGATCCTTGCCGGTCGCCATCATGCGCGACAGCCGCTCAGCGCGCTGCCCCACCTGGCCGGCCCAGCGTGAGTCGAGCATCATCGCCGCGGCCTTCGTGAACTCGCCGCCCTGCACCGCTGCCAGCGTCCGCTTGAACGTCAGCAGGGTGCCCAGGCCCATGTTGAACGCCATGTCGATCAGCACCCGCTGCCGCACGTCGTCCAGCGTGCCCACCCACGGCAGCGCGTTGATCAGCGCTGCCTGCACCTGATTGATGTCGTTGGCCAGCAGCATCGCTGACTCCTGCGCCGTGATGCCACGGTCCTCGAGGTTGCGGCCCACGCCGATGGTCAGCTTGCCGGCGGTGCAGCGGTACGGCTTGAGCCGCTCGCCCTCGTGCAGCCGCAGCTGGCGCACCAGGGCGGCGTGATCGATCAGTGCCATCAGCGGCGGCCCTTCGGCTGGTAGGGATAGGCCCGACGGGCAGCAGCCAGCAACAGCTGGAGCACCCCGTTGGACTTGACCTTGGGCGTCAGCGACAGGCCCTCCGACAGGAAGAACAGGCCGAAGCCGATCAGCACCTCGACGTGCTCAGGACTCAAATTCATGGTGACCTCCTCAGGTGATGGGTTGAGCGATGATCGCCCAGCCGTTGCCGGGCGCGTACCGGTAGCTGTTGCCTGCTGGCACCACCTCCCAGCGGCGGCAGAAGTTCTGGATCGAGTACCGGAGCCGAGAGCCCCAGTTGTTGACGTAGCCGCCGTTCACCACGTCCATCTCGCCGAACGGGTCGTGGACGATGAAGTTGGTGGCGTCGTAGCCGATCGCGATGATCCAGTGGCCGTCACCGTAGAGGCTGCCCAGGCCGCCCTTGTGGATGCAGCCCAGGGGCACGGGGATCCCCTTGTCGATCTGCGCCTTGACGTCATCGACCCCGCAAGTCTGATCTATCCGGGCGGTGACGCCATAGTGCGCCAGCGCCTTGATCTGGTTCGGTGCTTCGGTGGTGTCGCCGTACCGGAGCACACGCCCCAGGTAGGCGTCATCGCCGTTGGGCCCGGGCAGCGTGCCCGGCTTGAGCGCCTGCAGCAGCATCGCGCAGCTGGAGCTGAAGCACATCCGCATCGCGTGCGCGGTGCTGCTGTCGCGCTGGCTGTAGTAAGGCACCTGCAGCGGGTTGCTCAGCGTGCGCGGCTGCTCCTGCTTCCCCGCGCCCTGCCAGGTTTGGTACCAGCTGGCGTCGCGCTTCTTCAGGCTGGCCGGCACTGCCTCCCAGAGCTGCTGCACTGCAGCACGCTGCAGCGGGAGGCCCTTCCAGTGCTCGAAGAACGGGACAAGATCAGGGAGCAGCCCCTGCTCTGGTGTCATGGCTGCTGGCCTCAACCGGTTGCTGTCCAAAGTGTAGCCGTGCGCCAACAGCGGACCACAGGATCGGTGCGACCAGGCCAATCACCACCGCCAGGATGACGCCCTGCGCGACGCGCTTCTCAACCTCGACCAGCCGGGTGAACGCATGCGCCAGGTCTGACCGCTTCTCTGCAACGCTCACAATCACGGCGTCCATCTTGCCCTCCAGGGCGCCGAGCTTGTGGTAGATGTCTCCGTGCGAGACCTCGTGCTCTGGCATGGTGGCACCTCGATCCATGAAGGTTACTTCAGACGCCAGTATTCAGGAGTACGCCCGTAGTAGCTGGTGTAGCCACTGGGCGGAGCAACCCAGCTGAAGCTCCCCTTGCTGGAGCTGTTGCTGATGATCGATCCATCGCTCTGCACGATGCCGATGTGGGGGTAGGGCGGGTTGCCGTTGTCCCGCATGATAGCGATGGCGCCAGGTTCAGGCCCTGATAGCAGGGTGCCGGCGCCGCCGGCGAGCGTGGAGCGCACCGTGGGGACGTAGTTGCTGTTGCCCCACGGCGGACTGATTCCTGCTCCTCTCAGTACCTTGTTCACGGCGTAGACGCAAGCATTGTTCCCGCCGTCCGGGCCGCCCCTGGTGTTCATCCCCCTGGCGCCGGCCGCGGCCTTGGCCAGCAGCGCTGCCTTCTCGGTCGGTGGCTTGCCGTTGTTGGCTCCACCCCCGCTGGCCCAGTCGGTGTTCTCTTCGCCCTGGGTGCCGCACTCGACCCGGGTGGTGAAGCCGCCACCGGCGAGCTCATGCACCACCTCCTTGATCAGCCAGGTGCCGTCGACCTCAGCGCGGAAGCCGGAGAGGGTGATGTCGCCGTCGGCGTTCAGCTCAGGCCGGCCTGGCATGGTGACGCTGATGCGCACCTCCCCGGACTTGAGCGCCTCCAGCTTGCTGTCGGCTGCCTGCTTGGCCTCCTCCTCGTCGCGGAACAGGTGCTTCTCCTCGAACACCGGCAGCGGGCCCTTCTGCCCTGAGGTGTGCACCTTCTCCTTGTTGGTCTCCCGGTCCAGGTACTTGACCTTCACGGCGTCATAGGCGCCGCGGTTCTTGAGGGTGGCGCGCCACTGGGTGGCCTCGGTGCCGGTGACGCTGAAGCTGCCGCGGGGGCCGACGAGGCCGCCGGGGATGCCGGCGAGCGTGGTGCTGGCGCCCGCGCGCGCGGCCGGGAGGTAGCGCTTGTAGGCGCCGGAGCGGTAGACCGACCAGGCGTTGAAGCCCTGCTGCTGGTAGATCGCCCGGGCCGCCCTGGCATTGGTGGCCGGATCGTAGAGCTGCTCATTGCTCGACAGGCCCAGCTGGCGGCGACGCTCGGGGCCCAGCCGGCCGATCATGTTGATCTGCCAGAGGCCATAGCTGAGGTCGGGCGGCCTGCTGTTCAGCGCTCGCACGCTGCCGCCAGACTCCGCCATGGCGATGGCGCCCATGGTGACGGCATCGTTGCCGGTGAAGCCGGCCTGCCGCGCCAGGGCGACGGCCTGGCCGGGGCTGACGCGGCCGGTGCTGTTGGGCACCGGACTGGCGCTGCCCTTGCCCCTGGGTGCCACCACCAGGGTGCCGTCGGCGGGCTTGATCGTGGCGCCGTACTTCTCCGCCAGGCGGGTGAGGAACGACTGATCGCTCTCGCTGGTCTGATCCTCGTGCTTGATCTTCACGTCGCCGATCTTGCCCTTCAGCACCAGCTGGAGGCCGTTGCGCTTGGCGATCTCGGTGGCGACCTTCGACAGGGTGGTGTCGTGCCACGACTGCGACCGCTGCTCCTTGACCAGCTCGGGGGCGGTCTGAGCGGCCGTGGCCTTGATCACCATCGACCGGGGCCCATTGCTCAGGTCCACCTCATCGACGGCGTAGCTGCCCATGTAGACCGGCGCCTGGCCCTGCGTGCGCCAGCCCAGCCACACCTTGAGCCATGCACCAGAGCGGGGCACTGGCACCTGGGCGTTGCGATCGTCGAGCGTGACCTCCAGGCTGTCGGACTGCTGGCCAGCCAGATCGGTGACGCGGATCGACAGCAGGCGGTCAGCGATGACGGAGGTCAGGTCGGTGCCGTCAGCCTCGAGGCGGAAGGCGGGGGTGCTCATGGATCCCAGATCCGCAGGGTGGTGGTGGTCTCAGGATCGGGCAGATCAGGCAGCTCGATGGTCAGGCCCTGCGGCAGGATCGGCATCAGGTCGGCCAGGTTGGGGTTGGCGACCATCACAGCCTCGACGGTCTGCTGGGTGCGGCCGTAGTACTGCCAGCAGATCAGGTCGAGCTCATCGAACTGGCGGGTGACGTAGAGCTGGCTCATTGCAGGAGCACCGATGCACGAACAGCGTTGGTGATCGCCGGGTCGACGTCGAGGATCGATCCCAGTGTGGCAGCCTGCTGCAGCAGCGCGTTGATGGCGCTGGTGTGCTGCGGGTTGACGATGCCGGCACTGGTGAGCGCGGGTGCCCCGGCGTTGCGGGCCAGGCCGAGCACCGAGGCGATGCCGGCAGGGCCCTGGCCATTGGTGAAAGTCGTCGCCAGGTTGGCGGCATTGACGCCGAGCGACCCCCAGCCTGCTGCAGCCTGCGGCGTGAAGCCGTTCAGCCCGAAGGTCTGGAGGGTGGTGTTGACCTGGCTGCCGGGGACGGGAGCGGTGCGGCCGATCGCCGAAAGCTGGCCCAGGTTGAAGCCGGCCTGCTGCGTCGCCTGCTGCGTCAGGCCCTGCCACTGGAAGGACTGGGCCCAGTCGAGCGAGTTGAAGGCGGAGCCTGCAGCGGTGAAGTTGGTGGTGGGTGCGGCCGCGGCCTTGACCAGTGCCGTGACGCTGAGCGGCGATCCCTTGGCGCCGGGGTTGTCCTCGCCGTAGCGCACCAGGCGGATCGAGAAGTCGATTTGGCGGGCATCACCACCGGCGACGAACACCGACCGGCCCTCGCGAATGGAGACGATGCACCAGCGGCCGAGCACCCGGCCGCGGCCGTCGTTGAGCATGTAGGGCTCGCCCCGCTCGGCCATGTCGCGCAGGGTCTGCATGGTGCCCTGGCGGCCGGAGAACCCTGGGTAGAGCACACCGTCGAGGGTGATCTCACGGGTGCCGACGCCCAGCCACTGGTTGGCGGGCTCGCGCAGCAGGCGGTCCTGCTGCTCCCAGCGGTAGGCGTCGTTGCGATCGACGGTCTGCGGTGAGCCGTTGGGCAGGTTGAACTGGAACGAACCCAGCTGATAGAGCGGGAGGCTAGTCATTCAGCAGCACCCGGTGAGCGGATTCAATCTCGCGCTGGATGTCCATGAAGGCGAGCTGCACCTGGCGGCTGATCTCCATGGCATCAGCGCTGGCCCCGGCGTTGATGGTGACCGGGGCGTGGACGGTGATGGGGGCCGCGGCGCGGCGTGCCCGGGGCGCCTGCAGCGAGACGGGCGCCTGCGCAACCTGCTGGGCAGCAGGGGCAGCGGCCAGGGCAGCGCCAGGGCCGGCGGAGAGCAGGGCCGCCATGGCGCCGGCGGTGATGGGCCGCGCGATGCGAGGGATGACCGCACCGTCGAAGCCAGGCACGAACAGCTCGCGGCGCCGTTCGCCCACGATGTAGGGGAAGCCAGCGCGCACGGAGCCGCCGACTGCGCGGCCGGGTGGGGTGGCCGCTGCGCCGCCGCCGGAGCTCTCGCCACCGCCACCGCCGCCGACCATCGAGCCGATGCGGGAGACCGCGCTGCTGACCCAGGAGAACAGCGCGCCGGCCCTGGCCTTGAGGCCATCGATGATCGTGCCGATGATCTTCTGGCCGATGCCCGAGCTGGTGAACAGGTTGACGATCTGAGCAGGGATGGGCGCGATGAGCGACAGGATGCCCGGGCCCAGCTGGGCAAAGAAGGCGATCAGCTTGGGCACCACGCTGGAGAACATGGTGGTGATCCACCCGAACCACCCGGACCACATGGCCTGGATGCCGGCGATGGCCTGGGCAAAGCCGGCCTGGATCTTGGCGATGTCACCGGTGAAGACGCCGACGGTGAACGTCCATGCGCCCTGGAGGTAAGTGAAGAAGCCGGCGAAGCCTGCGCGGACGCCGGCCACCATGGCGTCGATGCCGACGCGGAACCACTCGACCCGCTGGTAGGCGACCACCAGGGCGGCGCCGATGCCGACGATGCCAGCGACGATGAGGGTGATCGGGCCGGCCGCCACGGCCAGCACGGTGCCGATGCCGGCCAGCGCGGGGAAGGCCGCGGCCGCTGCGCCGAGGGCGGTGCCGATCGTGCCAATGGCAGACACCACCCCGGCGATGACGGGCAGGGCGATCACCAGGCCGGCCAGTGCGCCGCCGATCAGGGTGATGCCGGTCATCAGGCCAGGGTTGGCGGCTGCCCAGGACCCGATGCCCTCGGCGATCGGTGTGATGATCTCCGCCATGCGCGTGAGCGGGGGCAGGAGGGCATTGCCGACTGCGATGCCGAGCCGCTGCGCGCTGTTCTGGAAGCTGGTGAGCGTGCCCTGGAAGGTGGCGAGGCTGCGCTGGAAGTCCTTGTCGACGGTGCCGGCCGCGGCCGATCCGCCCGCATCAGCCTTGAGCTTCTCGTACTCCTTCCGGTACTTCATCAGGGACATCAGGGCCAGCTTGGCCTCCTTGTCCCCGAAGATCTGGGAGAGCTTGAAGACGTCGCCGCCGGTCACCTTCTGCAGCTGATCGAGGGCCGCCTCCATGGGGTTGATGCCCTTGGCCTTGGCGTCCTTCAGCACCTGCTCGATGTTGACGCCGAACTTGGAGAAGCGCTTCACCGCATCGGGGGCGGTGAGCTTGAGCATGGCGTCGGTGAGTCGGGTGGCAGCCTGGCCGGCGTCGGGCGCATCCTTGCGCACCATCTGCATCATGGCCGCCAGGGAGACGGCACCCTTCTTTCCTTCGATGCCGAGGCTGCCGGCTGCTGCTGCGATGGTGGGCATGAACTGCGCCATGTCGCGCAGCTCGAAGGCGCCCTGCTTGCCGGCGAACGCCAGCGCATCGAACGTCGCCTTGAGCTCCGTGGGTCGGATCTTCAGCGCGTTCTGCAGCTGGAAGCCGGTCTTGGTGACGTCGAGCAGGTCTGAGTTGGTGGCGGTCGCCACCTTGCCGAGGGACTCCATCGAGGCGACGGCATCCTTCAGCTCCAGGCCCTGGGCCACCAGGTCCTGGATGCCGGCCGCCAGCTTCTCCGGCGACAGGTTGGTGAGGTTGCGACCGCTGAGCCGCAGCAGCTCACCAGACAGCGCCTTGAGCTCACCCTGGCCGATGTTGGCGGTCTTGCCGATGTCGCTGAGGATCAGCTCGAAGCGGGCCGCCTGGCGGATGCTGGCGCCGAATGCCACGCCGATGCCCGCTGCCCCCACGGCAGCCTGCTGCCACAGGGCGTTGTCGAACATGCCCTTGAAGCCCTTGCGGCCGGCCAGCGCCGCGTCGTTCATCGTGCGGTTCACGTTCCGCCCGAACGACGACACCTGCATCTGCGCAGTGCGCAACGACGCGCCGAGGCTTGCGGCGATCTTGCCGCCGATCTCGACCGTGATCTTCTGCGCGCCCCCGCCGATCATCAGCTCACTGCCTCCACGATCTCATTCTCAACCACCTGGGCCTGCTCCAGCCACAGCCAGAACTCGTCGAGGTCGAGCTCGAGGATCTCGGCCAGGCCCCAGCTGGTTGCCTTCGCCAGGATGATGACAGCCCGGCGAAGGGTCTCCACTGCTACGACCTGGCCTGCCTGAAAGCCACGATCTGGCTTTCCAGCTTGCCCCAGTTGACGTCATCAAACAGCATCAGCTCATCCACGGGCACCTCGCAGAGGTTGGCCACCAGATGAACGGCTTGCTCGCCGTCGTTGCTGCTGGCCCTGGACGCTGCCACCCGGTCACCGACCTTGGGCCGGCGCATCACCAGGAAGTCCACGTCCACCCCGCCCACCTTCTCAGGGAAGTCGAAGACGACCTTGGCGGTGGGTTCAGGGCGTTGCTTGCTGCTCATCGATCAGACTCCGATTGCTTGGCGGATGGTGGCCAGTTGATCCTGGCCGTTGATCCGGCGGATCATGTTCACCTTGTCGATTTCCACCAGCTCACGGCCGCCGATGGTCAGCTTGTAGTACCGCAGGGCGAAGGTGAACGTGGGGCTCGACTGATCGCCGGCCTTCCAGTCGCCCTTCTCCACCTGCTTGACCACGCCGGTCATGTTGACCACGGCAGGCACAGCGGCCTCGCCATCGCGACGCATCGCGCCACGGGCCGTCATCTGGGTGTTGGCCGACGCCAGGCCGTAGAGGGCGATGACGTCGGGGTTGTACTCGAGCAGCACGAAGCTGCCCTCCAGCTTCTCCATGCCCATGTCGAGCTCTACGGGGGCGTCCATGCCGCCGCCGCGGAACTCCTCCATCTTGGTGGTGAGGGTGGGCAGGGTGAGCGTGTCGATCGTGCCGGCCAGGCCCTGGCCGTCGACGAACAGGCTGAAGTTCTTCAGTACGCGGGGAATCTGGGCCATGGGTCAGTCCTCGATGGGGCGGTGGGTGGATCAGACGAACAGGTCGGTGACGTAGCTGTTCACCAGGTGGGAGCGGAAGGTGACCCGCTCAGCCGGGAACGGCGGGGTGAAGTCGAAGTCGAAGAACACCTGGCCGTTGCTGATGCTCACCGGGGTGTTCAGCTCGGGGTCCACCCAGACGTCGCCGCCGAGGATGGCGCCGCGTGCCTTGAGGCTGCGCAGGTATTCGCGCACCGACTCCTGCACCTCCTCCAGGTAGGTGGCGGTGATGCAGCGGTCGACGGCCCAGAGGTGGCCGCGGAGGATCGACTCGTTAATCATGTCGGCGGTGCGCCGCACCGACAGGAAGGCGTAGCGGGGATCGCTGGCCAGGGTGCGGTTGCCCCAGAGGCGGAAGCCTTGCTCGCGAACGATCGTGGCGATCTTCTGCTCGTTGAGCAGGTTGGCGCGGGAGTTGTAGTCGCCCAGGGTGAAGTCGATGGCGCGGCTGGTGCCTTCGATGCCGTTGAGCTCGTTGTTCGAGGGGGACCACCAGAAGCCGCGCTCGTTGTCGACCTTGTTGATCAGGCCAGCAACGGCCGGGGAGGCGGGCACGCTGGAGCCGTCGCGCAGCACCCAGGGGTCGACGACGTAGATGCGGTCGCTGCCGAAGTCGTCGGCGATCTGGATCGCGTCAGCGTCGGTGGTGTTGGGGCCATCGGCGACGATCACCGCGCGCAGGCGCTGCGCGATGCCGATCATCTCGGCCAGCACCTCAGAGCGCACGGTGCCGCGCTGCACGGTGCCGGCCACAGCCTGGACACCCTCGCCGCCCTGAACGCCACCGCCCGGCTCTTCCGGGATCGGGGCCGGGGGCGCCGCGATCGCGACGGTGGGGTTGCTGGTGTAGTTCTTGCCCGGGTTGGTGATGGTGATGCTCACCACCTTGCCGGAGTTGGCGCCGGTGCCGAGCACTGCCACGGCCGTGGCGCCGGTGCCGCCGCCGCCGGTGATGGTCACCGCCGGGGCAGTGGTGTAGCCCGAGCCCTGGGTGGCCACGGCAATCGAGAGGATCCCGTTGCTGGTGCGCTGGTGGGTGTAGCCAGGCGCGATCAGGATGCGCGGCGCAAAGCCCACAGCGTTCTCGGCTGCCATGAAGGCATGGACGCCGGTGTAGCTGCCGCCGCCGGTGACGCCGCCGCGGATGTTGTCGATGATCGCGCTCTCGCTCGCGCCCTCAACCCGGATCACCACCACGACAGCACCGGCCTGGTCGTAGATCAGGTCCAAGGCGGTGGGCAGGGTGCCGGTCTCGCCGATGCCGGACATCTCCGATCGGCGGGTGACAAGCACCGGGGTGTTGAGCGGGAACTTCTGGGCATCAGCACCAGGGGCGGTGCCGATGACGCCGATCACGCTGGAGCGGATGGTCTGGATCGGCCGGGCCCCAGTGTCAATCTGGAGAACCTCTACGCCGTGAAGGAAGTTGGTGGTCATGCGGAGTGGTCCTCCTGTCGGGTTGATTCTAGGGTGAGCCGTTTCAGCGGACGATCAGCAGGCTGACGCTCGCCGAGTCGTGCCCTGCTGGCGCGACGCTGTTGGTAGAGCCGACCAGGATCCGCAGGGCGTTGGCGGTCTTGGTGGTCGGCGGCAGCAGGTTGCCGGCCGCGTGGATGTTGACCGCCGTCTTGGGGCTGTTGGTGGCGGTGGAGTTGCCCATTCCCACCGCGGCATAGTTCCCGTCCGCCAGGGGCGTGGCGAAGTTGATGCCGTAGTCGCCGTTGCCGCAGTCGGCGATGCTGGCCACGTTGTTGCCCGCGCCCACGGGGCAACCCTTGAGCACCACGCTGCCGCTGGTGGTTGCGCTGGTCGCTGCGGTCACGGTGAAGCTGTTGGGCCCGGGCACGCTGGCGACGATGAAGGTGTTGTCGGTCGCGGTGCCCGAGGTGAAGTCGCAGCTGACGATGTGGCCCACCTGGCGGCCATGGTTTGTGAAGGTGACCGTGATCGTGGTGCCGGATTGGCTGTAGGTCGCGGTCTGGTTGGCCGCAGCGGTGCCGTCGAAATGCACCCAGGTCGGGGCAAACGACACCCCTGCCGCCAGCTTCTCCGACGTGACGCACCCATTCTTGAGGTCTGGTGTGTCGATTGTTCCGTCCGACACCATCGCGCCGGGAATCCTTTGCAGTGGCATGAGAAGACGAAGTGGGTGATCAGAGTTCGGCGGTGCCGGAGATGATGACGCGCGCCTCGGTGGTGGCATAGGTGCCGGCCCGGAAGCCCGACACACTGACCGCTGTAACGCTGCCGCCGGCGCCGTCGAGATACTCCTCGACAGCAATGTCCGGCGGGATGCGCTTCTTGGTGGACCACTGGCCAACCACTCGCAACCCACTGGTCGGGATCGCATAGGTGGAGAGCTCGTAGTACCGCTGGCACAGGTCCTGCTCGAGGCTCGGCGGGCGCCGCTCGAATGGCGTCCGAGCTGGCCCTGCTTCCACCTGCACCTGGGCGATGTCGAACGAACCGGACTGCTGCCCGAGCGTGCCGGTGCGGGCGTTGAAGTTGAAGCCCGCGTCGAACCAGATCAGCAGTTCCAGGCTGGTGTCGTTGTCTTCGCTGAGCGTCTTGCCATCGATGGATGGCACCTGAGCGGTGACCGTCACCCGCTGCCAGGCGCTGCTCAGGGTGACCTTGGTGGTGCCGATGCCTGTGACCTGGGCGCTGCCGCCGGTGCCGAACCGCTGGATCAGCTCAACGGCGATCGGCCTGGCGGCATCAGCTTTCGCCCAGAAGGAGATCGTGCAGGCCTGACCGGCGAAGGTGCGGACATCCTCGATGGGCTGGCGGAGGTAGCAGCCGTTGCCGATGGCAGCCGCCGAGGTGACGGCGACGCGGCAGAAGTGCCGGGGGTTGTTGGGCACGGCCGTCTGGCCGGGCGTGAAGGTGCGCTGGCTGGTTTCGTGGGTTGAACCGATCACGACGGTCTGCCAGCGGTCTGCAACGAACCCGCTCTGGCTGCTGCTGAACGAGGTGCGCCGCTGCCAGAAGTCGAAGTTGCCGTTGATGATCGCGTTGCGGAAGCCCGACAGCGCGCCGCCCTCCAGTGCCAGCTTGGGGATGGTGACGGCTGCATCGCGCAGCTTGGGCGTGGTGATGGTGTCATCAGCCGGGGCGCCGGCCGCGGCCACGGACAGGGCCAGCACGCGCACGCTCGCACCCGCGCCAGGGGCTTCGGAAAGTGTGAGGGTCAGCCCGTCCTGGCTGATGGTGTACTCGCTGGTGGGCTGCACCACCCCGTCGACGGTGATCAGCGCCGAGGGCTTGTTGATGATCGGCGAGGTGAGACCGAAGGCCACCTGCCCGGCGGCTGCGGTGAACATGGTCTCGACCTGCACCGAACCCTGGACATAGCGGGCGTCGGCCTCGACCTTGGTGTAGCGATCACCCAGGGCAGTGTTGATCGACGCCAGGCTGTTCGCCACCGTGGCGGCGAAGTTGGCGTTGTCGCCCAGCGCTGCAGCCAGCTCGTCGAGCGTGTCGAGGGCGCCGGGGGCGCCGGCGATCACGTTGGCGATGGCGCCACTGATCAAGGCCTGAACCGCCGTGGAGGTGGGCCTGGCGGCCATGTCGGTGTCGATTGCATCGAGCGCCAGGCGCAGGCGCTCCACGTCGACAGCCAGTTGGTTGGCGACGTTCGGCTTGGGGTACGACTGGTTGGTCGTGCTCTGCTGGATCGTCATGTCACACCACCACGACGCGGAGGTTGCGGACGCGCGGACGGTTGACCGTGTTGCCCGTCAGCCGCAGCCGGATGCGCGTGTTGGTCAGCGACACGTTGCCGGAGTTGTAGGCGTACTCGACCAGGCCATCGCCGAGCTGGGTCGCGACCGGACTGGTCAGTAACTGGTAGGTGTCAGGGGTGGCGGTTTCGTAGGCCACATCCACCGTGGCGGTGCCGGGCAGGATGGCGTCGAAGATCACCTTGATCGCCTTGTTGGTGCCGACTGGGATCTGACGGGTGACGTACTTGGCGTTCTCATCGAGGTCGCCGCGCACCTGCTGCGCACCGGGGTAGAGCACAGGCGACTCGAACTCGTTGCCGGTGAGGCTGGCGACCAGATCGAACGTCGCGGTCTGCCTGGTGTCGAAGCTGATCGGCTGGCCGGGCTGCGCGCGGAAGATGGTGCCATCACCGCGGCGGAACTTGAGCGCCAGACTCGTGGCGGCCGTGGGTCGATCGAACGGCGCAATGCCGAGGATGTCGGAGATGTCAGTGGCGGAAGCACCGCCGAGCTCCACCTCGCGGCTGTTGCTGGTGAACCGTGCGCCGACCAACCGGAAGCGCAGGTCCTTCTCCTGGTGTGGCGTCCAGGTGGAAGCGTTGCTGCTGCTCAGCAGCAGGCCCACGGTGTAGGGCTGGGATGCGACCCACTGCTGCTCGGTGGCGTCGAAGCTGCCGAGCTCGGCCACCGCGACCGCGTGGTTGGCATCGTTGGTGAGCAGCACCAGGGCGTACTCACGGCTGCCTTCCAGCCAGACGGGGGTGTCGAATGTCGCCCGCACCCAGTTGGCAGTCACGTCGATGTCAGCGGCGCGGATGCGCGCATCAGCCAGGACGGTCTGGGTGGGGAAGCCATTCTCGACTTCGCGGAGCTCCACCTGCACCGGCTCGCTGCCGCCCTTGGCGGCGAAGGTGATGTCCACGGCTGTGACGTGCCGGCCGCGGGTGAGGGTGAAGGTTTGCGCCAGGGGGTCGATGGGTCGGCCGATCGCCCTGGTGCGGACGATGCGCCGCACCAGCAGGTCGCCGCGGCCGGTGAACTGCCCGGCGCCGTAGGTGCCGCCGCCACCGGTGAACTCGACCAGCTTCGTGCCGGCGGGGACGTTGGCCGGGATCGTGAACTGCCCCGTCAGGATGCCGTTGCTGTTTGCTGAGAGTGGCATTGCTCAGGCCTCAGAGGGGGGTGATGTCGATGCCGTCGAACTCCAGCAGGACCAGCTGTTCGCCAGCGCCGAAGCCCTCGACGATGAACTCGACGTTGATCTGTCGGAGGAACTCCACCTCGGTCCGGGTTGTTTGGTCGACGTCCCTGGTGAAGGTTATCGTGCGCTCCGGGCTGCGGGCCTGGAGCGTCGGGTCGATGAACCGTCGCGTCTCCTCGGTGACGATGTTCTCAACCACGGTCCACTGATCGACCGATGGGTTGAGCGTGACCAGGGCCGGCGGCGGTGCGAAGGCCTGGTAGGGGTTGATCTTCATGCTGCCGGTGCGCAGCGTTTGCACGATCAGGAACTCATCCTGATAGGGCAGCAGCCAGGTGGCCTTGTGGTTCTGCGATGCGGCCACGTTGGTGGAGCGGATCGGCAGCTGCAGCTCACCGTCGATGATCACCGCGTCCTGGGTGATGCCCTCATCGCGGAGGTCGTCATCGAAGAACGGATCGACGAAGACGCCGGACTTGCTGGTTGGTTCGCGGCTGGAGATGTCGGTCTTGAGCCGCTCCAGCGCCACCAGCTGGAACAGCCGGACGATCGAGTTGCGCATCTCGCGCAGCTCGCCCATGTCGGTGACGCGGATGGCGTCGTTGTCGACCTGAGCCGTCTGCCCCCAGGCGTTGGTGATCGTCGCCAGCGCCAGCAGCGAGCCGGGGACGAAGGGCTTGGGGCTGCCGAACCTGGAACTCTCGCCCTTGATCCTGACGAACTCGCCGGTGCTGTCCACCGCCAGGATGTCGGTGCGAGGCAGCTTCCAGATGTAGTCGACGAGGATCAGCGTGCCGGCGACCGCGCCGGTGACGGAGAAGGTGCCAGCGGCGAGGTTGATGCTGCTCGGGGTGACGCTGGTCAGGTAGCGGTAGGTGACGGAGTAGGTGCTGCCAGGGGCAGGCTCAGCGCCCGCCGGGGACCAGCTGATGGTGTCGCCCACCAGCAGGTAGTCGGTGGTGGCGGTGTAGGTGGTGGCGCCCTGGGTGACCGACTCGATGCTCAGAATGGCGGTGTCAGGGAAGGGGTCGGTGCCACCGGAGAATCCGCCGCGGTTCACGGTGACGGTCTTCTGCGCCGTGATCACCACGTCCTGGATCGAAGACAGCGGCTTGTAGTTCAGGGTGATGGTCTGCGCCGATGCGGTCGCGGAGCTCTTGGGCTCATTGGCGATCGACTCGAGGTCTGGATCTTCGGCGTACCGGAGGCGGCTGGAGGTGAGCTTGTCGACCTTGAAGCCGAGGACGTTGGCGACGCCATCGTTGACGGTGAACACCTGATTGCCGTTCGCCAGGCCGGCCGCCTCGACCCGCATCCCGCGCACGGCGTAGTTGCCGTTGCTCTCGCGGTCGTAGCGGGCGATGAGCTGGAGGACCGGATCAAGGATCGGCGGCTGGTTCTGGGTGAGCAGCGCCCCGTTGCGCACCCTGTAGACCGGGTAGAAGTCACCGGTGAGGCCATCGCCGGACCAGCCCCAGGCGGCGAGACGGCGGAGGCGGCCAGCGCCGGGCTCCTGGTAGTTGCGGGTGCCGACGGCTGGATCCCGCAGCTGGGGATCTTCGAGCTCGGTGATCTCGGCGGTGGTGATGCGGACGCCGATCTGCAGCTCACCGACGACCGGGATGGTGAAGGTGGCAGGGGCGACCCTGCGAACCGCGCCAACCACGTAGATGGCGCCGCCCTCCATCTGAGTGACGCCGGTGTCTGGATCGATGATCGCCTGACCGTTGCGGATGACGGCGCCGTCCTTGAAGAGGACGTCGGCGATGCGCTTGAGCCGATCGAACTGTGTCGACTGGATCTCGTTGAGCTCAGCGGACTGTAGGCCCTTGGCAGCGCGGAACAGGAGCTCGTCGTAGCCCTGGGCTGCGTTGAACCGGTTGTAGTACTGGGTGAGAGTCACGGTTCAGGCCTCAGAAGGTGACGACGAACTCGAAGGTTTCGCGCGTTGCGGGTGTGCGGTTGATGCGCGGGACGTTCTCGGCGACCAGCATGGTGCCGGTGCTGGTGACCTGCGCGGGGTTGAAATACATCTTCCCCAGTGGCAGGCCGGGCTCCGTGGTGGTGCCGAGGAAGACGGCAGTTTCGCGGATCTGGGCAGTGGGGGCGTCGTCGAAGTCGAAGGTGAAGCGGAGGTAGAGGTGGTTGGTGGGCGTCTGGGAGACGTTGAAGCTGCCGGTGGGCACGACGATGGTGCCGTTGGCGTCTGGGGTGCAGAAGGCGGACTCAGTGAGCTTGCGGTAGCCAACGGGGTTGACCAGCTGAGTCTTGGAGCTGTCTTCGGTGACGAACGTGGTGTCCCAGGAGGCGAGACCAGAGCCCCAACCCATGAAGAGGGTGCCGTCGCGGACAGAATCCGCGATGGCGGTGCGGCCTGAGGTTACGAGAGTCGCCATCCTGGGGAATCCATCGGTGAGAGTTTAGGTGCGAACGCGGAGCTTGGGGAACGCCCGGATCGGGGACTCAAGCGCTGCGGGGGCAGAGGGTGGCACGGCGAAGGCCACCGCGAAGCTGCCGCCCTGCACCAGCTTGCGCGACCGCCAGGTGGGCGAAGCAGTGGCGGTGATGCCATTCAGGCTGATGCCCGAGAGCGTGACGCTGGTTTGCCCTGCTGGGCTCTGATTGATGGTGGCCATCAGACCATCCTCGCCAGGAACAGCGGAGAGGCGCCTGTGACGGCGGAAGCGTTGGCGGCGAAGTCAAGCACCTCCCACTCTTCAGTGCCTGCGCT
>JACCDP010161483.1_pt1 | contig 16948 bp, 13 predicted proteins | sample 7445841 | NCBI WGS metagenome assembly JACCDP01 (sample SAMN15323441, study PRJNA562643) | freshwater metagenome | isolation source: river surface water | place: USA:Blue River Watershed | collected 2017-08-17 | reverse complement strand
GAACAATGTATCATCAAGGCAAAAATGCCTCATCGAATTGATCTTGTGTATACTGAAAAATATAAACTCAGTCAGTTGGCCGAAATGATCGGCGCAACATTCACTGTAAATTCAGAATCGAATATCGAGTACACCGGTATTCGTGGTCAACTTAATCTCGAGTTTGAACCGATGTCTTCCTTGCTGCAAAAATTTCAAGAAGATTACAAACATAGTCTACATCCTCCAGAGACATCCCATGATGAGCCCCAAGCAGAAATCCATCCCGCATAATGTGATCCGATTCATCAAACTCTTGTAGGTATTCACGCCAGGCTGGATGGCGCGTGATGTTTCCGGCGAAACAAACGCGTGTCTGGACACCATTCTCTTCAAGATAATGTAGGAGTTCGAGGCGGTCCGGACACATCAGTGGCATCGCAAGCCAATTTGGCTTTTTTGAATCATCTGGCAAAAGATAATATGAAACATCTTTCAGACGTTCAATATACCGATTGATGTTCTGGCGGCGCTTTGCGAGAAGTTTGTCCAACTTGTCCCATTGTGCAAGTCCAAATGCTGCATTCATCTCACACGCCTTGAGATGATAACCAGCTACGCCATACAAAAATTTCCAGTCGTATGGAATTCCATCGACTGAATGATTAAATCGTTCGGATGGATCCTCAATATTATCACCGATACGCCCCCAGTCCCTAAACATGAGTGCGCGCTTGTAATGGTTTTCTTGGTTGAACATAACCATTCCACCAATACCACCTGCAGTGATAACGTGACTAGCATAAAAGCTGGTTGTCGCAATATCCGAATAGTTGATTGCTCCAACGGATGGGATTGTATCTGCCGAATCTTCAATCAGGATAAGATTTGGAAATTCTTTACGGATTTCTTTCCAGTTGGGAAGACTGCCAATCAAGTTTGGAATGAGCAGCACCTTTGTACGATCAGTGACTACCGTCCGGATTTGATCGATACTTGGGACATATCTTCCCAACTCGACATCACAAAAAACTGGTTTGGCGCCAACTTGTTTGATTGGTGCTACTGTAGTGGCAAACCCACAGGCTGGTGTTACAACTTCATCATCTGGACCAAGCTCCAGTGCACACAGAGCAAGTAGAATTGCAGACGAGCCAGAATTGACAAATAGACCATGGGTTTTGCCAAATCGTTCCGACACCTTCTTTTCAAATTCGACTGTTTTTGGCCCAAAACCAGCCAGCCAGCCAGCCCGAAGGCATTCCGTGACTGCCTGTATTTCTTCTTCGCCATAAGCCTCAAACTGATTGGGTGCATACCAAACCTTTGGGCGCGCCATATTATCTAAATAGAGAAGGAGACTTTTATATAGTATGAAACTTTTGGTAACTGGAGGTCTTGGATTCATAGGTTCAAATTTTATAGAATATATGCTGGAACATACCGAACACCAGATTGTCAATGTCGACAAATGTGACTACATGGCCAGTGAGGATAATGTTCGACCGCATGTACGATACAAATATATAAGAGCGGACATTACCGAGCGATATCACATGGTTCATATTTTCAAAGAATATCAGCCAGAGGTTGTGATTCATTTTGCTGCACAGTCGTGTGTCGATCGGAGCTTTGATCAAGCTTTTCAATTTACAAAAGATAATGTACTTGGGACACATGTTTTACTCGAGACTGCAAAAGATTATGGAAAACTCCATCGTTTTATTCACATTAGTACCGATGAAGTTTACGGTGAAGTTGGAAGTGGTGGAGTATCCACCGTCGAGTCGCCTTTGAATCCAAGCAATCCATACTCGGCGAGTAAGGCGGCCGCAGAACTTTACGTAAGGGCATATGGTCATGCGTACAAAATTCCAATTATTATTACTCGTGGGAACAATGTATTCGGACCGAAACAATACCCTGAAAAGGTGATCCCATTGTTCATTACTCAGATACTTCGTGGCGAACCATGCACAATTCACGGCGAGGGTGAGTATCGGAGAAATTTTATATATGTGGATGATGTTTCAAGGGCTGTACGTACGGTATTGGAAAAGGGTAGCGTAGGATCTACATACAATATAGGTACGACGAATGAATATTCGGTACTTGAAATTTATGAGACGATCCATAAACTTATGGGGAAAGGTCAAAAAGTTCATGTAGATGATCCAAGGCCTTTTAACGATTCACGATACTGTGTCGATCCTAGTGAATTGATAGAGCTCGGGTGGGAAGAGCAGGAAAATTTCACAGACGCACTCACAAAGACTATCCAGTACTACAGGCTTAAAGAAGTCGGTCATGTATAAAATATAAGCCTCAGTAGCACAGTTGGTTAGTGCATCTGCTTTGTAAGCAGGGGGTCGGGTGTTCGAATCACCCCTGAGGCATTGGCTCCTATAGCTCAGTAGGTAGAGCGTCAGACTGTTAATCTGAACGTCACAGGTTCGAACCCTGTTGGGAGCGTTTTTTGAACTGGCCAACTCCAGTTAAAAAAACGTGTCGTGTATTCAATAGTTAAGTAGGGTTTATAGACTCTTCAACAATGGAGGCTCTTCTGAAGCGTGTCTGTGATGGCGAGAAGCTGAACTTTGAGGAGATGTCCGCAAAGTATCTCAAGCCGAAGAGGGTGGCCAAGGTTGAAACCCGCCCCACGGAGACCCCTGAAAAGTGCACTGGTATCACGGCAAAAGGCAAGCCTTGCTCTCTTAAGGCACTTGCCGGAACTTGCTTTTGCCGGGTGCATTCGGGAGAGCCGAAGGAGAAGAAGCCGACCCAAAAGAAGGAGACGAAGAAGGCGTCTACTCGCTCTGCCGAGCCAGTACACACTCATCCGATTGATGAGGAGATTCATGATGACTGTGAGCTATGCCAGACACATGGATCTCCATTTGAAGATCTCGACGAGGAGGAGTTTGAGGTGGCTTCTTCGCCAAAGGTTTCTATTCGTGAGCGTCTTGCGCGGATGGATCAGTATCTGAGTGATGCCGACGATAACTGAGCCTAAAAATCCCAAACATATAAATAGAAATGAACATTCGTTATCTTGAGGATTCTGAATCACTTTTGCGTATTCACCAAGAATACTTTACAAAAGGAATCAGGCCTCCTATGAAAGAGTATATTCAGGCTCTGGAAGAGGCTGAATATCCTCATGATAAAATTGCAAAAGTTAAAAAATTTTATATAGAAGAAACTCGTAATGACGCAAAAAACCAAAAAATTATCGACGGACTTTTTCCCAAGTACAAGTGTAAAACTGGACGAACAGCACCAAAGAAGGTGCTGAAAACTGTCAAAAAAAGAATTTAACGAATGTTACGTACAGCATCTGCATCTTTTCGATCATATAAAATATTCAATTTGCCATCTTGAATTCGCATCAAGTTGTGCACTCGGGCATAAATCTTGACATTTCGGGCAACTTCGGGTGACGTCTTTCGAAACGAAAAATCAAACTGTTGACGTACAAGTGCGTTAAAATTTACTGAACCAGTTGGATCTGAATTCTCAGGGTCAAGTGCGAATGGGTACATGTAAAAATATCGATCCGGACTTCTTGTGTGATTTTCCAATCCCTGCAGGACCCTCATGAAAATAGGAGTCCCTAAATTTGTAGGTATAACTTCGTAACCATTAAGGACCATCCGCATATTGACAAATTGATCCAGTGTCCCTAATTTATAATTGTAAGGAGTAGCTCCATCACTTTGTATTATGAAAAACAACTCTTTGACTGGGTGCGAAAAATCCGTAAATACTGTAATTGGCTGAGCCTCCGTAGTGTAATAAGTTCCAGAAAATGTGCACGTGACTGCCTGGACATTTGCACTTGATGTACATACAAGATTTGCTGTATAGTTTGTTCCTCCAGATAAAGAGCCAGTGTAAATCATTGAAAATGTATTTGAGACTGGTGTTGTAGCTGCCGTACTCACAAGAACATTATTTAGAGTCATCGTGTAGCCACCTGTGTTTATAGGATATTCAGAAGCGTTTATGGTAAATGTCACATTCGAGTTAAACCTATCCGAATAGTCGTATGGGGTTGTAAAGTAAAGGCTGTACGTACATGCGGTAGGGGCTGTCGAAAGTATGTTCAATGTCGAAGTCAAATTAACCTTGTTCGTTTTGTTTGCGGATACAATTTCTGATACACCAACCTGAAAGTTTGTTCGGTGGGACTGCTCAATAAGGTACAAAAGGGTTGTATTTTTAAAATAGTCCCGTTGGGCTTTTGGCAAAAATGCATAGCTCACCACCAACTTTGCATTAAGTGCAAGTGATCCTGAATAGCCAGTAATAAATTCACTGGGCTGGCGAAATTTGAACCGGATATACGGATTTTTTTCGAGCGCACAAACTGGAAGACCAACATCCATGCAACTGAATGGAAGTTTGATTGCGTACGTCGTGTTAAGGGTCGTACGACCTTTGCCGACAAGCTGACCTAGAGCATTTTGTTTTCCCTGTGGCACGTAAATGTCGTTTGCAATGTCCAAAAAGTCTCCGTCTAAACGTTCAATCACCTCTGTTTCATATTCCAACTGAGCATAATCGATTGCGTATGTTCCAGCACTTTCGACACATGGTACTCCAGAATTAGAAAATGTCAAATATATGTAGACACCCTGTATAATATCACCGTTTTTATAGAGATCAATAAGTACTTCATCTCCATAAAAATAGTTTTTTGGAAACTGAAGTGTCATCATCTGTTCGGCAAAATGGGAACTTTGTGAATATACAGTCCTGAAGTACGTAGACTTGGCTTCGTTTGTGTATAACACATCTGAACTACCAAGACTGTTTACAAATGATCTGGTATCCATTATTCTAATCCTGACCAAGAATTAAACATCAGACCAGAAATCCCACCTCTTATCCTCAAAACATTGAGTGCCTTTGCATAAATATCGGCTGTATATGTTCCGGTAGGTGTATTGATTCGAAGCATCTTTTCACGGATTCGTGAAAAGTTTACCGGCGCATTAAAGTTGTGCATAAATACATTGCGAGTCGGGAAAGTTGTTTTGGTTTCCCATGGTTCAACAAATTGGTACAGGATTGAATCATAATCAATCACCTGTTCACCATTAAACGTAAGTGCCATCGATGTCAAGTTTGAATATGTGTATGTGAGTTGATTAGCAGATTCCATAAGGGTGACGAAAAATTCTTGGATCGCCGACTCAAATCTCAAAGGAATAAATGTTTGTGTAAGAGTTATCGGTACCGACATTCTCTGAGTCTGTGTAATAACAATGTCCTGGGTAGTTGATCGCAGCCAATCATATTCTTTTTGGGACAGTGTAGCATATTCAACAAGTATAGATGCAGAGAACCCAAACTGGAATGTATAAGGATCGAACTGCCACAGGTTAGGAGCCGACAATGAACTGTTATAAGGTTCTGAAGAATACAGATATAAATATCGCGGCCCTTGAACTATTGGCCAAAGACCAACCTGTACAGCCGGATTCAATCCAGTTATATCTGTTCCAGTAGAAGTTACAAAACGATCATTTAATCCGGCTGCATTCTTATAATAAAGATTGTCGTAATCACCTGTCGAGGCTGAATATTTAATCAGGAGTTGTTGGGATCCTCCGTATGCTTCACCAATTTGGTCGGTCGATGTCAATAGGCTATCAGGACTGATCGAAAGTTGGTTTGATAGGTACGACATATACAACCATACATTTGTCCCGTCCACGTACATACCGAGTGGGAAATCATCTGCCGCACCCTGAACCGTCTTTGACCATTGTGGAATACCAGCCGTAGAATATTTTACCATGAGAACATCTGTGTATACACGACCAAAGTAAGGCGATGCCGTATTGGTATGAGTTGCAAACACTGCTCCGGTTGAATCGTATACTGTTAGAACAGATGATCTATAAAAGCATGTCAGGTATGGATTTCCGGATGGATCAAGTGTAACTGTCACTCCGCCTTCATAGTCGGATCCAGAAATAACAGATGTCCATACAGTTGTCAAAGTCGAAAGTGCAATCTTGTACAGTCGAACATTGAATCCATCAGTGGTTCCTAAATATACAAATCCATTTGTAGAATCATGCGCAATCGTATGAACCCCAAGATAACTTCCAGTGGTGACTTTGACTTTTGAAGATACGACACCTGTTGTCGAGTTGTATAAAATAACAAAACCATCGGCCGGTCCTGAAAATGCAAGGGTCCCGTTAAACGTACCGTCAGCGTTCCATACACTTAATGTACTTTCGTTTGTACCTGACAATACAACACCATATGTTGTATCGTATCTTATAGATGTTCCAAATGTATTTGTGTTTGTCGAAGACAGATTGGATGCCCATTGGAGAAGTCCATTTGAATTTGATTTAGCAATAAATCCATCGGCCAATGAACCAGCGGTCGTGAAACTTTTAAATGCAACTGCACTACCTGTACTGTATATACTCATTGTACGTGGTCCAAAATTACCTTGACCACCAGGGGCATTTATACTTCCACAAAAGTATACATTTCCGGAACCATCGATATCCAAATCATATATACCAGTGCAGCCAGCTGCAGATGGAGTTGCCGTATAGATGAACCATTGAATAGCTCCGGCCGAATTCGTCTTGAAAACAAATCCATTACCGAACCCCCCAGTCTGCAAAAATGTATTTGTATATTGCGTTCCGTTTGCATTATAATACAGCCCTGAGTTCGCCTCTAAACCTCCTCCGCACACATACATGTTTCCGGCCGAATCCACCTTCAGTTTACGGATACCGGACGCTTCGTTATTTCCAGATGTGAATGTGGTGCCGCTTCGCTGCCCGTTTATTTTTACGATCCATTGGCCAACACCTGAACTATTGTACTTTACGATGTACTGCATCCCATTTCCGGCGGTTATACTCGAAATTGTCGTAAATGTCGATCCGTCAAAGTTTCGGACTATATGTGAAACATCAGTGACATGACCGACGATGTAAAAGTTTCCGGCGGAATCAATAGTCACTAAATTTCTATAGTCCGAAAAACTTTTATATACAGTTACCAATGGTGTAGTCAAATATAGTTTGGCCGACCAATGTTTTGAAATCCATGAGAACGAAGACGCCTGGAAAGGCAAACTTGTATCGTAAATTATTACAATGGGACTTGCATATTGTGACGCACCAGAATAATATATATACCGGCCGTCGAAACAATATACTTCCATGTTTGGATTTAAACCGAATGCCGGTGCAAACTGTAAAATGGTTTGCCATGGAAGTGAACTCGACGAATTAAATACGGTCCACGAAGCCGACAATGACAAGTCGGATCCGATTCTAAAGCGACTAAAGTTATAAGCTGACGAAGTATATCCTGGCATTCCCAAATATCCATATGTTCCATCGGACACAAAAGGACCTGATAAATTTGGAACTGGACTAATCGACGTATAATTGTATTTTTTATAGCCACCCGATGTCATAAAGTTGAGTGAATCTATCACGACCAAAAATACATCTACGCGCTGATACATATACCGTCCGTCCGTCTGCATGTTAAGAGAGAATTGAACATTCGGATCACCTGCCATGACTCCATATTGTGTTTTGTCGATACCTAAAACATTATACCAATCCTGAAAAAATGAATACGCACTAGGGTCATTTATACCTTTTAATGTATCATAACGTACAACTCCCATATTCCACCATATTTCATTCAAAAAATACGAAGTGCCGCTATATGTGAAGGTTGTTGTCGCAAGACAATCATTTCCGCTCGTAACTGTACTTGTTGAGTGACCGGTCGAGGTTGGCAACTTTGCTACTATGTAAGTGTGCCAGGCTGTCCGTTCACCAACAGTTAGACTAGTTTTATTGTAAAATCGAAACACAGTACTCCATGAAGTACCTACTGGAACTGTATTTGATACCCAGGACGCATGAAGGTTTGACGAAACGACATTGACATAATTGAGACTTAACATGTAAAACATATATTTACCGCATGCCCCGAGTGCACCTATAATCTGTGTACTTGGTCCACCTGCACCGGTCGTACCTGCATAAGTCATAGACGGACCGAATGCATCACCCTGCCAGATTGATCTGGTTGCAGTCTGGGTCGTGTTTGTATTTGTGACGAAGTAATCGCTCACGGGGAGAACTGTAACATATCGTTGGGTAGTGTCATACCGATAAATATTAGACTCTATAATAACTCCATTTTGTCCACTTCCTTTACCATTTGGAGTGAACACCGTAGCTGATGTTTTTGTACCCGATGTATAAGCGGTAGGGTCATCTACATTCTTTGATGTATCGAAAAAATATCTTTGATTTGTACTTGCATTATCAAAAACGAGTGTATCATTATATATACCGGCAAGTACGATATCAAAATTATTAACTTGGACTCTGTTTCTTTGGTCACTCTGAATGTACGAAGAAGCTTCAAATATACTTCCGCCACCAGTATCCTGTGACTGTACTAGATTTTCAGCAGTATTGAAATCGACCGATACTCTTACATCCTGTTTAGAGAGTCCACAAATCGGGAGCTGTGGGACTCCAAAATCGAGATCCGTAAAACAGTACCGTGAGGTTAATTGGGGACTGGAATCATTTTTTCCAACCAGAACAGTCAGACCAGCCTGATTTTCATATGGAACATTCACGTCATTCATAAGATCGATATAACTTCCTGTGATGTCGTTTATAACCTGGCCACCTATATAAAGTTTTGTATTACGAACAAGTCGTGTGCCGACTCCGTCCAGATAATTTTGATCCACAGGTGGTACAATTCCTTGAATCCAGCCAGATTGAACAGCTGATAGTTGTGCAGTCCGAGTTGTCGTAATCGTATATCCATAGTATGTTTGGAGTCGAACGTCTGGTCTACGTGCATCAAATCCATAAAAAATAGCACTTTCAGTGTTTGCAAAATATATGGTTGTCGTTCCAGTATATACAAAGCTACCGGACACACTATCATATGAAACTGTGATCGTTGCAGGATAATACTGCTGGAGCCATACAAAAAGATTAAAAGTTGAATAGTAAACTGTAGTCGGTATAGATTCGAATGCAATTACAAAAATTCCTTGGACTAAAATGTAACCAGTGGGCTGATTTACTATATCACCTGGCCATACAGGCCAAACGAATGCACCTGCATTAGTTGTATACAAAGCAGATAGAACACTCCTGAGGGTTATATTTCGAATAACGTCCCCTTTTGGAGGAATAATACAAGTCGAAGTTCCACCCGGTAGTACCTCTGTATAAAATGGAACTTCCAGTGTCTCTGTGATAAATGGAGTATAACGTGTATATACAGATCTAAAATACGTCATACTCGGTTTACCCTTTATATAAGCGTCTTGTTCACCGACTGCATATAGTAATATTGACGCCATAAATGACGTTACCTATGCTTTGTCAAGACTTTTAATTTTTCAATGCACCGTAGCCACCTTTAAACTCTAAAACTTTGTAGCCATAGTAGTACAAAATAATACTAAAATTTTGGGCTATATCTGGGGCATACTGTGGCAAAAATTGAATCTGGAGCTTGCTTGTTTGCGAGTTTACCTTTTTAAAATCAAGATAGCCACCCTGATTAAACTCCTTTGGAGTCAAACCAAAGCAATATGTATATATGGATTTAGTTGGAATAGACAGACCATGATTCATTGGCTGCTGGTATGTAAAATATGACCCGGTTGCAAATGTACCCAGAATGTTTCGTGTATTTATGTAAATGTTGCAAAATTCAATCGTATCGATATAGCGTGTTGTCGATCCATCATAGAATGTAAGTGGTACACCCGCCTCAAAATACTGACTCGTGTATCCATATGCATACCTTGATCCAAAATAATTTGAAGATGTCGTATCTTCGTACAACTTATTTCGGATAAACCATGACATTGAAATAATTGGATAGTTTGCCGTAAAGTTTTGGGTCGGCTTTCCATCCACAAACTCCTTGATCGATTCGTTCTGTACATTATTTACGACGAGCTGAAATGGAACAGACTGATAATATATGCGTTCTTCATGCGATAGAATAATTTCTTCAGTGATGAGCCTAGGATTTATAAATTCGATAGGGGGTGAATAGTTTGTAAACCAGATCTGTGGTCGAAAAGTAAACCGAATATAGACCCGTTGGAGCATAAGCGCACATAAAGGAAACCCAGGCACTTCAAGTCTCTGAGGCTTCTTTGAGTTGTGGCTATGTCGACGTGTAAAAAAGAATTCGAGTGGAATCATCAAATCAAGTGGCTGTGTCCCTGGTACATCATTTCCTTCTGTATATCCACCGTTAATAGCTTTTTGCATTGCAAGTTTTTCATCAGCGTCCAAAAAGAGTTGATCATGCAGGATATACCAGTCATCCGTAATTTTTTCAATGACTTCATTCTCAATCATCAGTTCAACCTTTTCAAAAATCGCACGCCCGATAGGGTTTGTCCATCCAGCCTGTGCAATGGATGGAAGTGTCAATGCCAAGTATGCATTTGTTAAAATATCACCAAACTCTCGAGGTTTAATCTCCACTGTCACCTGCTTACCCACAAACTGTGTTCCTAAAAGAGGTGTAACCCTATGAAATTGTGCAAAGTTTGTATGTTGACGAATATTTGGAATAAATTTGGAATCGGTCGAAAAAATATATGAATCCTGAGGACCACGTGCTGCGAGTGCAGTAAGTCCACCAGTTCCAGCGCCAAGATTTTTAAACACCTTATGGTCATTGACACCTTCGGAGGTGGATACATTCGACCCAAGATCTTCAAGTGGAACCTCGACACCTTTAATATCCATGGGATCATAAATGATTGGGTTGTAAGGCGAAACGACACTGACATTTGCAGTCGTTATTTGTGTCGCAACTGTCAAAAAATTAATAGTCAACAAAGAACTTGGACCAGAAATAACTTGCGGAACATCTGTCACAGCCTCAACATAAGAAACGTAAGGAAATGTTATGGAAGGAGGTCCTTGATTAATAACCACGTCACCGTAAATGTCCGGTGTATACTTTAAAACCTGGACATTGCCAGCTATTCCCGGAAGACCAGTCACTTTCATACCCGGAAGAATACTTGCATTCTGTGTCAGATAGATGGCGAATGTATTTACGGATTTTAGAGGTCCATAAAATCCAGAAGCTTGTAAAACAAGAGTACCTGACTCGACTGACGTTACAATTGCATCAAGCTCCTGAAAAAGTTGACGCTCCGCCGCGGGGGTTGGCGATTCTATAAACTCACGGATGGTGGGTATAAGTGGTAAAATTTCAGCCGAAAATTGAAGTTTTCGAATTTTGGTCTGAATTTCTGCGAGAACCGATGTTTGTGGTTCTAGGGCCGCGAGTCTTTCAAGCAAACCTGGAACTTCTACAAGACTCATACCTACAAAGCACCAAGATCTTGTTTCCACAAACTCGACACAGATGTCCCTTCAAGTTTTGATAATTCTTCACGAAGTTCAACTGCTCGGCGCTGAGCCTTTTGAATTTCTTCTGCGGTATACTGATATGTTCTCACAGATACCAACAACTCGTGTGGAAACCCCAACTGTGACATTTCATGTTCGATATCTCCTCGTGGTCTCTGGAAAACACACAACTTACCAGACGCGACAGCCTGAATAAATCGTGCACGAATCATCTGACTATCAGCCTCTTTCTTCAGTTCCTGGACAAGGTGATCCTTTCTTTTGGCATACATCTGGAGACGCATGTCGGTATAATCGACAAGAATCTCCTCTGGACTTGCATACTTTTGTATACCTTTTGGTGTCATAAGATACATGTTTGATGTATGGATCGTTTTAACAAGCCCGAGCGCCTTGTGTGATTGTTCACCCGGCCACCAAATTTTAAAATCAGCCTGGACTTCTGTCGAGTGATTTTCATATCGAACATCTGCCGAGTCCAGTGATTCTTTGTAATCCTGGATCCACTTACCAGGTGGCAACTCCGTCACACGGATGTGGTCCGATTCTTTCTTGTATACACCAGTCAGAGTCCATGTATGCTCGCCAGTCTTTTCAACTGTGCCAGTAAAACCCTTGAAATATGGTTTCATTGGAACCATAGGTCGCTTCGTCAAAACACACAGAATATTTGTGACAATGTCACGATAATCGTACGGTGGAATATAAGACGAGAACCCAGTACCGATACCTTCTGCCCCATTCACAAGTACCATTGGGACAATCGGAAGGTAAAAATCTGGTTCGACCCTCTGGCCATCCTCGAGTGAATATTTAAGAATTGGTTCATCGTGTACATTGAAAATTTTACGAGTCTGTTCAGACAATCTTGTAAAGATATACCTGGGACTGGCTGCATCCTTTCCACCCATAAGTCTTGTTCCAAACTGACCAGATGGTTCGAGCAATGGGATGTTGTTCGCACCTACAAAGTTTTGAGCCAGACCAATAATCGTCCCTTGAAGGCTCGCCTCTCCGTGATGATACGCAGTATGTTCTGCAACATATCCACTCAACTGGGCCACTTTCATATCCTTGGTTAAATTTCTCTTGAGACATGCATAAATCACCTTGCGCTGACTTGGCTTGAGACCATCTGCGACATGTGGAATTGATCTTTTGATATCCTCGACTGAAAAATTGGCCATATCCCTGTGGATAAATTCAGTAACTTCGAGTGTTTTGACTTGACCATATGGTATACATGCTGGTGGAGACTTCATATGCTCGACAAGCCATCCCTTGCGCGCATCAGCCATCGCCTTTGCAAATGCAAGTGTCATTGACTCTTCGGTTCGTGCATCCGGAGTAAACTTGACAGTCAATTTTTCAATCATCTTGAAATATTCCTTCGCCTCTGAAGATGTCGACGTCCCCAGACCCTTGTAGTACTTGACATCTCCACGCTGCCCATGTTTCCGGTAGGCATCCTCGGTGAAGAACCAATCATTGCCAGCCTTGATGACAGGCGTCACCATAGCAACAACAAATCCCAACTGAAGTAAACTTGGCCAGAAATGATGAATCATGTTGAGAACCAAACCTTTAATGTGACTACCATCCAGATCGGCATCAGTCATAATCATTAAACGTCCATATCTAAGTTCTTTGAGTGATGTATAGATACGACCATGTTGCAGGCCCAAAATCTTCTTGAGATCCGAAAATTCTTGATTATCGGTAATTTGCTTTGTGCTTGCATCGCGAACATTCCTGGGCTTCCCCCTAAGAGGGAATACCCCATAAGCATTCCGCCCGACGACGGAGAGTCCAGCGACCGCTAGAGTCTTTGCCGAGTCTCCTTCAGTCACAATCAGCGTACATTCATGACTTTTAGCCGTCCCGGCCCAGTTGGCATCGTCCAATTTTGGTACACCTGTGATTTTTGACTTTTTGGCCCCATCTGTTTTTTTGAGTTCCTTGTCAATCTTAGCAGCACCGAGTGCCACCAGTTCATCCATTACACCACAAGCGAGTACATCCCGAATAAACTTTGGTTTAAACTCTGGTACTTCAGTTATTTTTGACGTACATTCAACCTTTGTCTGACTGGAAAATGTCGGATTCACCAGGGTCGACTTGACAAAAACAAAAAGGGTCGCTTTGATCTGAGCCGTCTTCACAGTGACACGCTTATCTTTTGATATTTCAGACACCAGTGCATTCAGAACCTTGTCGACATGTGTACCACCCTTTGTAGTCGCAATGCCATTTACGAAGCTCACTTGTTCAAAATGACCAGACTGACTATATGCGACGAGTATACCGTCCGACTTGGCGATTGGCACATTCCCGACAAAAAGCCGTGCATAATCCTCAAACGAATCGACTGTTATGCACATGTCATTATAGTACACTTTGGCCTTTGGACACCACAGTGCCGTATCGAATGCACGCTTTTGGAAAATCTTATGTTCGTCATGAGACCCACCAAAACGTTCATAGTCTGGCCAGAACTCGATCCGGACAAATGGTTCCTGTTTGAGAGTATTGATCACTGGCGGTTCACATACGGACATGTTATTTCGCCACGTCTGAGAGTAAGTCTTTTTACCATCTGAAATTTCCACCTTGAAGAGTTTCGAAAACACATTCGCGAGCTTGGCACCATACCCATTACGACCACCCGTCGTTCTTTGTTCATTATCGTCATAATTTGAGCTGGTGAGCAAGTGGCCAAAAATAAGTTCAGGGATCCATATACGAGTTTCTTCTTCATGTTTTTTGATTGGGATACCGGTACCGTGATTACGTATGACAATTGAACCATCCGGATATGCATTGATTCGAATGTCATGCACTTTGTTGGGCCGGAGAGTATATTGATCAATCGCATTGACAAGTACTTCGTCAAAAATCTTCACAAGTCCAGGGGAAACAAAACAAGTTGACTGCTGAAACCGATCGGCTGCATAGACCCATGCTTCCGTGGACTCTGGTGCAAGTGAGCCTACGTATGTGTCGGGTCTCTTGAGAATATGTTCGACATGTGTAAGTTTTTTGTAGCTCATAGTATTCATATGAACGTATTCTTTACATCTAAACACTTGATCAAGTGGATTCTTGCTCTCCACCTTTGGTCGTAGGGCCACCAATCATACCTGGAGAAACACCAGTAACACGCTGTGTCGTCGGAGAATTGTATGTCGCGGCGTCATACCTGTATTTTTTCAGGCTCTACTTACTTCAATGTGCTCAAGAGTTTGAACAACGCAGTGCGTTTCGCCTGGTCATTTGCATGATTTCTCTTACCCTTGTTTGGATGGATATTTAGAGCAATAGTTTTGTATGTCGAGTTTGCCGACAGATCTTTATTGAGCCAAAGTTTTGCGTAGTAGCGCACCTTGTTCATACCAGTGCGCGTCTTGTCATTTGCGAGAATTTTATTATAGTTTGCCTGTGCGGCTTTTCGAGCAGCTTCATTCTCGTTTGCCTTTGCCGCAGCAGCTGCATTTGCTCGACGATTCAAAATACCGCTTTTTTCCATCCACGCTTTTCCGTACTTTGAAGCGGTCGTCCGCGGTCTACGAAGTTCCGTGAGAATTTCGGCAAACTTCGCTGACATTCCAGGAAATCCTGACACATACCGCTTTGTATTTGGAGAGTACTTCACGGATTTTCCGGCATGTTTATAAAGAAGAGCATTCGAGTTAAGTTTGGCTTTATATGCTGCGAGTTCCGCTCGTGCTTTATTTCTGTTGATAATAGTTAAATTCGGATGTGTGAGGAAATTACGAAACACATGAAAGCTGTACTGTCCTCCCGGAAGGTTCTTTACGCTGTACCACGACTGATATGGGCCTATTTTTTTATTCATGTGACGAAACACGTAATTAGCGTACGCGTAAATCTGCGCACGTCTTTGGAAGTTTAGATTTCGGCGTCTCTGCTCGTAGAGTACCATGTTTACTAATATCTAACATTTTATACCATACCGATAAAATTTATCTATATATAAATATGACTGACTGGAAAAACCTGAATCGTCTGAATAAAAACAATCTTATTCGCTTGCATAGGAAATCAAGAAGGTAAAATTAATGCAAAATTAGAAATTTTATCCGTGAAGAACTTAGCCTCTTCCTCATAACATAATGACTGGTCTTTTGCTCCCGAGTCAGGTCAAATCCCGTTACCTAGAAAGTTTGTAAAACGCGACATAGTATTTATATGAACGTATTCTTTACATCTAAACACTTGATTCGTTGATTACACAAAGAAGATGACAAACATCGAGTTGCTGATCGAGAAGGTGAACGATATGAAGGAGCGTCTTAAGGAGGCGAATGCAACCCTGAAGGCATCACTCGAAGATACACAGGTTTTCAAGGATGTCTTCAAGACGTCAATGGAGGATCAACGATACAATGTGACTGAAAAGATTGCCAAGGCACATGCGCTCAAGGTGGCCCTCAAACATTATACTCGCGAAGAAAACTAAAATATGGATATGTATAAATGCCAACTACCCAGGCTGAACGTAACTTTGCCAGAGCCATAAATGAATATATACGGGCAATGGAGGCGTTCGCACGATCCCGTGTCAGATATGGCGCGGCAGTAGAAGCTCTGCGTCTCGAACGCGGATTACCGCCGTTCCAGGCATTTGGACCTTTAAATAGAAACTATGCACTTGAAAGATCTGTAAGGAATACAGCTGCTCGCACAATCCAGCGTTCAGCACGCACTGCTGCGACTCGACGTCGTGTAGCGTTTGCAGGTACGTCATTCTCAAGAGGCCTGACAAGAAACCTGGTACGTACACATATTTTGAGAAATAGTTAAAGAAATTGGACGTCTGAAGTATGCATCAGTGTCCGAGTTGGTCCAAGGAGTCAGACTTAAGATCTGATGGTCGCAAGACCGCGTGGGTTCGAGCCCCACCTGATGCAGTGTACATAGTATAGTGGTAGTACAGCGCCCTTCCAAGGCGCTAGCCCGGGTTCGATTCCCGGTGTACGCATTTGGCCCTGTAGCATAATTGGATAATGCATGGACCTTCTAAGTCCAAGACTGCGGGTTCGAACCCCGTCAGGGTCGTTTTATTATCAAAGTATATATTAATGGAGTTTTGGCCCATCATCTTTTGGCTTGGTTTTTTCATTCTTTTAGTAGCCCATTTTCAGCTTTTGAGTATGCATATGCGCACCGCCACGAGACAGCACGCTGTAATTGCGCTTACAGGTACGTTTATGATGTTTATTGGATCCAAAATCGGTCGCGAGTTTCTTGGCATAAAATAATTCTTGAAAACATATAGAAATGAACATCTGTCCTACAGTGTTCGGCCCCTACTTTTGGAGTGTCATTCATATGACATGCCTTTCAGCCGGAAAAAACATTTCGGATGAAAAGCGTGTAGCTCTTGAACGTTTCGTTCATTCTTTACCAGAAATTCTTCCGTGTTCTCAATGCGGAAAGCATTTAAAGGAAAATCTCAGTCTATTGCCATTCAATCCAGAGGATCCGTTCAG
>JACCDP010534563.1_pt1 | contig 16961 bp, 11 predicted proteins | sample 7445841 | NCBI WGS metagenome assembly JACCDP01 (sample SAMN15323441, study PRJNA562643) | freshwater metagenome | isolation source: river surface water | place: USA:Blue River Watershed | collected 2017-08-17 | reverse complement strand
GTGAATCTCAAGAACGAATGATGGCGATAGTTCCGAAGAAGCATCTAAAAGCTTTTAAAAAAATTGTCGACAAGCACGAAGTTGAATTCAGTGTTCTTGGAAAAGTTATTCGCGAATCAAGACTCTATATTGACTGGGGCAAAGAACGAATTGTTGATGTTCCACCGAGAACAGTTGCTCACGATGGCCCAGTTTATGAAAGACCGATTGCATACCCTGCATGGATAGATAACCTAAATAAGAATTCAGTAAAGAATGCAAATCTAAAAAGAGCAGAAACTGCGTCAGAACTAGCAACACAAATTATTCAGGTTATCTCATCACCTAACCAAGCAGATAAAAGCTGGATCACAGATCAGTACGACCACTATGTTGGTGGTAATACCGCTCTTGCTATGCCAGATGATTCCGGAATGGTTAGAGTCTCAGAAGAATCCGGTTTAGGTATTGCAATCTCGACAGATGCCAATGGTAAATACTGCCAACTAGATCCATACACCGGTGCAAAACTTGCTCTCGCTGAAAGCTATAGGAACGTTGCAGCAACAGGTGCTAAACCAGTTGCTGTTACCAACTGTCTGAATTTTGGTTCACCTGAAAACCCTGAGGTGATGTGGCAGTTCAAAGAAGCAACTGCAGGACTAGCCGACGGTTGTCTAGAACTCGGTATCCCTGTTACCGGAGGTAATGTTTCTTTCTACAACCAAACGGGAGACACAGCAATCTACCCAACTCCAGTTGTCGGTGTTCTAGGTGTCATCGATAACGTGGCTAGAAGAATCCCCTCTGGCTGGCAAGATGAGGGCAATAACATCTACCTGCTTGGTATCACCAGGGATGAACTAGATGGTTCAGCCTGGGCTGAAGTCATTCACGATCACCTAGGTGGTAAACCACCAATGGTAGACCTAGCTCACGAAAAAGCTCTAGCAGAACTAATTCAAGGAGCTAGCCTGCAGGGTCTAATCGCCTCAGCTCATGATCTTTCTGATGGTGGTCTAATCCAAGCAATTGTTGAAAGCTCTCTTCGGTTCAATGTTGGAGCCAGAATCTGGCTAGAAGAACTCATGGAAAGAGATCAAATCGATCTAACTGCTGCTCTATTTAGTGAATCACAGGGCAGAGTGCTAATCTCTGTCGGTAGAGAAGACGATGTGAAGTTTGTTGGGCTATGTGAAGCCCGAAACATCCCAGTTCTAAGAATCGGTGTAACCGATACCACTGGAGAACTAGTAATTCAGGATGTTGCCATTTGGAATTTAGTTAGAGTGCATGAAATTTATGAATCTCCAATTCCCGAGATATTTCAATAGTTGGGCTTTGGGCCAGCCATTTAAGGACAAATCTGCTTTCGCGAAGAAACTAGAATGTTGCTAAGTGACAACGAAGACAGATTGTTATTTCAAGCTACGGTTCTGCTTGTTTTAATGGCGATGAACTTACAATCCCAGCTAGGAGAGGTAGAAGCATGGTGGAGATGATCCCCAAAATAAGAGAAGGCGAAAAGAACTTCGCTGAGGAGGCTATATTTGACGGCTTCAAAGCCATAAAAACAAGGCCGGATTGGATAGTAGTTCACTCTCTAAAACAGAGAAAGGTGGCTCAAGGAGATCAGGCTGAAACCGACTTCGTTGTATTCGTGCCTGGAAAAGGTATCGTGCTTATTGAATCCAAAGGTGCTACATCAGCAATTTTTGATGAAGGGGCATGGACTATGGAAGGAGTCCCCAAAGCTGCTAAGAATAAAGACCCGTTTGAGCAGATCGATAAAGGTAAAGCCAATATTCGCAAACAAATGCGACTGCAAGAATTAGACCACAACGACATCCCCATAGCCCGACTTGTTTGGTTCCCCCGACTCGACCAACACACCTACACGGCAGGTAAAAAAGCTGGAATGGCTTTCTCCCCCTTTGAAGTAGCACTGGCCCAAAACCTAGGTTCAATCGTCGGCACAATTGAGGATTGTTTGGATCAAACAATCAAAGACATTCGATCAAAAGAGGATAGTAGCCAAAACGTCAACCCTTTGACCCCCGAAACGGCTAGAGCTTTGGCTAAACATCTAGTCGGAGCATTAGTTGCGAGCCAAAGCATCGACCAAAAAGCTAAGATGAGGAACTTGGCTATTCAGGCGGCTGCTCTCGAGCATGAATTGATGATTGATTTGATAGATCACAATCAAAATATCTACTTTGAAGGTGCGGCAGGCGCCGGGAAGAGCAGAGTACTCCGAAACGGTGCAAAAAAACTCAGCAAGGAATCAAAGAAAGTACTATTTCTTACCTACAACTTGATGCTAGAAGAAGATACAAGAAGCGAGCTGTCAAGGTTTGATAACATAGACGTATATTCAATTAACGAATTGCTACTCAAAATTGTCGGCAAGGCAGACAATCCAAAGAGTTCATCATCGTTTTGGTATGAGACAGATCTTCCCAAACAAGCCTTGAAAATACTAAGAGACGAATCAAAACCATTACTCAAGTACGATGCTGTTATTGTCGACGAGTTTCAAGATTTTGCTACAAAGAACCTTTGGCTTCAGGTTATCCAACAGATTCTAGTCGACTCCAAAAAACGTAAACCGGCATTGCTGCTTGCTGGGGATGATGGGCAGCGTGTAGCAGACCAAAGTAAAGTTTCGTCATTCGAGATAGCGCAAATGTATTTTCAAAACATTTTCCATGTAATCCTCAAGACTAATGTGAGACAAGCACCAAAACTAGTTGGGGAGATTTACAAGTTCCTGCAAAGGCCAAATCCCTTTAGGCGTAATTTATTGAGTGAAGACAATGTCGGCTCGTTGGAAATCGTTCGCATCAAGTCAGGTTCTACCGAGGAAAAGACTAAAGACAACGAGTTGAAAAAGCTTGCTGAGATTGTTAGAGCGCTTTTAGATGATTACCATCCAAGTTCCATAAGAATCTTGTCACCATTTGGTGAGAACAAAGCAGCTCTAGTTCGCGCCTTTTCATTAGGTGACACCCACTCGCAAGTGGTCCGAGACCTTAAGAAGATTACTAAACATACTTCTAACCCAGACGGTAAAGTTCGCTGGCGATCAATTATGAAATACAAAGGCCTGGACAGTGACGTAATCATCATCACAGACATAAATAATGATTCAAAGAAATTTGTTGAAGAAAGACTTCAAATTTCTTTAGAGGATCTTCTATACATGGGAATGACTAGAGCAAAGTTCCAAGTGATATTGCTCGTTCAGGATGATTTGTTCCTCTAGGTAACCCTTAAGTTCAGAACGCAAGTCCCGACTTATAGGAAAATGCCCAAACAAGTCAGGACTTGCGTCCATCGAGGCCTCGAAAACTAAGCCCAGCGCCGACTTACTTATTCTTTCTCAGATCCATCATTGTTCTCGTTTGTCGGTAGTGAATCAAACCGAGCCTTCATTGTGGGATTATTTCTGGTGAGCTTCTTTACACTCAGATCATCCAGCTTGTCATTTGCCAAACGCAGGTTACGTTCGGAGCCCAAGAGAGAATCTTTCGTGTCCTGTAGTTTCTTGATAGCTGCGTCAATTTCCTTTATCGCGTCGGCGAATTTTCCTGCAGCTAGTTTGAAGTTGCGGTTAAAATTCGTCTTCACATCAGATACTTCCTTCTCAAAGTTTGTGATATCGATGTTCTGGGCTTGAACGATTGCTAGTTCGTTTTTTGCTTCGATGGTCTTCAAGGCTGCATTACGTAACAATGTGATCATCGGTATAAAGAACTGAGGTCTGACCACATACATCTTTGGATAGATGTGAGATACATCAACGATTCCAGAGTTGTAAAGCTCTGATTCTGGTTCAAGTAGGGAGACCAGGATTGCATACTCGCATTTTTTCTCATTGCGATCTTTGTCAAGTTCAGCCAAGAAGTCCTCGTTCTTCTTCTTAGTCTTAGTCTCGTCAGACTCATTCTTCATCTCAAACATGATGGATACATACTCCACTTCTTGTTCCGTGAAGTCGCGGAAGACAAAATCTCCCTGACTACCAGTGCTCTTGTCTGTATCTTTGCCAAAAGTAGCTTTAGGAAAGGCTGCGTGACGAATCTTATTGAATTCTGTGAGGCAGTGTTGCTCAAGGCTCTCGCCAACCATCTTGGTTGAGAGCTTTAGTTTCATGTCCTTATAACGCTCAATTTCTTGATCTTTGTATTGAATTACAGTCTCATACTTTGAAGTCAAGGTTTTTTCTACGTTATCTTTCTCAAGATTTGCCTTATCAATCTCCGCCTGGAGTATAAGTTGCTTCTTTTCGAGATCTGAAACCGCCTGAGCGATATCGGAGGCTCTCTGATTCTGCAGGCCATCGATTGTTGCCTGCATCTGAGTAATTTGCAGGGCCTGTTTTTGAAGCGCCGCGGCTTGGTCTTCCTTAACCTTAGCTTCGGCTAATTGAATCTCCTGTTGCTTAGCTTGATCAGCCAGCTTAAGTCGTTCGGCCACCTCTTTCTCAAATTCCTTGTCATGGACTTGCTTGAGAATAGACGCATAGCCGGCTTCATCAACTGTGAAGGCTTCTTTACACTTAGGGCATACTATTTGGGTCATTGGTTCCTTCTTTGTGTGTGTGTATGGGTTAAAACTTTCTGGATCTAAGTAAAATAACTGCCCATTAGGCAAGAAACTTCCCGTGTTCTCTCTAAGCGAATACTCCCCCCTATTGGGAACAAAACTATAAATGGATTTTTGTCCAGTTTTCCATAAACAATTTCGCCTCTTTACTGACCTTGATCAGTTCAGGGGTAATTGGGCTCTTGAGACTGAGTCCTTCCAGAGATTTGACTCTGCTCAATGCAACATATAGCTGACCGTCGTTGTTTATCCCGTCTGGTTCTAAGGCCATGTGTTCAAGTGTTTGCCCCTGTGCTTTATGAATTGTTTGAGCCCAAGCCAATTTCAATGGGAACTGAATGTAGCGAGCTTGAATCTCTGGCTCCAAGGCATCAACATTCGCTCCATGCGAGAGCTTCTTAGTCGTCGCAATGTGTTGCACAACATCCCAAGCAGAGAGCCTCACCTCATAGGATTCACCGGATAGTTCGTGAAGAACTTTTATTGATTTGGCGTTTACATCGATGCTTTCAACCTTTCCGAGATGACCATTGGCCCACCTCGGTACACGCTTTCCGCTTTCTAGTTTTCCGCCTTGGTCGTCATTCTTAATAAACATGACCTGCGCACCAACCTTGACTCTGAAGAATTCTTCGGGGAGTACCTTCTCCCATCCTGCTGTCATAGTTGACTTGGGATTCACCCGCTCAAAGACTCCTTGAAATACAAACTCCTCGCCCGGCAGGTTAGCAAGCCCCAGGTTATTGATTGGCTCTGCATCGGAGTTTCTAGCCACAAGCGTAAAGTAGTTCGATGTCGACAACTGGGCGCCGACTCTAGCGTTGAAGTATGCCAAAGTTTCTGGGTCGGTCTTTCCAAGTCTTATTCTTCGAAGCATTTCCGTTAAGAGACCGGCATTTGGGGATTTCTTATCGATTCGATGGTTCACTCGAAGTTCCAGTACTTCCACTTCTGCATCATCGAAAACTTCCGCTTCAAAGAACCAAATTCCTGCGGGGTACTTCTTTGCAAGCTTCGCTTCCATCAAGGAATCACCTGAGCTAGGAACTGGTGGTAATTGATAAGGATCCCCAAACATGAACACTTGAACGCCACCAAAAGGCTTGTCGTTGCCTCTTGCAGCCTGGAGTTTTAGATTTATAGCATCTAAGAAATCTGCATTCACCATAGATATCTCATCAATGATTAGTAGCTCCAGAATTTTAAACTTTGCTTTTTCAACTGAATTCATCTTTGAGTGATCCAAGAATGATAAGCCTGCATGTGTCCCGAGCTTAAAGAATGAGTGTGCTGTGGAAGCTGGTACTTTTAAGTTCATGGCAGCTGTGCCGGTCGGGGTAACCACAGCCATTGCTTTATCGGACCCGGCTTGATAAAAAGTTTCCAGTAGACGCGATTTACCATTGCCACCAGGGCCGGTGATAAAAACATTTCTCTTGGTCGTTCGAAGATACTCAAGCGCTAATCTTGGTTCTCTAATGTTCTCAGGTTCGGCAGTAGGTGCAGCTAAACCTTCAGCCTTACGAACTATGCTTCGCGCCCTGCTTAGTAGGGAAATATCCTGCGGGCTTGCTTTCGTGGTAAGAGAGACGAATGCCTTATCGACGTCAGTCTTTGTGAAGACCTCACCTAAGCCGAGTAACGCTCGTGCTTCTTCAAAATCCAAATCATTCTCCTTGCACCACTTAACTATCCCAGATGGCAACCACTAAGAGGTATCTTTGAAGCAGGCTAGAAAAAGGTAACTATGAATAACCCCATAAACCCAAAGGAATTTAGTCTCCTAGCCAATCTACCGGCAGGCAAAACCTTACATGTCGGCGAATGGGAGATCTTAGACCCTTTAGCCAAGGGTGGCTTCGGTGAAGCATACCTGGTCAGAAAAATGATTAAGGTTGGTTCAAGCGCATTTGAGGTTAAGGCAGTCTTGAAACTGGTCAGAACAAACGTGCCAAATGTTGGGGCAGCTGTTCACTCACTACTCAACGAGATGAGAAATTTATCTCAGCTCAATTCACGTTACATCGCAAAATTTATCGATGGTGGGGTACATCCTCTAAGTAACAACTACTTTCCCTACGTCGTTGTGGATTACATCGAAGGACGATCTCTCAGGGCTCAGTTGGTGCAGAGAGCTCAGGACAAGCTCGGAGGATTGACTCCCAGTTTATTCAAAGGCCTTGCAGAAAATACTCTAAGGGCTCTAAAGAGTGCTCATGATAAGAATCTTTGGCACTTGGACATAAAACCTGAAAACATAATCTACAACCAGGCAGATAACGCCTATGTTCTGATTGACTTTGGTCTAGCTCAAATTTCTCTTAAGTCAACGATAAATAAGTTCATAGGTGGAACTCCTACATATATTTCTCCTGAAGCTTATCAATCAAATACATCTGGTGCTGCTGACATCTTCGCTTTAGGCGTCACTTTTTACGAGGCTCTTGTTGGGTTCAACCCTATTTTTCGAAAACTTATTGAAATCACAAAAGACAGGGGTCTGCCAGCAATAGAGGATTCGCGATTCGGACAAATTGCTGTCAACACGACAGTTTTTGACTTCTCTCCAATTTCTGATGATCAACGAAACTTAATTGAGCCGATGCTAGATCCTGATCCAAAAGGTAGGCCCAGTTTGGAAAAGTTAATTGATCTAGCTGCGGCTCTTCCTGTTGCTGAATCAACAAAGCAGTTTAAGGATCAAGGCGGAAATGAATCAGTCGCAGATTTGTGGCAGGATGTGTTCGACGAAATTGATAAAAAACTCCGAAAACTCCCCGTCACTGACTGGAACATAGTCGTTGATCACCCTGAATTCTTCCAAATTTGGTTTAAGATCACCTTAGAGGAAGATGGTTACCAAATAGTTTGCAATAAACCTAAAGATCATCTTCGATTGGGTCATTTAGGTTGGATACCAAATAAGCCTGGTGCGCTGCGCTTTTTACTCGGCGATAATCCAAGCACCGAACAGGTTTCGCAAGTTGTTACTGATGCCCTCCGAATTGGTTTCGCTGTTACCTTCCCCTTTGACCTCAATTAATCTAGGTAAATTGGAATTTCTGAAGTTCCTGACTCTTGGGCATGAAGCAGGAGAATTCGAGACGGTAATGCTCCGGTTAGCTTCTCCAAAATCAGGGCATAGGCTCCCAGTTGTTGTTGGTAGTGCATAATCTGAGGCGTTCCGATGGTCTTGTCTGTTTTGTAATCTACAAGGATGTACTCTTCACCCAATTTATAGACAAGGTCTGCAAAACCTTCCGCAAGGCGAATCTCGTCTTCTGGATCTGCAATCGCCAGGTGCAGTTCAGGCCACCTTTGTTCAGCCGAAAGGGCCTCTAATACAATTGGATGCTTGAGAAGGTGGCTTACGCGCTGCGTTAGAGAAGCTATTTCTTCCAAAGCTCCATGTTTTTCAGCTTGCTCCCACAAAAAAGACTGGAGTGTTTCCTGGTCAGGGGTTTTGCCCAGTTGCATAATCAAATCCATGACACCGTGCAGTGCCTTACCAAGCGGTCTGCGATCAGCCAATGCAGCTGTTAGCTCAGACGAACTCTCGACATCAGTTTGTGGCAGTTCTGCCTCAGGTTCAAGGGCGGCTGGATCTAAATCGTCAACTTTTGCACGCGATAAAACTTTCATCTCTGTAGCCCCATCCGACGATGGTGAAACTACGTGTCGAATAGCTGACTTTTCCAACTCAACCTGAAAATCTGTCCGGAAATCGGATTTCGCCATTCGGACTTTAGTCTTAGCAGGTAAATCTTCATTAACTGTGTTGATGTGGTTCACAGACTCATATAGTCGTTTTTCAGGTGGGGGCAGCAAATTCAATGCGGCTTGTATTCTGGCAGACCTAGAGTCACTTCTGCTCACCAAACTAGAAACAACAAGATGGTCCTGTGCTCTAGTCATCGCCACATATATAAGTCTGTTGGCTTCCTGCTTCTCGGCCAAAGCTTCAGCTCCCTGCCTAAGATCTTCATAACCAGAACTCACGATGTCGACATCCTCGCTGTTCTTGCCAAGGTTGTATTCAATCACGCCTTCTTTAGAGATTAAAACTTTGGACTTTCTATATGACGGGTAATTCGACATGCATGCTAAAACCGTAATTGGGAACTCTAGCCCCTTGGATGCGTGGATAGTCATGATTTGCACAGCATCTTGGTTTATCTCTTTGGGCATAGGAAGCAGGGACTTGTTTTTGCCATCGATTAAGATGTTCAGGGCATCGATGTATTCAAGCAGTCCCGTATTGCCATCGTTCTCCCATTGCGTAGCGTGGTCAATCAACATTCTTATGGCTGTAGCTTCAAATTCCCCATCCGTTTCGGCAAATAGTTTTTCGTAAATTCTTTGAGCCTCGATTATCTCCCGAAGAACCATAGATGGTCGCTGAGTCCCGACTTTTTGACGAACATCATAAAAAACTTCCATCGCTTTTTGAACCGATGGCTCAGTCCCCTGCGCGTAACCATCGATGTTCCAGTTGGCGTTTGGACCAGATTTGTAAAGATAGAGCTGCTCATCTGTCAAAGCAAAAAGAGGGCTCTTCAATGCGGCCCACAAAGCCATATCATCATCTGTTTGAGCGACAACTTTCAAAGCATTTACCAAGCCTGTAGTCAACGGCCTCGTGAACACAATTCCAGGATCAGCTGAAACGAAGGGAACCTCATTAGTTGCAAGAGCCCGAATAAGTTCTCCGACTTGAGTCCTAACCGGTATCAATATACAAACATCACCAAATGTGGCTGGCTCGTCGCGGTATATTCTGGTTTTATTTGGGCCTTTTATAGTTACTTTATACTTCTGTGTTATCGCTCTTCTGATTTCCTTTGCAACCCAAGTGCACTCAAGAACTGTATCAATTTTGTACTTCGGTTTTTCATTCTCATCTAGATCAGTGGGATTTTGAAAAACTCGCACAGCGGGACCTGGATTCTCGGCTTTTGGATTGTGTACTGGGTCTAGTTTTTTGTATGAGACGCCCATTTCTAAAGGGTTCCCCTGCTCCAAATCTTGGAATAACCAGTTCACAAACTCGATAACAGGTGTAACGGTTCTGAAGTTGTTTGTTAATTTTCTGACAGATCCAAAAGATTGGACCGAAGATACAGCTTCACTAAAGGAATTCTTGACTGAGATAAATGTATTTATATCTGCATTTCTAAATCGGTAGATTGACTGCTTGGGGTCGCCAACTAACACCAAAGATCCTGGTTTTGGGGTGTCCGCCTTCTCAGACGGCTGACTTATTAGCCTAACTATTTGCCATTGAACTGGGTCGGTATCCTGGAACTCATCGACCAAGATTACCCTGTACTGGTCTGACACTATTTCACGAAGAGCTGGATCCGACTGCAGAAGATCTCTTGTCATAATTAGCAAGTCGTCAAATTCGATTTCCCCAGTGCTGCGACGCACTTGCATGTCGGATTTTAAATATTCAATTGCTTTATAAATGAATCTAAAAACTGCCTGCTCAGCTTCGGACTCCCCTTGATGTTCCCGGGGTTCCTTGAGCTCGTTTACAATGGCGAACTTCTGATCAAGTTCAATCACCAGATCTTGCATGGCCGATGCAGGAAAATCCAAAATTCGTAACCACTGCTGATCCGCTTCCGAAAGGTTATCAAATGCCAAATCAGCCATTCTTCTAGACCTTAGCAAGCGCTGCCTCGGTCCTGCCGATTCGCTTCCGATATAGAATCCAACTGGCAATTTCGCTGCAATTGAATGGTCAGTCAACAGCCTTTTACAGAACGAGTGAATAGTACCAATTGCCGCAGAATCTACAGATGCAATAACGTGATCAATTCGTACCTTTTGGGATTCCGAAAGGCCAGCCTTCTCTTGCAGCAAGACTCTTCTGAATCTATTGCGTAACTCTGCTCCGGCTTTTTCCGTAAATGTAATTGCAGCTATGTTCTCCATGCTGAAATTCTCATCCCCGATAATCTGGCTGACGATTCTCCTGACGATCGTTTCAGTTTTACCAGTTCCAGCTCCAGCATCAATAAAGATGCTCTCGTCATGATTAGTAATCGCGGCGGTTCTATCCGCCTGATCTGTCAGCTCATAGTTACTCATGACTCTGCCTTCTCGGTCTTTTTGGCGCGAATAATCATATCTGTCAGGTCATTTAGATACTGGCAAGGCTTGCAGTATGCATCTTCTCTTGCTGCATAGTCGCCAGTTAGTCCTGATAGCTTGATCTTGGAAAGAGTTTTTGGCAAAAGATTTTTTGGGTCGTTGGCATAGATCGCCTCAACAAACATCTTGTCCTCTGATTGTGTAGGAAATACGAAGTTTACTTTCACAGAGACGTCTTCCCCAAAACGTTGTAGTGCTGCAGCTCGGTAAATGACATCTTGCAGGGTCATCACGTTATCAGACTGTTTAGTCTTTAGGATTCCAAGTTTCTTCTCAACGAAGTTCTTACGGCTACCAGTTTTGAAATCCATGACTCCAACAGACTTACGATCAGGCGAAACGTCCAGGCGGTCGACTTGACCAACAATCTTGTGTGATTCACCCTCTTCGTCATTAATCTCGACATTCCAGGAGTTCCTATCTTCGGTTACCTCATTCTCAGGAAGAAGTACCCCTTTTCCAAAGGAATCCTCTGAAGAGTTAATCAACAAGTCCGGATTTGATCTGAGATGCGTAGCTTCGGTTTCAAAAAAGACGGGAAGAGTCTTAAGTAGTTTTGAAATATGCATTTCTAAACTTCGATTCCAACCATTCTTGCCGGTTGCAATGAATCTGTTGAAACTCGGCTCAAGATAGTTAGTAAGAAAAATCTTTACACTTTCCGGAGCAAACGATGCACCAGAAGCAGGTAGCTGCCCCCTATTCGCCAGATCTTTGATGAACTTGTCCATCGCTTGGTGAAAGTAGATTCCAAATGCCGTCGCAGAGAACTCATCCAAGACATCTGAACGGTCATTGTCATTCAGACCAAGAATAGTTCCAGCAAAGAATTTATAGGGGCACTGCAGGTATGAATCAATTCGAGTGCTTGAAAGAGGAAAAACGTGGTTCCGTTCCCAAATTGGTCCAACTTTTGCCTGATTTGCGAGGTTGCCAAAATATTCATCAAATTTAGGATTCCGCCAGGCCTCCATTGAGCGCTGGAAATCAACGTCTACCCTTCGTTCGACTTCCGCAACTGCTAATGCCTGGTCGTAATCGGATACCGGCCCTAATCTCTCGTCATCCAGCTCTAGATCAAAAGAGCGTCTCTGTGAGCTAATTAGGTGAATTCGAGCTGAATCTGCTCTCTCTTTTTCATTTAAATCCTCTGGGAGGTAGCGACTTGGTTCATCTTCAAGCTTTCCGGCGGTTCCACCGCGGGGCCTAAAAATAATTACTTTTTGGGCAGCGGCCAAACAAGGGGAGAGAACCCGTGAAATATTCTTCGGCTGGTTCTCTCTTGACCACTCGGCTAGGCCGTCTTCCGCAACCAATTGAAGTAGAGCACTGGGCAGGAATGGATCGGCATTAACGCTAGGTGGAAGAATCCCCTCAGTAGCACCCAATAGGAAAATAGCATCGAAACTTAGGGTTTGCGCTTCCTGGATTGAGCCAACAAAAACTCCAGTGCTTAGGTTGCCGTGGCGAACTGTAGCCTCACCCACCCGCTTTCGAACCAACCTCAGTAAATTGCTGGAGTCAATATCGAGTTTCAGTTCTGGGTTAGATCTTGCAAGTTCGTCAATCGCACGCGTTTCATTTTCAAGCACTTTGCAAAGTTCATTCCAAACGCGCTCCTCAGTTGAGCCCTCCTCTGGCGTGAAGCCCTCGTGGAACTGTTTTGTGAGACCAAGCAATCGCCTACCAAGTTCGCCCCAGGTTTTAGCCGTCTCTAGATGACGTAGACCAGTCTCAATTGTGTTTACAAGTAAACCTAGGTGATCCCTGGCAGTTGTATCTTTGTCGTCTGTTGCTTCGCTTTCAAGCGAGGCAAGAATAGAGAGCCACTTAAAAACATCACCGTAAATTTCTTGGCGTCTAACAAACTTGCGAACTTTGTCGCTTGAAATTTCAATCCCGTCTACATGTAAATTCCCATTTTGAATTAATCGCATCAACTTTGGCCTATCAAAACCACTTACTTGCGTTGTGCGATCTTCGAGAGCTTGAAGCAAAATGTCTAGAGTCCGGTACAACACTGACTGTTGCGCCATGGTCCTTCCTTTTCCATGCCAATGAACTCTTGCAGCAGTAAGTTCATCCTGGACTTGATTCAGATATTGGCTTTCGTCGCCATAGATAATCGCAATCCGATCGGCGTGGTTTTTTGCGATTTGACGAACTACCGCACGAACAGCGACACTTGCTTCGGTTGCTGGATCCGGAGCGGAGACCAGCTGCATCTCGCTTCGTGGTTGAAACTTCGCAATTGTTTGCGTTGCTGGCTCATAGAGAAATACATTTCCGGTAAGGTCTTGAATTTTTTCTAAAAGCGATAAGGTGGCTTTTGGAAACCCTTGCACTAATGAATGGATTTGCCCGATGTCACTCAGTACCAAATCCAAATTTTCAATTTCATTAGTCAAATTTCTAATTGCATCACTAGGCAAGATCCCCGGCTGGACTTTTCTGGCCTCAAGTACCAATTCCAGAACACGCCTCTGGGTTGAAGTTGCGATTTTTGCGTTAGCCATTGCTTTTATGTCCGCATCGGAAACCTGTTCCAGTTTTTTGTAGACTTTCGCAATTGCATTTGCTGTAGTCATAGACTGAAGGGACTCCGATTCCCCTGAGCTGCTCTCCATAAGAGCATAGATAGTAGCCTCTAAAACAGTAGTTCTCGTTCGAGCAATATCCCAAAAACCTGCTTTAAGGCAAAGATTGTTCACAAATTCAGAAATGGTTGTGACTTGGATGTTTGCTATCGCTTTGCTTTGATCTTTGGCGTTTAGCTCCGCAAGTTGCCTGCGAACAAGAAACCCTTCTAATGGAGAATTAGCCACTATTAGAACTGGTGCAAATAGGTCTTTCTGTTTAAACGTCGCGATTCTCTGGAGAATCGTCGTATGTAACTGAGTGACGGACTCGTAGTGAAAAACATCCATAGATAATTACTTCCCTAAATTGGCTCTTTGCCACAATAAAACATGTCAACCCTGTGCTTGCAGGACTTATCAAAGACAATCCAGCTGTCTTTAGGCGCTTGCTTGGCCGCCTCTGCATGAGGGTCACACATGAACTCAAATAGCCCACACTTAGCACAGATCAAGCGGTGGGTTGCCTCTCCCTGACAATCCATGTAATCGCAGTGCACATCAAAATCCAGGTGATCGATGTTCTCAACCACCACTTGGCTACCGGTACCGGTTTGCTGATTCAACAAATCTCCTAGAAAAGTTCTATCTGCAGAGTTAAATCTACTTCTTTCTAGACTTAGGTCGATCAACCATGTCTAGGTGCTTACCCGGAAAAGCGAAAATCACCTGATCTGGATTGCCCTCTGCCTTTTTGAGCCTGCCCAGTAGGTGCAGCCCATCTACTTCGTTTGCCGTATTGCCATTAGTGAATGCATAGAAATCATCCTCGGTTGCCTCGAACACCCCAGCCAGTGTGGTCAGTAGAAACTCCACCACCTCATCGATCGGGGTATCTAAGGCGTAGTAACGAACAAAGTTTGGATTACCTTCGTGACTATCTTGATACTCCTCTGGTGTAGCTTCTGGTCGATGCCAGCCATAGAACTCCATCTGCCGCATACCTTCTTCATCCAGCGGTGGATTTAGCACTAGGTTGCCTGAGATCTCCAAATGAAAAAACTCATCTTCGATGATTGCCTGAAGATAAGGAGATGTATCAGGGCTTAACCCATACTTATGCAAGTAGGTCTGGAAGTGAAAGGTCCTACCGGAAGCCGTCTTGCCAATTACGTAAGCTAACGCTTGAGCAAGCGGCTCCCACTTAGGTCCCAGAAATGGATTCTCTCTAATCAAGAAGGCCTTGCTCCTCGAAGTAATCAATCACGCTATACCAGTTTGGATAAGAGCCATCACGCCCTTCTTCCTCACTAACGTCACCGAAGTGAATGTGCAATCCGTCAAAATCTGCAGCTCCACTCTTCTTTCGATCATCAATCAAAAACTCACCTTTGTTCAGATCTTTACGGTGGCTTAGAATCACTCGCTTGTATAGCGGAGAATCTTCTTCTATTCCGAAGTGCTTATGCACCCACTCGATTTTGTCAGACCAAGCAGACGGATTTCGCCACGGTGCAGTGGAAAGGATAAACACGTCTAGCTTTTCTGAGGCTGCTAGCTTCTTGACCGCTTCAACAGCTCCTTCAAATGGATCCATCAATCCGAAGATGCCTTCGGCCTCATCGATATTCTTATCGTTTGGGAATTGAGCTCTTACCTCAGCTGATAACCGGTCAATTCCAGTTTGGAAGTTCACGATTACGCCGTCCATGTCGATGTATACAGTTTTCTTATTCATTATCTATTCCTCTCTTCGTTCTTCATCAATCTCGACTTGTTTCTGCCGAGACAACCAATAAAGCTGGCTAAATGTCATACGACCTTTGATGATTGGTCGCTGGACTGAGCCAACTAGAAATGGATCAAGTTTGGAAAGCCATACTTCATCACTTGTTTCAGTTGGCAAATCAATTCGAACTTTGAATACTTCCTTTTCTAGTGGACTCAAATCCAGGAAATCTAAGGCGCTCAAGTAATAACCTGACTTGTCTTTCACCCCTAGTTCTAAAACCTTGGCAACGCGCTCTCTATTACTGTTATCAGTTAGGTCAGCTATTTTGACGGCTCTAGCTAGCTCGTTCGCTTTGATTGCCTGATAGTACGGATCATCAGCCGGAACAGAAGCAGACTTTTCAGTCTTAGTCAGTAGCTTTACTACCTCGATTACCTCAGGGCGGATTCCCCACTCAGTGAGTGAAAGAAAGGAGACCGCGGGGAATCCGTAGAACCCTGAGTCTTCAACCACATCATGAAGCCAGGCAGCTTGAAAAGCGATCTCTCGCTCCTCAACGCTGTATCTGGCTTCATCCAAGGAGAGGTAAAGGAAGGTGTTTTGAGCCACTCTCCTTGGGTGGTTGATGTAAGGAGCATCAGCTTTATCTTTCTGACCCTCATGGACCAGTTCGGCTATTCGCTGAGGTCTATCTTTTTGGTTTAGTTCTAACATTGCAGTAATCTCTGCAATCTGTTGTCTACTGAACCCTTCGATATCCCTAACCTCCTACATTTTTAGAGTATGACCAACCACTGACATGGCAAGTTACTCGTAATCTCTCCTCAGCCTTGACTCGACCGCTATGGCAATGAGCTTTGACCTGAGATCCCAATTACGATTTGTGAAACCACCATAGGCGCAAACAAATTCCAGGAATTTGTCATCAGATAACTGATTGCAAAACTCTTTAACAGCATGTTCGAAGCTGATTTCTGGGCTTGGCAACAACTGCGAGATGTAACGCGGCTCGTGGTAATCAACTGGGAACTTCTCGAAGAATCTAGCTAAAGTCTTCTGGCCCCTGGCTCTCCTTCTTTTGAGCTCCTTCAGAGTCAAACCACGGAAATCAATCATTTGATCGAACGGGTATGCGACTTCTAATAGTCTCTCTCTATCATGTTTGAGAATCCGCTTCAAGGAATTTTCAACTTTCCGGGTTATGTGCCGTGAATGTTCGTCCTGTTTAGCGTCCATCAGAAAAGCGAGTACCAATGTTACGAACTTTGCCTCCGGAAGAAAAGATAGATCCCTCTCCACTTCCCAGATGGCATCCGAAATTGAGTTGACATTCGCCTTCGCGATGTTAACTCGCCGAACAAATTGCTTAGCTACTCGTGAAGAGTTCTGTGAACGCAGCTGCAGGTGTGGTCTTTTAGCGATTTCTGCACGACAATACTCAAGAATCTCTCGAATAGGCGAGGTATGCATTTCTTTAGAGAAATAGATCTCAGCATCCTCACGCAAAAAGTCCTTCCACTCCCCATATTCGATGTGCCTTAGAGCTGCATACTTGCCATCCAACGAGATGAACCAGTCGACGCAGTCTCGTAATTCTTCTCGCTGTCTTGTAAGCATTTCCCGTGATTCAGGATCTAGTTTCATATCCAGGACCATCCGAATGAGCTCATCAAGCTGCTTCTCAGTGACATCCCGTACGTGAAGTGCTGGACCGATCACAAGTCGGCCATCTACTAGGAAACATCTTTCCCAAGCTATGCCAAAAAAGTTCATAGCCTAGCCCTTTCTCCAGAACTCAACATCAGCCTGGTGCTTTAGGTATGAGACGAAGCGGTCGTTGCAAAGGGCTGCCTCGCAACGCTTTTCCCTGATTAGCTCGATGGCTTCATCCGGGGTGTAGCCCTCGC
>JACCDP010071118.1_pt1 | contig 16961 bp, 13 predicted proteins | sample 7445841 | NCBI WGS metagenome assembly JACCDP01 (sample SAMN15323441, study PRJNA562643) | freshwater metagenome | isolation source: river surface water | place: USA:Blue River Watershed | collected 2017-08-17 | reverse complement strand
CGCGTGCCTTCGTCGGCTGATTCTTCCGCACGCACCATTTCAAACAAACGTGAAATCCGAACATAACATCGAGACCGTCATCGCCCTCCTCCAGCAGCTCCTCGTCCAGAACGAACAGCTCGCCGGGGAAGTCGCGCTCCTGAAGGCCAAGCTCGACCTGCTCGAACACAAGCTGGATACGATCGCCGAAGAAGCGGGGATGATCTGACTTCCGCGGCTGTAAGCCGCGAGGGGGCACGTGGGCACGGTGACACGTGGGCAAGGGGGCGTAAACGAGAGGCCCGGAGGCCCAGAGGCTTGGTGGACCAGGGGTCAGGTAGGGCGTGGCTCTCCGAGCCCGCCGTGATGGATGCAGAGGCGGACGGTTCGGAGAACCGTCCCTACCCAGGGGCCGAGCGGCATTTCAGGTCTCGGGTCTCGGCAGACGGGAGCCAGGTTCAGGTCTTCAGGTTCGAGTACGGGTTCAGGATCTGAATTTCACCCGGCACCTGCACCTGTACCTGAAGACCCGTGCCAGAGACCTGAGGGCCGAGACCTGGGACCCGAGAATGTGTTTTATGTCCGCAGGTAGCTTTCCGGTTTCCGGTTTCCCTTGGGGATACAGCGGACGGCTCGGAGAGCCGTCCCTACCTCGAGCCATCCGTTACTAGCCCTAGCCCAAGCCCTGGCTCTAGCCCTGCCTCAGCTCAATTTCTTCAACTCACCGGTGCTGTCGCCGAGCTGGACGTCGCGGATGTCCATGCGGTTGAGCATGCTGACCCAGAGGTTGTTGATCGGGGTCTCCTTCTGGTAGACGATGTGACGGCCCTGCTTGATCGTGCCGCAACCATGGCCGGCCAGGAGGACGGGGAGGTCGTCGTGGTTGTGACGATCGCCGTCGCCGTTGCCGGAACCGTAGACGATCATGGAGTGGTCGAGCAGGTTGCCGTCTCCTTCCTTCACGGACTTGAGGCGCTCGAGGAGGTACGCGAGGTGCGTGGCGTGGAAGACGTTGATGTCTTGGATCTTCGAGAGCTTCACCGGGTCGTGGCCGTGGTGCGAGATGCTGTGGTGGCCGTCGCGCACGCCGATGAACGGGTAGGAGCGGTTGCTGCCTTCGTTGGCGAGGACGAACGTCGCCACGCGCGTGGTGTCGGTCTGGAACGCGAGGACCATGAGGTCGGCGAGGAGCTTCAGGTGTTCGGCGTAGCTTTCCGGGATGCCCTTGGGCGGGAGCGCGCCGACGGGGAGCTTCTTCTGGCCGTCGGTGCCGGACTTCGCGATGCGCATCTCCATCTCGCGGACCGCGGTGAAGTATTCGTCGAGCTTGCGCTGGTCGTCGGCGCCGAGGCGCGCGTTGAGCTCGCGGAAATCCTCGCGGACCGCGTCGAGGACGGACTTGCGCTGGGCGTCGCGCCGCTGGCGCTCGAGGTCGGAGCCCGCGCCGAAGAGGCGTTCGAAGATGAGCTTCGGGTTCACTTCCTTGGGCATCGGCTGCGTGGCCGAACGCCAGGAGATGTTGGACTGGTAGATGCAGGAGTAGCCCGAGTCGCAGCCGCCGGCGAGCTTGCTGGCTTCGGTGCCGATCTCGAGGGAGGCGAGGCGCGTGCGGTCGCCGATGCGGGAGGCCGCGAGCTGGTCGGCCGAGACGCCGGCGCGGATGTTGGCGCCGTCGGTCTTGCGGGGCTGGGCGCCGGTGAGGAAGGCGGACATCGCGCGGGCGTGGTCGCCGCCGCCGTCGCCGTGGGAGCGGGCCTTATCGGCCGCGAGGCCGGTGATCACCGAGAAATCCTTCCGGACGTTGGCGAGGGGCGCGAGGATCGGGGGCAGCTTGGAAGGCAGCGCGCCTTCGGCGCCGACGCGCCAGCCGTCCATATTCACGCCGTTGGGAACGTAGAGGAAAGCCATGCGGTTCGGCGCGGCGTTCTTCTCCGGCGTGTTGCCGGCGGCCCAGGAGGTCTGGAGTCCCATCGCTTCGAGCCACGGGAGGGCCATGACGGCGCCGAGGCCTTTGAGCACCGTGCGGCGGGGGATGAGGTCGGTCTTCATGGCGGAGATTATTTCTTAGGAGGGTGAGACCCGGCTTCGACCTGGGAAGTTCCGCGCCGGAGGCGGAAAGGGTCGCTCATCACGACCCCCAGGACGATCGAGGAGAAGCGGTTGCCGGACTGGAGCGACGCGGCGGTGATCTTGTCGACCGCCGGGCCGTCGTAGTAGTCGAGTCCGCGGCCGAGGCCGTAGGTCAGGAGCTTCGTGGAAAGGTTGCGGACGAACTTCTCGCGGTCCTTGCGGAGGATCTGCTTGAGCTCGCCGGCGCCGGAGAACGTGCGGCCGTCGGAGAGCTTGCCGGCCGGATCGATCGGCTGGCCTTCGTCGGTCGTGCGCAGGAGCCCCACGCCGTCGAACTTCTCGAACGCGAAACCGATGGCATCCATGCGCGAGTGGCAGGACGAGCAGGCCGGGTCGGTGCGGTGCTGTTCCATGCGCTGGCGGAGGTTGCCCTTGAGCTGCTGGCCTTCGAGGGTGGGCACGGAAGGCGGGGCGGGCGGCGGCGGCGTGCCGAGGATCTGCTCGAGGATCCACTTGCCGCGCTTGACCGGCGAGGTGCGCGTCGGGTTGGACGTCGCGGTGAGGATCGAGGCGTGGGTGAGGATGCCGCCGCGTTCGCCCTTCGGCAGCTGCACGCGCACGAACTCGCCGCGGTCGCGGCCGCGCGGGAATTCCGCGTTGAGCCCGTAGAAGGCGGCGAGCGTGCGGTCGACGTAGGTGAAGTCGCCGTCGAGGAAGTCGAGCACGTCACGGTCTTCGCGGACGACCTCGGCGAAGAAGAGCTCGGTCTCCTTCATCATCGACGTGCGGACGGACTCCGAGAACTTCGGGTAGAGCGTCGGGTCGGGCGAGACCGTGGTGAGCTGGCGGAGCTGGAGCCACTGCAGGCCGAAGCCTTGGGTCAGGTATTGGGAGCGCGGGTCCTTGAGGAGGCGGCGGGTCTGGGCCTCGAGGTTGGCGGAGAGCTTGCCGGCGTAGGCGAGCTGGAAGAGCTCGTCGTCGGGCATCGAGCCCCAAAGGAAATAGCTGAGGCGCGAAGCCAGGGCGAACTCGCTGATCGGGTGGGCTTCGGCCGCCTGCGGCTTCTCGTCCTGCTCGCCGCGGAAGATGAATTTCGGCGAGGCCAGCACCACGGAGATCATCGCCTGGGCGCCGGACTCCCAGTTGCCGGAGGCCTTCTCCGCGTCGAGGAAGACCTTGACGTAGCGGGCGAGTTCCGGGGCCGTGGCCGGGCGGCGGAAGGCGCGGCTCACGAACCAGTTCGCGACGAGCTTCGCGCGGGCTTCGCCGGTCTTGTCGCCGACGAAGGCCATCAGGCGACGCTGCAGCTCGGTGCGCGTGTCGGTCGGGCCGAGGAGGCGGAGGCGGAGGCCGGAGAGGGTGCGGCTGTTGCCGGGGATCTTCGCGGGCGGGTTGAGCCACTTCAGCGTGAACTCATGCTTCCCCTTCTTCAGCGAGACCTTCGCCTCGGCGACCTCGGACTTCTTGACCGAGCGGAACTGGTAGGTGCCGACCTCGACGCCGTCGACGAGGAACGCGACCTTCGGGGGCGGATCGCCGGGCGAACCCGTCGAGCGGAGGTTGACCGAGATGAGGTAGTCGCCGTCGCGGACGGCCTCCATCGGGCCGACCAGGTAAGGCGCCGGATCGAAGTAGCGCTGCTGGCTGTCGCGGCGGCCCTTCGGCAGCATCTCGATCATCGCGAGGCCCGTGCCGTCGAGCTCGTTGGGCTTGGTCGGCATCGCCTTGGCGGCGATCTGCTCGGCGACGGAAAGGAAGCGCTCCAGATGGACGGGCGAGAACGTCAGCACGTCGCCGATGTTGTCGAAGCCGTAGCCCGTGTCGTCGGCGGGGAAGTCCGCGGAGAAATTCTCGTCGAGGAAGCAGAGATCGCGGATGGTGTTGTTGAACTCCAGGCGGTTGAGGCGGCGGATCGTCACGTCGCCCGGGTCGGGCTTCGCCTTGGAGATCGCGTTCGCGAGGAGCTTGTGGACGGACGTCTGCAGGTGCTCGACCTCGGCGGGCGTCGGGCGGACCTTCTGCTTGACCGGGGGCATCTCGCCGGAAGTCACCTGGTTGACGACCTCGCGCCAGATGCGCTGGTCGCGGAAGAAGCGGGAGTCGTCCTGGATGGACTCCAGGTCGAGGTGGCCCTTGGCGAGCTCGGCGTCGTGGCAATCCGCGCAGTACTTCGCGATGAACGGCTGGACGTCGCGCTTGAAGTCCTGGGCGACGGCGGGGGCGGACCAGGCGCAGACGAGCGCCCCGAGCATCGCGATGATCGGGGTGGGCCAAGCTGCGCGAGGGGCCGGGAGCTTCATCCGTCATTTAAACAGAGCGGGCACCGAGAGGTTGCAAACCAAAGGCCCAAAACGTCAAAAAGTTGTCAAAATTTCGTAAAAATCCCTAAACTGCTGGGGCTTAAATGATTGGATATGCCATTTCGGGCCAATTCTAGGGGTTTTAGGCCGCTAATAGGGTGAAAATGGCCCATTCGGGCATTATTCCTCGATAGGCCCGCCGGGGGCCGCCAAGATACCCATGAAGTTGGCAACCTAACCCCTTGCTTGGTGTTTCAGAGATACCCCTCCCCTTTAATAAGATGCGCACCCTCCCCCGACTCACCGGAAGCCTGCTGGCCGTGACCCTTCTCGGGCTGGGCACCGCCTCGGCGGTCGACCTCGAAGGCCTGGTCAAGAACTCGCCCTTCGGCGGCACCGGCGCGGCGGCCGGACCGGGCGTCGCCCCGAGCACCTTGGAGTTCCGCGGCATGTACGCCGACGGCGGCGTCAATTACTACAGCATCTACAACACCCTGACCAAGCAGTCGAGCTGGGTGGCCGAAGGCGAAGCCCCGTCGACCAACGTCCCGGTCGTCGTGAAAGGCTTCGACGCGGCGAACGAGACCCTGATCGTCGACAACGGCGGCCAGCCCCAGCAGATGGCGCTGCACCAGGCCGTCGTCGTCACTTACCGCGGTCCGAGCCCCGCGCAGCTCGCGGCCGTCTCCGCCGCCGTCGCTCCGCAGACCGGCGCCGTCGGCGCGCCCACGGGCGGCCCGCAGAACCTCACCCCCGAACAGGTCGAAGCCTTCCGTCAGCAGATGCGCGAACGCTTCGGCAAGCGCGGCCAGGACGGCGGCGACGGACGGACCCGCGGCGGCGATGCGCCGACGAACGGCAAGACCGCCGCGCCCGCGCCCGCCACGGCCAAGACGCCCAAGACCCCGAAGGTCCGCTGAACCCTTTCCTCTCCTCCATGACCACCGTCCCGCAAAAGACCGCCCGCCGACTCCGCAAGGGCTTCACCCTCCTCGAGATCCTGATCACGATCGCCATCATGGCGCTCCTCGTCGGCGTCGTCGTCGGCAACCTCGACAAGTTCTTCGGCCAGGGCCAGGAAGGCTCCGCCAAGATCTTCGTGCGCTCGTCGCTCGAAGCCCCGCTCCTCAGCTACCGCCGCGACATGGGCGACTACCCGTCGACCGAGCAGGGCATCAAGGCCCTGATCAAGGCGCCGGAAGACAAGGCCGACCAGTGGAAGGGCCCGTACATCAAGGTCCCGGGCGGCAAGGCTCCTTCCGATCCGTGGGGCGAACCGTACGAATACCGCTACCCCGGCACGCATAACACGGACAGCTACGACCTCTTCTCGAAGGGTCGCGACAAGCAGGCGGACACCGCGGACGACATCGGCAACTGGTGAACCCGGCCCGTCAGCAACGATCGGTCGCCCCGGCGCGCCGCGGCTTCACGTTGCTGGAGACGCTGCTGGCCATCGGCCTGATGAGCATGATCGCCGCCGTGCTGATCGGCGGCTCGAGCACGTTGCTCAAGAGCACCGTGCGTTCGGATCCGGAGGACGCCCTCCGCGCGCTGCTGCAGACCGTGCGGCGCAACGCCGTGCAGAAGGCGGCCGTCCTCGAGCTGACGCCGACGGACAACCTCGACGACAGCGGGCCGGACTTCCTGTGGGGCGAGGAGAACGCGCCCGAGGACCAGCCGAAGAACGAGGAACGCCTCCCGCGCGCCGAAGGCGTGAAGGTCAAGATCCTCGCGCCCGAGACCGCCGGCGCGATCCTGCTCGGCGGCGTGGCCTCGGAGCAGGCGATCGCCCGCATGCGCTTCTACCCGGACGGCACGTGCGACCGCGTGCGCCTCGAGATCACGCGCGACGACGGCCGTCGCCTGGTGCCCATCGACCCCCTGACCTGCGCGCCCTTGCCGGCCGTCGACGCCCGATGAAGCGCCGCGCCTTCACGCTCATCGAGGTGCTCATCAGCCTCGCCATCTTCGCGGTCGCGGCCGTGAGCCTCGGCGCCGCGTATTCGAACGTCCTGCTCAGCCGCATCGCGATGAAGCAGGACGAACAGCGCCTCGACGACCGCGCCCGCTGCCGCGCCGCGCTGCTCGAGACCCCGGGCTTCGAGGACGTCGAAGCCGGCGGCGAGATCCACCTGCCGGGCGGACGCACCGCGCGCTGGCAGGGCAAGATCGAGGCCACCTCCGTGAGCGACCTCTTCGCCGTGCAGCTGACGGCCCAGATCGAGACCGCCGACGGCGGGGAGCCCGAGGAGTACGCCGAGACGCGCATGCTCCTGCGCCCCACGTGGTCGATCCCGTCGGACCGCCAGAAGATCCGCGACGACGCGCGCCAGCGCCTCGAGAAGGAACGCGGCTACAAGGAAGCCGACGGCAACTCCGCCTTCATCAGCGCGCCCACGCGCGGCAAGAAGCTCGTCCCCGGCCAGCCCGGCGGCGCCGCGCCGGCCGCCGGCAAGGGCGGCAAGAACACCGCGCCCGCCAAGGGCGGCGCCACCGGAGGGCAGCCCGCCGCGCGGCCGGCCAAGCGATGAGCCCCGCCCGCCCGTTCCGCCGCGGCTTCACGATGCTCGAGATGCTCGTGTCGCTCGCCCTGCTCGGCGCGCTCATGATCGCGCTCAACACCTTCCTCTTCTCCATGAGCGAGCTCTGGGGCGGAGGCCGCGACCAGCGCCTCTTCGACCAGCACGCGCGGGCCGCGACCGCCCTCGTGCGCGACGCCTTCGAACAGGCCACGTACGGACCCAGCGCCTCGGGCGTCGCCCTCAAGGACGTCGACGACGGCGCCGGCACCACGCAGCCGCGCCTGAGCTTCCTGCTGGCCGACGCCGGCCGCCTGGCGGACTGGCCCGAAGCGCCGCTCCCCGACGTCGACTTCACCGTGTACGTCGAAGCCGGCCGCGGGCTCGTGTTCCAGTGGCAGTCGCGCCTCGAGCTCGAGCGGGACAAGACCGACAAGCACGAGACCGTCATCAGCCCGTTCGTCGCCGCGATCCGCTACGAATACTACGACGCCGACCTCAAGGAATGGAAGGTCGAGGACGAGCCCGTGAACGAGACCGGCAGCACCGCGTGGAAGAAGCCGGCGCGCATCCACCTCCTCTTCGAACGCGGCGCCCTCAAGGCGACCAAGGTCATCAACCTCCCCATCAAGCGCTCCGGCGCCTCGACGCCATGACCGTCCGGAAACGCCGCGGCTCCGTCCTCATCGTCGTCCTCGTGCTCATCACGCTGGCCTCGCTGCTGCTCGCCCGCTTCATGGAGGACAACTCCCTCGAGCTGGCGATGGCCACGCGCGAGGCGGACCGCCGCCGCCTGCGGGCCGACGCCCAGTCGGAGCTCGAGCTCGCGCTGGCCGTCATCGCCGAGATCCGCTCGATCGACCTCAACAAGATCCACGCGCCCTCGCAGGGCTTCGACGACCCGCATGCCTACGCCGGCTTCCCGGCGCGCGACGGACTCGAGGTGAAGTTCGAGTTCGAGGACGAGTCCGCCAAGCTCCCGCTCAGCGTCCTCACCAAGAACGACCTCATCCAGCTGCTGTACTCCCTCGGCATGGAGCAGCGCGACGCCGAGCGCGTGTCGGACGCCATCGTCGCCTGGCAGAGCAAGTCCTACGAATCGATCGAGGAGGAAGCCTCCGACGCCGCCTACCAGCGCAGCACGTTGTCGTTCCGCCCGGCGCGCCGGCCGATCCGCAGCTTCGAGGAGTTCCGCTCCATCGGCGTGGCCAAGGAGATGTTCTTCGACGAAGCCGGCCGCCCCACCCCGATCTTCCTCGCGTTCAAGGACTGCGTCAGCCTCTACACCTTCCCGCAGGCCAACATCAACACCGCCTCGGACGCCGTCCTGCTCTCGCAGGGCCTCGACGAGAACCAGCTGGCCCTGATCCGCGCCCGCCAGGCCGAGATCGGCAAGCGCATCGTCGGCACCCCGCCCTATTTCCGCGTGACCAGCGAGGTCCGCCAGCTCATCGGGGGCGGCGCCAACATCGCCAAGTTCGACGACGAGATCATCCTCATGTGGCTGCGCGTCACGGTGAAGGAAGGACGGGCCCAGTGCCGGGTCAGCGCCTTGGTGGCCATCCGCGAGGACGTCGCCTACCCCAGCGCCGCGGCCAACCCGGACACCGACCCCGGCATCGCCCTGAGCCGCGGGACCACGGCCACCCCCGCGATTCCGCGCCCCACGGGAACCTCGACAGCCGTTCCGCGGTCGACTACGACACCTTCCCCTTACCTCACCCCCGGGATCGAGGCGCCGGTCTCCTTCGGCAAATCGACCATGAGCGGCCGCGTCGCCTCCAAGACGATCGCGTATCCGTTCCAGATCCTCGCCTGGGAAGAAGACAACGGCGCTCCCGCCCCCAAGCCGACCGCCGACGCCACCGACCCCACGGCCCAGCCGCCCCTTACCAAATGACCTCCCCACTCACCCGCGCCTTCACCGGGCCTAAGCCGCAGGAAGCCGCGATGCTTCCGGGCAACCGCTTCTTCGTGCGGCGCCTCGCCGTCGAGGGCGAGGACGTCCCCGGCCAGGTGAACCTCGCGCTCGAGGCCATCTCGCCCTTCCCGCTCGAGCAGATGCTCGTCGGCTTCGTCACGTCGGCCGACGGCAAGCAGGTGCTCGCCTACGCCGCGCACCGTCGCCGCTTCACCGCCGAAGAAAGCTTCGCCTGGCCGGAAGACTGCCAGGTCGTCCCCGAGTTCCTCGCCCTCTGCGGCCACCGCCCCGCCGCGGACGGCGTCGTCACGCACCGCGGCGACGAACGCCTCACCGCGCTCGCCTGGAAGGCCGGCGAAGAGCTGCCCGCCGCGATCGTGGTGGCCGAGCTCGCCGACGCCGACGAAGCCGGCATCGCCCGCGAGGCCGCGGCGCGCGCCGACCTCGCCGCCGACGTCCCCGTCGAGACCCTCGCCGGCGCGCTTTCGGGCGCGCTCGTCGAAGGCAACCTCGTCCTGAAGAGCGAGGCCGCCGGCACGTTCACCATCCCCAAGAAGGGCCTGGACGACTCCGACATCCGCGACAGCGACTTCCTCGCCGAGCGCCGCAAGAAGGAACGCCTGAACCTGATCCTCTGGAACGCCGCGCGCGTGGGCGCCGCCGTCCTCGTGCTCTCGCTGCTGCTCGACGTCGCCGGCCTCGTGGTCGGCATGCGCTCGCACGCCCTCGAGGTCGCGAACGAGACCCGCCAGCCGCTCGTCGAGGACATCGAGGAGTCGCAGAAGATCACCGACCGCATCCTCGAGCTCGGCGTCAAGCGCCTGCTCCCGATGGAGATGCTCGCGCTCGTGAACGAGAAGCGCCCGGCGACCGTCGAATTCACCAACATCCACTGCGAGGTCAAGAAGCTCAAGGACAGCGTCCTGACCAAGCCCATGATGACCGTCGACGCCCGCACGCCGAACGCCGGCGACATCTCCGACTTCCTGAAGGCCGTGCAGGCCATGCCGGAAGTCGAGTCCGTGACCAACAGCGAGCCGCGCGTGCGCGAGACCTCCACGACCTTCCGCCTCGAGATCACCTTCAAGCAGACCGCGCTCCTCAAGGCCGCCGAGACCCCGAAACAATGAAACACTTCTTCTTCAGCCTGAAACCCCGCGAACGCCTCATGGCGCTCGCCGCGCTGCTCGTCGCCGCGACCCTATGGTCGACCGGCGCCTGGGGCCGCGTCCAAGGCGGCTGGGACGCCTGGCGCCAGCTCGAGGCCGACGCGCTCGCGCAGAAGGCCACGCTCGCCAAGGAACGCGAGGTCCGCAACGCCACCGCGGTGGCCGTGCAGGGCCTCGACTCCGGCCATGGCTACGACCAGGCCAAGCTCGTCGCCGAAGCGGTCAACGCCGCCAAGGAAGCCGGCCTGAGCGCCAACACCGAATCGCCGAAGACCACCAAGACCGGCAAGTTCGCGATCCACTCCTTGCAGATGAGCTGCCGCAAGGCGGACATGGCGAGCATCCTGCGCTTCTACGAAAGCGTGAAGTCGCGCGCCCCGTACCTCGCGATCGGCAACCTCTCCATGACGGCCGACCGCGGCACCGCGGGCACCGTCACCTTCAAGGCCACCGTCACCGCGCTCGAGCTGCTCGGCTCCGTGCCGTCCGGCGTGAAGACCGAAGGCGCGGCGGAGGGAAAGTAAGCGCGGCGTGAGCGCCGCAAGGGGGCACGCTGGCACGGTGACAAGCGGACACTGTAGAGTATAGAGTTTCGAGTATCGAGCATCGGGGGCCGCCGTTAGAAACCGACGAAGGGAAGTCGATGGGTCTTAGCGGAGACCGAATGACGTATGACGTACGCGTACGAACGGACGTGATGGCAATCACGTCCCTACCTGCGGAGCTGGGTAGGGCCGACCATCCTTGGTCGGCCGCGGTCGAGCAGGGATGCTCGACCCTACCCGAGGCAGGCTATGTCGTGACGCGGTCCCGACCCTACCCGAGGCAAACAAGGATAGCACGTGGTGCTGTCCCTACCTAGGGCGGCCGACCAAAGATGGACGGCCCTACCCTGAAGGCGGACTTACTTTTTCTTTTTGCCGCCGCCTTTGCCGCCGCCGCGCTGTTCCTTGGCGTTGGGATCATAGGCTTCGTTCTTCTTGTCGGCGAGGAACGCGCCAGTGTCCTTCTGCCAGGCGAGGAGGAGCTTCTTGAGTTCCTCGACCTTGGCGGGGTCGCTCTTGGCGAGGTCGTGCTCTTCGCTGGGATCTTTCTTCACGTCGTAGAGCTCGAAGGTCGGGCCGGCGAACTTCTGGATGAGCTTGTAGTCGCCCGCGCGCAGGAGGCTCATCGGCTCGCCTTTGCCGATGTAACACGGGAAGTGCCAGTAGATGGCGTTGCGGTTCAACGGTGCGCCGGTCTTGAGCTGCTTGAGCAGGCTGAGTCCGTCCGTGGGCTGATCCTTCGGCAGCGGCAGGCCAGCGGCCTCGAGGATGGTCGGCATGATGTCCATGCTGGCGACGGGTTCGTCGTACGTCTTGCCGGCGGGGATCACGCCCGGCCACGAGATGGCGCCGGGCACGCGGATGCCGCCTTCGTAGAGGAGGCCTTTGCTGCCGCGGAGCGGGCTGACGACGTAAGGGAGGCCGCCGTTGTCGGAGGTGAAGATGACGAGCGTGTCCTTCGTCAGGCCGAGGGAGTCGAGCTTGGCCATGATGCGGCCGATGCTGGCGTCGACGGCCTCGACGGTCGCGGCGTATTCGGGGGTGATGCCCTTGTCAGGGCCCGTGGGCGTCTTCGCCTTGTACTTCGCGACCAACGCCGGCTTGGGGTCGAATGGCTCGTGCACCGAGTGCTCCGCGTAATAGAGGAAGAACGGCTTCGCCTTGTTCTTGTCGATCCAGGAGAGGGCTTCGTCGCAGAGCGCATCGGAAAGATAGCGGCCCTTGCCGTCCATGTAGGCGTCCTTCTCGAAGTTCACGTCGTCGGGGCGCTTGTAGACCTCGAAGCCGCGGCCGGTCGGCGAACCCGGCGAGCCATTGCGGCCGCGACCGAGGTTCCACATCCCGACGAGGGCGGTGGCGTAGCCGTTGGACTTCAGGACGTCGGCCACGGTCTTCGTCTTTTCGGGGAGCTCGTCGTTGCCCTTGGTGGAGATCACCTTCATGTGCGGCTGGCCGGGAGCGTAGCGGTCGTCGACGACCGTGTAGACGCCATGGCGCGGGGTGTACTGGCCCGTGAGCAGGCAGGCGCGGGTCGGGGCGCAGTTCGGGGCGCTGGCGTAGCACTGCGAGAAGACCGCGCCGGACTTCGCGATCTTGTCGATGTTCGGCGTGCTGATGTAACGATTGCCCGCGAAGCCGACGTCGCGGTAGCCCATGTCGTCGAGCAGGATGAGGACGATGTTGGGCTGTTTTGCGCCGAGGAAGGAAGGCGCGAGGCAGAGGGCCAGGGCTAGGACAGCGGAGAGTATGGAGTATCGAGTATGGAGTTTGGGGAGAAGCATTGCGGCGAGAAATTTTCAGGTTTCGGGTCTCAGTGGTCGGGAATCAGGTGCAGGTTGTCGGGTGCAGGTAAAGGTGCGGGTAATCCCGAACCTGAACCTGGCGCTGAAGACCTGAACCAGAGACCTGACGGCCGAGACCTGGGACCTGAGAATGGGTAGTGGTCCGCGGGTGAATGGGAAAAAGGCGGGCGCGACGTAGTCTCGCCCCTACCTTAAGGCCACCATGCGGCGGCCCTGGGTGCTGACGGACGGCTCGGAGAGCCGCCCCTGCCTGAGGCAGCGTGATCCATTCAGTCCTCAACTCAGTCCTCGATGCAGCCATCGATGCAGTCCTCTAAGCTTAGGCGTTCCGCGCCTTCACCTCATACGCATGGGCGATCATGCCGTGCTTGGTGGCGGCGGTCTCGTCCTTGGGCAGGAAGCAGCGGACGTATTCGACCTTGGCGGAGGCGGGCGTGACGGTGACGCGCACGTAGCCCGCGCTGGGGAGCTTCTTCCCCGACTGGTAGCGGTCTTCGTTGTAGGCCACGTAGCCGTGGTCGGAAGGCATCGGGAGTTCCTGATAGATGACGCCGTCCTTCTCCTGCTGGCAGTAGAGGTGGTCGTGACCCTGGAAGAAGACGCTGACCTTGTGCTTCACCATCAGCTGGTGGATCGGGAGCTCCCAGCCCGGGCGCTTCTCCTTGAAGGTGCCTTCGCCCTTCTTGCCCTGGCCGCCCCATTCGTAGAGATCGGCCTCGTCGACGCCGCCGCGGCCGGAACCGAGGACGTGGTGGGCGAAGACGAACTTGTGCTTCGCCTTGCTCGTCTCGAGCGTGTGCTTGAGCCACTTGTACTGGGCGTCGCCGATGGTGATGCCCCACCAGTCGCGGTTCTTCTTGTCGGCGCCCTTCTCTTCCTTGCCGCCCTTGCCGCCGAAACCGCTGTCGACGAGCGTCGGCGAGTGCCAGTAGTTGTCGAGGAGCACGAAGAGCGCGTCGCCCCAGGTCCAGGCGCAGTAGCTCTTGAGCGAACCGATCTCCTTGAACGGCTCGGCGTGGCCGGTGTAGATGCCCTCGTTGCCCGGGATCGGGTAGAGCGAATTGCGGGCCTTCTGCACGCCGACCGCGACGTCATGGCGTTCGTCCTTCTGCAGGAAGTTGAACAGCGAACCCTGCTCGTGGTTGCCGTTCATCAGGAAGACCTGGCCCACGGAGCCGACGAGGCCGAGGAACGGGCGCTGGAGCAGGTAAGGGACCTGGCAGTTGGCGTCGTTGATCGTGCGGATGCGCTCGATCGAGAAATCGTCGCCGATGCAGATATGGAAGTCGGGGCGGTCGGCGGCGGCCGTGCTGAGCGTGCGGGCGTAGAGGTCCGGGTGGCTGGCCTGGGCGCGCTCCGGGTGGGAGTCGCCTTGGAGCGTGAAGACGAAGGTCGAGCCCGGGGCGCGCTGCGTGGCGAAGCGGGCTTCCGCGCGCTGGACGTAATTGCCCGCGCCCGGCTTGCGGTAATGCAGACGGTAGAAGTATTCCGTGTTCGGGGAGAGCCCGTCGATGACGATCTCCGTGGCCTTGCCCGCGGGCAGCTGGGTCACCGCCGTCTTGCGGACGTACCGGCCCTTCGCCGTGCCGATCTCAAGGAACGCTTCCAGCGTCGAAGCCGGAAGCAGGCTGGCCGTGATGGCCTTGTCGGTCGCGCGGCCGAAGATCAGGGAGAGCTTGGAATACTCCGCGAGGGATTCGGGCAGCACGTATTCCCCTTGGAAGACCGGGCCGCGAGCCTTGGAGGAATCATCGCCGCCGCCCTTGCCGCCTTTGCCACCCCCCTTCCCTTTCTTTTCCTGCGCGGCGACGGACGGCAGGAGCGTCCAGCCGAACGTCGCGGCCAGCAGGCCGATGAACTGACGGCGCACCACCTGGCCGAAGGCGGGTCTGTAGAACGGATTCGGTTTTCCGGCGGAGTTTTCTTCGGCGCTCATGTGGTGAGATTACGAAGATGGAACGCCGGCGGGGAACGAAAAGTTGCTTAAGGTGCGGGACTAAATTTTCCGGAAAAACGCGGGCTTAATCGAAGGTTAAGGTTTGGGGCGTGAGAGGCAGATGAGGGGGCACGTTGACATGGTGACACGTGGGCAAGGGAGAAGACAGGGCCAGAGCCAGGACTAGGGCTAGGAATGGCATTTCAGGTCTCGGGTCTCAGCTATCGGGAACCAGGTTCAGGTCTTCAGGTTCGGCTACAGGTTCAGGTTCTGAATTTCCCCGGCACCCGGACCTGTACCTGAAAACCCGTGCCAGAGACCTGATGGCCGAGACCTGGGACCTGAAGATGTGCATTATGTCCGCAGCTACTATTCCGGCCGGGCGGTCGAGCAGGGATGCTCGACCCTGCCTGGATTCCGACGCACGCCTCGCTCAGAACGAGAAGCTCGAACTGACCTGGAAGACCGCGGAGACGATGGCGAAGGCGATGAAGGCCACGAACGAGAAGGCCACGATGAGCACCGTCGCGGAGATCGTCTGCGAAAGCGTGCCCAGCCAGCGGTCGAGGTCGGCGCGATAGGAGCGGGAGATGTCGCGGAGGCCCGGGGCGAGGTTGCCGGTCTGTTCGGCGACGGCGACGCGGTCGAGGAGCAGGCGCGGGAAGTAGCCCGTGCGGGCGAGGGCCTTCGAGAGGCTGTCGCCTTCGAGCACGCGGTCGGTGGCCTCGCGGAGCTGCTGGCGGAGCGCGCGGTTCGGGGCGGTCTTCTCGGCGAGGCGGAGGGCTTCGGCCGTCGTGATGCCGTTCTCCAGGAGCACCGCGAGCGTATGGCAGAAGTTGAGGACCGAGACGCGCATGACGAACGTGCCGGCCAGCGGCACGCGGAGGAGCAAGGCGTCGGAGGCGACGAGGCCGGCCTCGGTCTTGCGCCAGTGCTTCACGTAGAGCGCCGTCACGATGGCGAGGACGAGCAGGACCGGGCCGAGCCAGAGGAGCGTGTTCGCGAAGCCGATGAGCAGCTTCGTCGAGAGCGGCATCTCGCCGCCGAGCGACTTCAGCAGCGTCTCGAGGCGCGGGAGCAGGAAGAGGACGAAGAAGATGATCACGCCCACCGCCACGAAGCAGATGAAGAGCGGGTAGGCCATCGCGCTGACCAGCTTGCGGCGGAATTCCTTCTGTTCCGTGAAGTGCGTGATCAGGCGCTCCAGGACGTCGCGGATGTTGCCCGTGGCTTCGCCGGCGGCGATGAGGTTGAGCGTCTGGCCGTCGAAGACCTTCGGGTAGCCGCCCATCGCGACCGAGAGGCTCTGGCCTTCGCCGAGCCTGGACCAGAGGCCGGCGCAGAGGGTGCGCAGGCGGGATTTCTGGAGACGGAGGGCGAGGAGCCGGAGGGCTTCGCCGGCGGACATCCCGGAGCGGACCAGGTCGGCCATCGCCTCGAGGAACGGCAGGCACTCGGCCTCGGTCGGGATCAGGTCCTTGTCGGCGGGGCCGCCTTCGCGGACCGCTTCCCTGGCGCGCACGGCGGCGCCGGCCTCCTCGACCTTCACCGGCTTCAGCCCGCGGGCCTGCAGCTTGCGGAGCGCCTCGCGACGCGTCTGGGCGTCGACGGTGCCTTCGCTGACGGCGCCCGCGGCGTCGCGCGCGGTGTAGTTGAAGACGGCCATCGCGGCGTTATTCGTTCGAGCTCAGGTTGCGGACCAGCTCGTCGATGGTCGTGAGGCCGGCGACGACCTTGAGCCAGCCGGCCTTGGCGAGGGGGCGCATGCCCTGCTCGATGGCCTTCTCGGTCAGCTCGCGGTTGGACACGCGGCCGACGATGAGGTCATGCAGCGGCTTCGGGTGGAAGATCTCGAAGACGCCGACGCGGCCGCGGTAGCCCGTGTTGCGGCACTTGCGGCAGCCGCAGGCTTCCTTGAGCGACGTGACGTCCTTCAGGAAAGATTCGTCCATGCCGAGCGCGTCGAGGGCCGGGAGGAGCTTCGCGCGGTCGACCGGGACGGTCTTGGCGCAGTCCGGGCAGAGGCGGCGGACGAGGCGCTGGGCGATGACCAGCTCGACGGCGGAACCGACGAGGAAGGGCTCGACGCCCATGTCGACGAGACGCGTGATCGCGCCCGGGGCGTCGTTGGTATGCAGGGTCGAGAAGACCAGGTGGCCCGTGAGCGAGGCGCGGATCGAGATCTCGGCCGTCTCCAGGTCGCGGATTTCGCCGACCATGATCACGTCCGGGTCCTGGCGGAGCGTGCTGCGGAGCGCGCCGGCGAAGGTGAGGCCGATCTCCGCGCGCGTCTGCACCTGGTTGGCGCCGGGCACCTCGTATTCGATCGGGTCTTCGATCGTCACGATGCGGATGTCGGGGGAGTTGATCGCCTGGAGGAAGGCGTTGAGCGTGGTGGACTTGCCGGAGCCCGTCGGGCCGGTCACCAGGATGATGCCGTGCGGGTAGTCGAGGACCTTGCGGACCGCGGCCTGCTCCTCGGCGTTCATGCCGATGCGGTCCATGTCGTAGGCCTCCTTGCGCTGGTTGAGGAGACGCAGCGAGACCGATTCCGCGTAGATCGTCGGGATCGTCGAGACGCGGATATCGAGGACGTTCTTGCCGTCGCGGAAGTTGATGCGGCCGTCCTGCGGGAGGCGGCGTTCCGAGATGTTGAGGCGCGCCATGATCTTCAGGCGCGAGATGATCGCGTCCTGGAAGCGGGCGAGGTTGTCGGG
>JACCDP010149018.1_pt1 | contig 16967 bp, 24 predicted proteins | sample 7445841 | NCBI WGS metagenome assembly JACCDP01 (sample SAMN15323441, study PRJNA562643) | freshwater metagenome | isolation source: river surface water | place: USA:Blue River Watershed | collected 2017-08-17 | reverse complement strand
GGATGCTTACTCATCCAAAGACAAAAACATATATGGTTTTGGAATCTTTGTCTGGTTTGAATTTAGATTTCTTTGACAAAATTGTATTTGTCGCATTACAAGAGCATCAAGATAAATATAATTTTTCTGAATGTTTTTATTCTGAACTTAATAAGCTAAACTTGTTGAATAAATCACAACTTTTATTCCTAGAAAACAAAACAAGCTCCCAATCTGAAACTGTTTATCAAGCAATCAAAAAAGCTGAAATTGAAGGGTTTATTTTTATTAAAGATTGCGACAGTTATTTTTCTGCCACTATTACAGAAAAACAAAATCAAGTATGCTATTTTGATCTTCATAAAATTGATTCAGTTAATGCAATTTCAAAAAGCTACATAGACTTTGATTCAAATAAAAAAATTATTAATATTGTTGAAAAGAAAATAATCAGCTCTTACTTCAATGTTGGTGGATATGGATTTCAAAACGCATCTGAATTCATAAGATACTTTGAAAATAAAATAGATCAATCTTCAGAATTTTATGTAAGTCATTTGATCTTTTCTATGTTGTTGGATAATCATTCTTTCCAGGCAATTGAATCACATAATTTTTTAGATTGGGGTGTGCTGAAAGATTGGAAGAATTACACTGATTCTTTTAAAACATTATTCTTAGATCTTGATGGAGTGATGATTACTAATAGCTCTCATCTAGTACCGCCTTTTATTGGTACAGGAGAACCATTAACTGAGAATATCAAAACTATTCAAAACTTATATCAGACAGGCAAAGTATATATTGTTATTACCACGTCTAGACCTGAAGAATACAAAGAAGCAACGATAAAAGAATTGCAAAAGTATAAAATTCCATATGACCAGATAGTTATGGGCTTACCTCATTGTCAAAGAATTACAATAAATGATTTTTCAAATTCTAATTCATTTCCAACTTGTTCTGCTATTAATATCCCCAGAAATTCAAACAGCCTTATGGATTATATAAAATGAAAATTCTAATCACTGGAGCATTAGGTGGAATTGGATCTATGCTTGTTGAACATTTCAAGGATAAAGATCTTTATCTAGTAGATAACTATAGAAATAATTTTATCAATGAAGTGAACAACGTAAAGAACATTGATATCAGAAGCCAAGAATTTTTCAATTATGTCCTAGACGTAAAGCCAGATGTATTAATTCATTTAGCTGCTATTACATCTTTACCAGAATGTGAAATAAATAAAACTGAATGCATTGATGTAAATGTAACAGGCACAGTAAATGTTCTTGAAGCTTGCAAAACTGTTGGAGTTCAGAATATTATTTTTGCTTCAACATCAGCTATATATGAAAATAATGATGCTACACAAAACGCTTTCTCTGAGGATTTAAGCACTTCTCCTAGATTGTTTTATTCCCTATCTAAAAAAATGGCAGAAGAAGCTTGTATTTCATATAGAGAAAATTATGATCTAAATGTTTGTATATTGAGATTTTTTAATGTAGTGGGGCCAAATCAAGACATCCTTAGAAAATCTCCCCCTTTATTGAATTATTTAGTGAGAGAATTTATTAACAACAGAATTCCTAAAGTTCATTCTGATGGCAAACAATCTAGAGACTATATAACTGTTTTTGATTTAAATAATTTATTTAGTGAAATAGTAAAACTTGAGAGATTTCCCAAAGATACATTCAATGTTGCAAGCTCAAAAACAATTAGTGTAAATGAAATGATTTCTCTGGTCAAAGATCAACTAAAAACAAATTTAGATGTAGAATACCGTAATGCAGAAAAGCTTTGGGATGGATATGACAGTTTATGGTCTGGATTTTTCCCTCTCAAAAGATCAATCGTAGCAAAAGAAACAAATAAATTTTCATTGGGTAGCAATCTAAAAATCACTAATAGTTTTGATTGGAAACCTTTAGAAAATCAACATGATCAGATAAGAAAAATTATTGATCTTATTATCAATAATTTGAAAAAGGATTCCTAATGAGTGAATATGAAGTTCTCCAATCGTTAATTACAGATGACAAGAAAACGTTAATTGATGTTGGATGTCATAGAGCTCATTTTTTAGGTAATTCTGGAATAAATTTTGATTATAAAATAGGAATCGACCCATTAAAGTTTGATGAGCAATCTGTATACGATGTAGTTATTAATGGAGCTGTTTCTACTGAGAATTCTAAAAAACTATTCTATGTTCATGAGAATGAGGGGTGTTCTTCATTACTCAAAATGAAGAGTGATGAAGTGACTCATGATTTTGCTGAAAGAAAAAACAAATGGTATGTTTCTTTCAGGATTGAAGGCCTCAGAAATATCATCACTACACAAACATATTCTCTTGAAAAAATTATTGATGAACATATGCCTGACGATCAAGTTTCATTGATCAAGATAGATGCACAAGGATCAGATATTGATGTAGTTCAGTCTCTTGGTAAATATCTTAATACTGACAAAGTAAAATATCTTTTTATTGAATTACCGTCTAGAGATATTGTTCTTTACAACGATCAATTAGATTATCAGACAAGCATCCAAAAACTTAATGAATTTGGATTTGAATTAGTACATAAGCATGATTTTGAAATATTTGGTTATGATGGTAAACCTTGCAGCCCAGAATCAAATGTAATAATGAAAAATAAACTTTTATAACAATATAATGGTAAAAATTTCTCTAGAAGAAGCTTTTGTGTTTGATATGCTTGCAATTATGGATGTAAAAATTCAAAAAATGCCTGTTGAAAATACAATACATTTAAGACAAAAGTTATTTCATGAATTATGTGAGCAATTAGGACATGATTTAGTTTTAGCAGTGACAGAATCTGAAGAATATTCATTATTAATAGAAGCAAATTCTAAAACTTTTGATCTTGTTGATAAAGCTAGAAATGGTGATGGTTTGGCAAAAGAAACTGATAGTGCCAATATGCTTAGACATCATTACAAAAAAGAAATTCAAAAGAAGTTTTTTAATTCAATATTGATGGAAGAAAAGCAAAAAGTATGAACATCTTATCAGGGCCAAAATTAGGTGATTTTATTCACTCATTAATAGTACCAAAATTCTTATATGATAATGGATACAGAGACTTAAATATAATATTAGGAGAAGTGTACGATAACTTTAGCCTTGGATTTGATAGAGCCTTTGATGATTTAAAAGATGTAGTAGAAAGCCAAGAATACACAAATTCATTTAAAAAATTAGAAGAATCTGATCAAATTGACATGAATCTTTGTATGTTCAGAGGATCAGCTTTATTAAATAAAAAACCATTTTGGAAAGTTTATCTTCATACATTTTTCCAGAATGAACCTAAAGTACCAAAAAATTACAATTGGCTTACATTACCAAAAGTTGATGGATATTCAGACACATTAATTATTAATAGAAGCCATACCAGAGACACTTGCACATATACAAATCATACTCACAATGAATATGAAAAAGTGATGAAGCAATATGACAGGAAATTATTTATTTGCTTTGACATGGAGCAATATAATAATTTTGCTCATAAAGACAAGTGTGAAGTTTATCAACCTAAAAATCTTCTTGAATTCTGCACAATCATAAATTCTGGAAAAAGATTTTTAGGTAATCAATCAAGTCCATTAGCAATAGCAACAGCATTGAATGTTCCAAGGACTGGTGAACTACTTTATAATGCTACACAATTACATTATTTGAATGATCATTTATATTATGACAATTGTAATTTTTTTGTGAGCAATCAATAAGTTATGTATTTTAGGTGATATAATAAACCCATGATTATTCCAACAGTTTTAGAAAAATCAGCTACTGGTGAAAGAGCTTACGATATTTGGTCACGCTTACTAAAAGATCGTATAGTTTTTTTAGGACAAGAAGTTGATGATTATGTTATCAATTTAATGATTGCACAAATGTTATTCTTGGATAAAGAAGACAGACATGCTCCAATTGAATTTTATATTAATTCACCAGGCGGAAGTGTTACTGCTGGATTAGCTCTTTATGATGTTATGCATACAATTAGTGCTCCAGTAAATACTACCTGTGTTGGATTAGCAGCTAGTATGGGAGCTGTTTTATTAGCTGGTGGAACTGGAGAACGTAGTGCCCTTCCTCATTCCAGAATTATGATTCATCAAGTTTCTTCTGGCTTTAGAGGAACTTCTGCTGATATGCGCATCCAAGTTAATGAAACAAATAAATTAGAAGATCAATTATTTCAAATCTTAGCAACTAAAACTGGTCAAACAAAAGAACAAATTGCTAAAGATTGTGATCGTGATTATTACATGAGTGCAATTGAAGCTAAAGATTATGGTCTTATAGATGCTGTGATAGATAGTAAGAAATAAAAAAAGGGGAGAATAAATCTCCCCTTTTTTACTTAATACCTTCTTCTGTCATTATAAGCATCACGAGGATCGCCAGGAATTCTATCATTATATTTCTGTGGTTCTGATATTTGTATTTGAAATTCTACTTCAGGATATACTCCACGCATAGATCTAGCTACTTCATTTGCTTTTTCTCTATCATGTAATAATTTTGTTCGACCATCATCATCTGTATATGTGGTTATTTCGTGTATTTTTTCATCACCAATACGTACATACACTGTATATGAGGATTGATATGGGTTGTCTTCATCTGCAGATGGTTGAACTATGACCATGCCTTGTTTTTTAGGAGCTAGATTCATAGGGGCAGCACTTTCTTCATCCATAGCTAATTTTTTCATTACATTTGTTAAGGCATTAGCTTCAGTATATAAACCAACTTTGTCTAGTTCATTTGCAATATTATTAATATTTGCTATAATTTGTTTCTTCATTTCATCTCCAAGAGGTTGTCGTTACTATTCTTACAGTACATCGCTTACATGTCAATTATATCATGATGTTGATATAGGGCATTGATGTTTTTGAGAAAATCTCTGTTAAATATTTTTTTACATGTTATTGCAAAATTGACCTTTACAACATATACTGTACTAATTCTTATAAGGAATGAATAATGGCACAAATTCTTAAGTCAAAATCTATTTATTACAATGATGTAAATCTTGTAGCTCAACCATGCAAAGTAAAGTCTCGTAAAGATATTCCTGTTGAAATGCATCGTATTATCGTTTCACCCATGGAAGCAATTGTTGGTAAGACATTTGCGCTGAAGGCTAATGAACTAGGTCTTACTTTGTGCTTACATCGTTTTTGTTCTATTGAAGAACAAGTAGATCTATACAATTCCTTACCTAATAAGAAAAATGTTTTTGTTTCTATTGGACTTAATGATTGGGATAGAGTTGAAAGATTAGCTATGGAAGGTGTGACTTCATGGCTGATCGATATGGCTAATGGCTATATGTCTACTGAAATTAGAAGCTGTGTAGAAAAACTTTCTGAACAAGCTAGTATACAAAATCTCATGATGGGAAATGTGCATTCTGAACGTGGTTTTCAAATGCTCGCTAATGTTGCACCTGATAAATCTTTTTCTAAATATGTACGTGTAGGAATTGCTGGCGGTAGTCCTTGTGCTACTAACGATTCAACAGGCTATAACCGTGGCCCTATCACTGAAATAATGGAAATTGATGAATCTAACCCATGGGATCCTACAAGTGACCAAGTATTTTTGAATCGTAAACCATACATTATTGCTGATGGTGGAATTAAGAATGCTGGATATGCTGCTAAAGCTTTTGGTGCTGGTGCTGATTATGTAATGATGGGTGGCTACTTTGCTCGTGCCTTTGAAGCAGAAACTCATATAAGGGGAGATGGGCATTATTGGGGTGGTGCATCTCATAAACAACAGATTCTTTCCACCGGCAAAGTATATAGACATTCAGAAGGTAAAGAAGTGCCAATCCTTGATGAATTGCGTCCTCTTGAAGCTCTTGTTGATGAACTTTGGGGTGGTATTTCTTCTGCTGTATCGTATAGTGGTTATGAAACATTATCTGGTTTCATCAGTAACGGAGTTTTTGAATTAAAACAAAACTCATTACCGCCAAGGAGAGGTTAATGTCAAGAAATAAATTCTACGATAAAACAATTTTTCTACTTAAAGAAAGATTCAAAGATGACACAGCTTTGGATATTTTAAATAATATGCAAAAGGTGTATGAGGCAAAAGACAGTGATTATTCTGCAACTGGTCTTCCTATGGGTAATCTGCGTAAATGTGAGGATGCTGGTATTGATGCTTGGCGAGGATGTTTAGTTAGAATTGGTGATAAAATGTCCCGTCTTGAAAACTTCCTTAAAGAAAAAGAATACTTAGTAATCTCAGAAAAAGCAGAAGATACAGTCGTTGATCTAGCTAATTACGCTATATTAATGTCTTGTCTTATTGAAGAAATCAAAAAACCTCATTCTCAATATTACTTGGATATATCTGAACAAGCACAAAAAAGATTACAAGATCTTTCTTACTATTGTGTTTTCCAAGCTATGTTATGGAAAAATAATGTTACAGAAAATGATCTGAGTAATCTTGAAAAAGCATTAAGTTATTGGCCTATGCTTTGTGATTATTCTTTAGAGATGCAATGACAGATATTTTATTGATTTGTAGCCATAGAGATTATTTGATCAATTATCTTAAGAAGAAATTTTCATCTGCTAGAAATGAAGACATTGAAGATGCTGTTCAAAATACATTAATTAAAGCTGTAAAGTTTCATGCTAATTGGAAAAAAGATTGTTCATTAAAAACTTGGCTATCTGTCATTGCACTTAATATGTACAGAGACAGTTTCAGAAAACCATATCAAAAAAATGAAATAATCTTAAAATCTTCTGAAGACTTTTTTGTTTTTGATCAAAGTTCAATTGATGATTTTTCATTAAAATTATGCGATGATGACACAAACAATTCCTTTTTTGCTGAATTATTTTCTGGTTTTGAAGATAATATTCATATTGAGACTTTCAAATTAAGTGTGCTAGAAGAAATTGATTATAAAGATATTTCTAAAATTCAAAATATTCCAATGGGCACAGTTAAATCCAGAATTTTTCGTGCAAAAAAGTTGTTATCTGAAAAATATAATCAAATTTCAGACAAATATAATGTTGATGCGGTATAATTAGTTAAGTTTCATTTAAAAAGGAAAAGTAAAATGAATAAATTTGTTGTTTCATTGGTTGCTCTATTTGTAACCACATCTGCATTTGCTTCAGAGCGTTTGACTATTAATGTCAGTAATCTTCAAGCAAACGTAGTAAAGAAGTCTGAGGGCCCAGCTTTCAGTGCTAAGTCTTTTGCTGGAGCTCCTGTTCTCGATTATAATGGCCAGCTTGTTGGTGCAGATTTGGCTGTTCTCGTAGATGGTGAAGATGAAAACGTTGCTGTTTTGCGCCCTCTTGGAGAATACAACGTTGCTGGTGTCAAGGTAAATACAGTATTTGCAGCTTCCGTTGATGCTCATGGTAATAATGTTTATGCTGGTGGCGGTGTTCTCGTACCACTTGGATCTGTTGTTCGAGGATTTGATTTGAAGGTTGGTGCTGTTGTACCAGGAGCTAACCTTTCAAGTGGTGGACGATTGGATACACGAGTTGTTCCAGCATTTGAAGCTAAGATACGAGTTCCAGAGATTTATAGTGAGTTAAAGAGTGGCGTAAACAAAGCACTCAAGGTTGTATCTCCTTTTGGTGGTAGGGTTTAACAATTCTTCAAACTAGCTAATAAAGGGCAGGATCATTCCTGTCCTTTATTATTTAACTATGGGCATTTTTGATCGTCAGCTAATAGATAAAGTATCTGAATGTAAGGCTAAGAAAGAATGGCAAATTTGTATGTATTGTCATGCCCCTTTTCTCACCGATACATTTGAAACTAAATGTGTTAGATGTAGATACTTTGATGTGCACTTGATTAAAATAAAATCAAGATTCATGCTTTTTTACATCATGTCCAGCACTCTTCTTGCCCTTGTTTATGCTTTTAGTTTGGTTAGACTAGTCAAGATAACAGAAAAAATAGAATTTTTACTCCTTTTTTTGCTATTTCCAACGATATTCATAGGAATGTTAATGTGGATGGTAGTAAACAAATACAAGGATTGAAAAATATTTTATAATAATAAAGATTAGTTTTAATCCAAGGAAACCAATTATGCCAAGACCAAAAAAAATTGTCCCAGTAGTTGAAGAAAATTTGATTGAAGATTTAGATGTTTCTGTTGAAGAAAATGAAGTTTTTGAAACACAACTTACTATTGATTTAAGCTCAGAAAAGAAATTTGAAGAAATTGTTGAGAATGTTGTTGAGCAATTTGATGTAGTAGAACCACCTCAAACTCCAGAAACTCCTTCAGTCCTACCCACTAAATATGATGTATTTGAAAATAATGTTTTCTTGAAGACTGTAGATACCACTGAAGAATTGGATTTTTATTTAGATGCAAATAAAAATCAACTTCTAGATTTCATTGAAGAACTCAAGAAAGAAACTGATAATGAAGAAGACTTAGCTCTCTTCAACACTCCAGATGATAACAGAACCTATAAGAGTTTAGCTCAATATTTCTTACAAAATGGTCTAGCTCCTGTACCACCAAAAATTAAGTCTTGGATGGTCTACTATACAAAGAAATATCCATTTATGTCAGAAGAAGAAATTGCCATCAAAGCAATAGGTAATTTAAGATACTCTTTTAGCATAGCACAGTAAAATGCTCTATGATTTTAAGATACGTGCTGAGATATCACACGTCAAGCTGATATCCAAAGCATTAGATATCTTAAAATCAATTTCAAAAGGTGAAATAACCAGAGCAACTTGTTTGTATCTTGAAAATAAATTCACAAGCAATGATGAAAAATTTGACATAAAGATTGAAAAATTAAATGAAGTTTTTCTATCAATTCAAAAAGATCATCTTGATAATAGAATTTTAAATATTCTTCAATTAGGAAATTTTGGAACTGAACTAACAAACGTAAAACAAAGATTTATTGATACAGGAATAATTATTAAAAATAAAAGATTGTCCTATATTAATATTAATGTTACAAGATCTGAAATTGATATAATCTATATAGCTTGCAAACTATATTGGACTATATTAGTTTCAGATTTTTCTTTTATTGCAAGCGTATTGAAACATAAATGCAATCAAGAAGAAATAAAAGAAATATTAATCCAAAATTCTGATTACAACATAGATATTGAAAATAAAAAGATTCATAGAAAATCTAAATGGGCTTATGACATTTGTAACACTATTGAAAATATAGATAATTCTGATATAATCAAAAACATAGGTACATTACCTAAGTTAAAGATTACTAAAAATGTCTAAATATAAACATTCTTTTTGGCGATACGTTCCCAGCACAGAAAAATTTAAATCTGAATTTAAATTTGTAGAATCATTTGAAACTGATTCTGATGCTGTTCCTGAATTTCATGATCATTATTGTATTGATCATGTAGTAAATCTAGAGACAGGGCAAATGAGGGTGAAAAATCATTCTGCTCCTGAATATTGCGTGTCAAAATATATTGGCTGGGGATTGGAATTACCCCCTGTAGAAAAAGCAAATAAACAAGAAATTTTTATTGTTGTTCATAAAAGCTCGTTTTCACATAAAAAGATTGAATTTGATGAGTTTTTAGAGCCAACAGACAATCATTATAGCAAAGAAGATTGGGAATTTCTTTTATCTGTTTTAGAACAAAGATTTACTAAGCAAAAAGAATGGGCTAAAGATGGGATAAAAATTCCGAGCCAATATGATGATGGCACACAAGTATTCAAAACAGAAAATGAATTCCGAGCCTTTTCTTTTGGTAGACGAGCTTATTTTCTTTACCATCTTGTTTATAATTATCGCTTCACCCATCTTGTTCGTAGATTGAATATAGGATATACCCAATAATGTTAGTATGTGATGTTTCTGCAATTGACAAGCTAATTGATATGTATGGAGAAAATTTATCTGTTATTTACAATGATAATAAATTTCTTCTATATGATCTTCGTGACCATTTTGTAGATAATAATATAGAATGCTCAATAAATGTTTACAAAGTTTCATCTATTGGAATTCAAAAAGATGATCTCCTATTTGTAAGTATTGACCCGCATCAACAATATGCCAAGGATGATACAATTAATCTATGAAACCTAGCTTCAAAGAATTCTTAGAAAAAATTGATTATAATGATCCATCTGAATATGATTTTGATGCGGATGAAACAATTGATAAAAATATAAAAGAAACTATTAAAAATATCAATAAATCATCTTGGTGTTGGACATTATGGAGCTGTGAAGGACATAATCATGAAGATAATAGTTCATCATTGCCTTATTTTGTTTTTATAGTAAAGAAAAAATGCATTCCTGTATTACTTTCGATGCTATTTCAATCCTTAGACCCTGATGTTAATGTAATCACTGCATTACCTTTGTGTAACACTAATTCTATTAATGTTTCATGGGGTTTTACAGATGATAAATATGCGATTGTAAATGTTCATTGGGCACATAATTTTTTAGAAGAAGAAGATCAACATAAAAAATTATTATCTGATCTATATGAAATGAGTTTTAAAATTTTAGAGGCAAAACTATGAGCAAGAAAATTGGTTCTGAAATAGATGATGAACTACATAATCAATTCTTAATTAAATTCACAGACTTTATTGAGAAATTTTCCCCTGCACTAGATATTGCTGAAAAATATCAAAATAATATTCATACAGAAAAACTAATTATTGAAGATTTACCACTTGATAAAGAAATAATAATAGATGAAATTGTTAGTACTATGAAAGCAATGATTCCACTATTTGTAAATATAACATCACTTGAAAATAAATTGGAAAAACTAAACAAATAAAAAAGGCCTCTTTCGAGGCCTTTTTTATTATCGGATAATTACTTGTTTTTCGTGTCCAACAATAATGTCTGGATCAACCCAAACCTTTACACCAGCATCTTTCCACTTCCAACATAATGAAACGTCTTCTGATGAAAAATCTCTTGAAGTTTCAATACTATGCATTGCTGGCTCAAACCATGGATAGGTGACCTTTTCAAATGCACCCTTTCTACACATCATAAATCCCATACCAGCATAAAAAACATCAGCCAACTTATTAGGATTATTATTAGCAATTTCTCTCAATTCACCCGGAGAAAGGAATGGGAACATACCTGTCTTCAAGAAATACTCCAAATCCCAATCTCTAACAATTGTAGAGTGAGTGCCAGATGTTGTAAGATAAATACCACACAATACTTCTAATGCACGATCTTTTTGCATACGGTTGAAAAGCTTCATAACATGGTCTGGTTCAAAAACAATGTCAGAGTCAAACCACATAATATAATCGTAATCAATCTTGCCTTGGAATGGAATCTGATGAATTCCAGCTCTGTTATCAGCACCTAGTAGATTTGCTCTACAGTGAAAGATAACTGGAGAATAATGACGAGAAACAATAATATCAAAAGGCAATCCCCTTACACCATGCAAGAGAAACTTTGTCCATGAATCAAAAAATCCTGGGGTGAATTCTTTTCCCGGAATACAACAGACAACTACTGGTTTCTTTTGTGGCTGTAAAGATAATGATTGAGAGAGACCTGGTGATACACTCTTATTCACATTAGTATTGAATTTCATACTACTATTATACAACTCAAAAATAAAAATTATTAGGTTGTTTTAATATATGAAAAACTAATTGTATCAGGCTCTTCTACAAATCTTGGATCTTGATTAAACCCAAGCTTCATAAATAATTTCATACTGCCATGGTTTGTATGGGATGTGATAGAATAAAAATTCTTGAACTCGGACTTATCAATAACATCTCTTAAAACATTTGTCATGATGCCCTTATTCCAATAGTTTTCATTTAACATACAGCCAACTTCAGCCCAACCAGAATGTTTTTCTAAATTATGTAAAAATACTACACCAATAACTCTACCATCATTACAAACAGAATAAGTTTTTCTGGTGGGATGCTTTAAACACTCATTTGTAAATTCTTTCATCAAATCAGTGGTGACATCTACACCTTCCCAATTAGTATTCTTAACTACATTTTTATTATTGTAAATTCTGTAAAGGCCAACATAATCATCCTCTCTTAATGGACGATATGTTATTTTCAAACTGTGTATAGCAATTTTGTACCACATGATTTTATATTTCTATTTTAAAAACAATATTACTTTTAAACATTTCGAGGATTTACAGTTTCTTAAATGTAAAATAACTTATAACACAAACCTCATAAGGTAGAAAATTATGAATAAAAAACAAATTGTTGAAAAGTTAGTGAAGATTGCAAACCAATTAGATGAAATGAATCTAATCAATGAATCTGATAGCTTGACCAAAGTAGCAGAAGATGTTTCAGTGAAGTATAGCCCTGATTTTAATCCTGATTATATGGCTGATGATGCTGAAGCTAAAACTATTTCCAGCCCAGTATATGATGCGGCTCTTGCTCTTTTAAAAGCACATAAAGCTGGCAAAATGACAGATGAAGAATTTGCTTCTGCTGTTGCTTCTATGGCTGATGATTCAACAGGTTCTTCTAGCAAAGTAAAAGAATTGACATTTGAAACAGAAATGCCTAAGATGGATGATAAAAAAGATGAAGAAGATGAAGAATCTGCTTTTATGAGAATGAACCAAAACCCAAGATATAATCCTGAAGAAGAAGAATTCTTTGTTGATGGAAAAATGCCTGAAGATGTAGAAGGTGAGCCATCTTTTGACAGTCTTTTAGCAGAATATAAACAGAAATATGGCAGAGGCAATGAGTAATTTAGAATACAGAAAAGCCCTAGAAATAGCATCCATTCTTGATAATCATAAATTCCATAATGAAGCTGATAGATTAACAAGTAAATTAATCAGAATATCACAAAATCAAGAAGTTAATAGCTATGAAGAATTTGATACAATTTTGGATAGCATAAATAAACTAATCCAAAAAGGTGTATTAAACCAAGAACAATTGCGATCTATACAAAATATACTTTTCAATTCATAAAAACAAAAGCCCCTCAAAATCGAGGGGCTTTTACATTTAATGCTTCAGTTTATGAATGCTTGAATAAATTAAATTTCTTTATTCTATTTGATGCTTTTTGTGCTCCACCAGAAGGAGGTGCGGAACCAGCAGGAGGAGCTGGAGTAGTAGGTGGTTTAGCAGTGTCAGGAGAAGTTGGACCAGTTTTGTTAGGTGCACCAACAGGTGCATCAAAACCTGGCCCTTTTACAGTTCTAAGTGAAGAATCTTTTACAGCTTCATTAACAAGTTTCTCCATGACAGGTTTTTTATTTTTTTCCATCCAAGATCTTTGATGTATTGGAGTTCCCGGGCCAGCTGCTTTTCTTAATTCAATAGGAAATGATTCCTCATTCATTTGTTCAACTGTCATTCCTGCTTTAGCTGCATAATCTTTTCTAGCTTGATCAAATTCTTTTTGTAATTCAGCCTTGCTTTCATTATATACATCTTCAAGATATCTAAATTGATAAGGGGTGGGTGCTTGCTTTCCACTATACAAATATTCAGTTCTTGTTACAGGATTAATTTTATCAAATGCAACAGATGGCTTGACTCCACTACCTAATAATTGATTTTGAATAATGCTTTGAATCTGAGCTCCTAGTTTGTTTCTCACTTTAGGATCTTTTTCATTTATAATTGAACCATACAAATTCATCATATTTGTTACAGGGGCTTCAAATCTTGTGCCATAATGGTTTTTACTAAATGTTAAATCTTTTTCAAAATTTCTCAAAGCATTAACATCATAAATATTTCTAGATAAAATATTCAAAGCATCCATGTTATCCATCATGAACATTCTTTCACTTGCTTTTATTTGTTCCTCAGTTTTTGGAGCTCTTGCAGCTGATTGAGAATTGTATTGAATTATATTTTGAATGCCTGTAGCACCAGAATTTCCAGGTATTTTTTGTGCACCAGGCAAATTTTGTATGACTGTATCTCCAGTAATTCCTTGGCCTTTTGCTGGTGTTGTAGTGCTAGTTTCAGCATTTTCTGCTTCTTGACTTGTAGCTTCGTTAAAAACAAAATTAGATTCGTCTTTTTCGAGATTTGTTAGCTCGTTTATTAAATCCGTGACTTTGAGGGCTTTATTTACATTTGCAGTAAGGTAGTTTTGAAATAATTTGAAGCCCTTATATCCAGACAATTTATTATCGTTATAAGTTGCCTTTTTAGCATATTCAGTATAAGCCATATCTAATCTTAATCTTAATGATTGAGCATAATTAAAAAATTTAGTGGCAAATTCACTTATTGTTTTACTCTTAAATGATTCTTCATTCACATTTTGAGTTTGAGCAAGCCTATAATTCTTAAAATTAAAAGATGATTCTTTTAAAATATTTGTAGCTATAGGCCAAGCTAAATCTTCTCTTTCCTTCTCACTTTTCTCAGGATAAAAAGAATCACTTTCCAACAATTCATTCACTTTGTCATGTAACTTTTTAGGCATAATAAATTCTCACAAATAAGATGTTATATTCTTATTATAAATAGGAACAAATAATCTCCTACATATCTTGACAAATCCACCACATAGAAATACACTAAATTATGAACTTAACAAGACGACAACAAATTATCTATTTCTTTTCCCAACATAAAAAAGAAATATATAATGTAAAACAAATTACCAGATATATATATAACAACTATTTCCAAAACAACAACAAAACAGAACTCCAATTACAAAATGAAATCTGTAGCTATATATCAAAAATGATTGAGCAAAAAGATATCAACTTCAAAAGACTTAACACATCACCATACACATACAAATATCAAGAAAAAATAAATGATGATATTCTTAAAGATTATCTACTTGAAAATTACAATATGAAAGAAGTTGATATCTTTGTAAATGATTAATGTATTAGCTATCTTATATCTTAACCTTTCTGCCCCGATTATGCTCTATTCAATATATCGAGCAATAATCACAAAGAAAAATTCACTAAGAAAATATTTATTATTAATTTCAGCTCTGTCAATATTAATAGGAAATATTCTGGTATTCATTCTCTTATCTAAATAAAATTATCCCTCATAATCGAGGGATATTTTTATTTCACATCGTATAAAATAAACGAGATGAACTATACAATCAAAATTAAGCTTCCCAAAAATATCACTAAACAATTTGGCACTTCCCTATTAACAGAGAAGAATTTAAGCACATTAAATTATAACCAATTGCTAGATATCCTAAACAACTATGCAAACCACATAGCTCTTGCAAATAATATAAATAATATAATAATAAATAATGAAAAAATAATTTGGGATCCTACACAAGAACAAAAAGAATTTCTCAACAATTACTACACACAACCATTCCTAATATTCTCTGATTCCCAAACAACCCCCGGAACAAATAACACAATAGAAGAAACACAAGGACAACAAATTTATTCTTATTTCCTTAAGAATCAAAGAATCTCACTTAACTCCATTAGAGAAAAATATAACACATTAGGACTTAACCTATCCAACACAATTAGACACATAGGAATTAATTATTATATTCCTGATGACATTAACACAGCTTATATACAAACAAACAAAATATTACAACCAACAACAGAAATCTTTGAAATTATTGTTAGAGAATTTATAAAGAATAAATGGGTTAAGCTTCCTCTCACATTAGAAAATTGGCGAGACTACAGAACATATAATACATACAATCTTAATGGACAAATTTATAGCGTACCAAGATTAGAAAAAAATGCTATACCAGAATTTGTAGCTATTATAGAAAAAATAAAAGAAGAAACAATCCCAACACTAGATCTTCAAAATCTTACAATACAAGTAATGACAGAAATAAGAGGCAATCTACAAAATTCAACAAAAATAGAATATGAAGATTATAGAAAAACTTTGCCCCTCTGCTATAAACAAACAAGCCTTATTCAACAACCATTATCCTATTTTCGAGCACTAGATGGAATAAATTATTATGTTCCAGCTTATACACACCTACCAGATGATTTAAGAAATGTTTTAAAAATTGCAGTAACAACAAAAGACAGTGTAGCTAACCTTGTATTTAAAGACATACAAGAAAATCAACAAGAATTACTTAACCTAGAAGCTGATTTCCAAACTGAATTCTATTGCACAGAAGATCCAAGATTTATCCCATTCCTTAAAAAATTACAAACTAGAAAAGAACAAAATATATTTAACTTCCTATTCAATGCACTTAAATTTAGAGGCATAGAAGAAATCGAGGGAATGAGAAGCTTTAATCTCTCAACACACCATTTTAATACACAAGAAAGTGAAACTCCTGAATTTCAAATATTTTATCAACAAACAGGAACAGAACAAGGCTGGTATGTAAAAAGCAATATGATACAAGCTGGAGAAATTGAAGCTAATAGATTCAAACTTAACATAGCTAATTTCTCACCCGCTAATTATAGATTTGATGCTGTTCTACAAAAGAATAATCTAGTGTATGCTATTATAGAATTTGATGGCTCTTATCATTACAAACCATACAATAAAAATGATAACTTCATACAAAGACTTACAGCTGATCAAATAAAAAGCGCATTTTATGAATATCTTAAAAATGAAAAACAAGAAATTATATTAATAAGAATTCCAGAATATACATCCAAATCAAAAGGACAAAAATGGAAAGATGAATTTAAATCCTATGTAATAAAAACATTAGCTGAATACTTAGGATACCAAAATACTAACAACACTAATATAGAAAATTATCAACCAAAATAAAAAAATAAATCCCTCCTTAAACAAGAGGGATTTATAATTTAAAAAACATACAAAAATCGAGCAATTTTATCTCACATATACCAAAACACTAAACATATAATAAAAATAAGAAAAACACCCCAAAATCAATAATAATACAACCTAT
>JACCDP011076979.1_pt1 | contig 16968 bp, 8 predicted proteins | sample 7445841 | NCBI WGS metagenome assembly JACCDP01 (sample SAMN15323441, study PRJNA562643) | freshwater metagenome | isolation source: river surface water | place: USA:Blue River Watershed | collected 2017-08-17 | reverse complement strand
TTAGCATTTTAGGTAATTTTATACCTATTATTGCTAATAGGATTACACTACATTTCTAAAAAAAAAAGAGAAAGTTGTATAACTCTCTCTCTGTCGCCAGACAAAATACTTATTTATTCTTATCTATTCTATTCTATACTAGTCTATACTAACCTATGTATACAAACTGTATACAAACTGTATACAAGCTTTTATGTCTTTAAATAAAAAGGGGACCCACTACCTAGAGGAAAGGAGGGAAACTCTAAGTAGTGCGGTCTTATATATACTAACACATTATTTATATAACGGTAAGTAAATGGATTGGAAACCAGTTGGTTCTGAATCTTTGTTAATTCTTAATAACCAATTCATCTCGTCATCACTGAGCTTATATCGTCTTAATACATTTCTGATTGTTTCTTTTTCTTCTCTTGAAATACTTCCACCAGCTTGGATAAATAAAATTTGTTTGACTTGTTTAGGCAATCTTAATTTGTTGATGTATTTGTATCTTAAAGAGGTGTCGTCAATATTCTTCATTGCAAAATAGTAGTCGAAGTAGTCGTCAAAGCTAACACCAAGTTTATTTAAGTAGGCAGCTTTAGTGTGAACATCTTTGTTGTAAGTTCTTAAAGCATATTCACCACCAAATAATTGTTTATAAGCGTTAAGGACATCTTGTTCATAAGACAATTCTGATAATTCGTAGTTTTGTAAGATGTCGCCCAAAGCGTTTGTGTTGTCGATAGCTTGTTTATAAGCCATATTAATCATCGCTTGAACTACTCTTACTTCTTCATCTCTTTCAGCTTTGGTTAAAGTTTCATTAAGTTTAATAAGTTCTATTTCTTTATACATTTCATTAATGTTAAAACGGACACGATTCATATAAGAATATTGTGCGCCAGCAATAATATCGCCATCGTTTCTATCCCAAGTCATTAAGGTATATAAGTCGTAGAACTCACTAGACCATCTGTTGCTATCGACTGGGTCTGCAATAAAAGATTCAAACCCAATACTAGTATCACTTTCAAAGATACTATTGTTACTCATAAATACGTCATAGAAGACACCGCCATAACTGTTAAGGAGGTAATCAACTTTTAATGGAGATACTTTTAAGATGCCACCTAGCCACTTTGCAAAATTAGTAGTAGAATCACTATATTGGTTTTCTGGTCTAATACCATCGTAACGACTTCCGACAATTTGACCACCATACCAAGTTGTGTTTGTAGCAACATCGACAAACGGACTAAATACAGAACGGAATCCGTTGAATGGGTCAACTACGTCAAATGCTTCAAAGATAGTAAAGTCTGGGTCTTCTACTTTTTCTGCGATATTAAAGAAGTAAGCAAATTGAGAGAAGATTTGTCCTTTTGGAATCATTAAGAACTTATCGCCAATTTTAATTAAAAAGTTTTGTTCTTTAACATAATCTGGTAAATCAATATATTCATCATCGTCTCCGTGTAGTAATTCATTGAAGATAGAGGCAGCAACACCTAAGATGACAAATTTACTAATAACACCAACCCAAGTTCTCATTGAGCCAGGTGATAATAATCTTCTGGCTAAATTGGCATTAGCTTGAATGCCTGCGTTTAAGAAAGTAAAACCAAAAGTGTTTAATAGTCTGCCAAATGTCCCAGCTTTAGAGAAGTTAACCGTAACGTTAGCTGCATCGTTGATAGATTGAACAATAGACTTTCCAGCTTTTCTTGATGCAATATATTCTGATAAGCGTGGAACTAATTCAATCGCAGAAGATACTTTTGTTAACTTTGATGTTGCAACTCTCATAAATCTAAACGTTTTGTTAGTTTTGTTAACACGACTATGCGAAAAGAAGGTTCCAGGTGTAATACCATCATCGTGACTATAGAGTGAAGATGATACACCACCGTTTTGTAAAAACTCTAAATAATATCCGTTATATTCTTTTGCATCTTCATTGCTAATTAATGGTGCAACTTTTTTATTGATTTGACCACCAGTAGCAAGTAAGCTTATAGAGATTGGAGTATATATTTGAACAGCAAGTAATCCGTTCTTACTTAGAATCATTGAGTTGTATTGGTCTCTTGCAAAGTTCTTAGCTTGGAAGATTGGTGAAAAAACAGTAACTAAGTTTCTGAATCCACGACCAACAAATCTTAAACCTTCACCAATAATTCCTAATTCGGCTCCAGCTTTTGTTGTTAGGTTTTGTAAAGCTCTAGCTAAACCAGAACCAACAGTAACAACAACTTTTACACCTTGACGATAGAACGTAATTGTTTCGCCAGCAAATTCTGGAACCATTTCGTCAATTTCTTGATGGATACTAGTTCTTCTTTGTTCTTGAATATATTCAGCGTCTTTAATGTATGGGTTGTCTTTTGGATAACCTGCAGCTTCCCAATAATCAAACAATTTATTCATTAGGTTGTTAATAGCAATCGCTCGGTTGTTTAATTGAACACGTCTTGCGACTGAAATATCAAGTGGTTCTAAAACTCTATCGGAACCCTTACGTTTTAATGCGGCTGGATTTCTAACTTGTAATAACTTACGCATTATAATTCCTTGAGCAGCAGTTCCAGTTACATATTCTCTGGATAAAGGAACATAGTTTGGGAACTTTTCATTTAGTTCATCAAAACGTTCTTGGCTAATTAATCCAGAGTCCAATTGTTGTTGGAATAAAACCTTCATATACTTAACAAGTTGTTGGTTCTTTTCTTTAAACATTGGATATTGCTTATCCATTTTTTCCAATAGCAATTTAGTTGTATTCATATCAACTTCTTGATAGAATAAACGGTATTGGTCTCTTAGTTCTCTAATTTTGATGGCTTGATTAGCTTTTCTATTTCCTTTATAAGCTAACATAGCTTCCATAAACCAAGTTTCAATTTCGGCAGCTTGAACAGCACCTTTAGATTTAATTATTTTAAATAGTTCTGGAGCAATAGCTTCAGTATCTTCTAAAAGCTTAACTGGTAAGACTTTATCAGACATCTTGCTAACTGTTACATATTTACCAAAGATGGTAATGTAATAACGAAGTTGATTCTTCATTTCTTCGCCTTGATTTTTGCTAATAACATTGTCAGCAATCATTGCGTCAACTTCTTCTTGAGTAATGACTGGATTATATCTTGCTGGAACTTGATTTTTTCCAGGAATCTTTGTAGGATTATTTTTAAAATAAATATATTGCTTAATAGTGTCTGCGACTTGTTTGTCAAACATTGTTTCATCGCCAAAGTTAAATTTACTAAGCGTATAGTTCTTTTTGGTTAAGTTTTGACTATCTTCGTTATGTTTTAAAAAGTTATATAAGAAGAAATCTGCAGTTAACTCATCATCATAAACTTCTTTTAGAATTGGTTTGCCTTTTCTGTCTTTTCCAATTTCTTGTTTTAACAAGAAGTCAAAGATACCTTCTCCACTAAAGTTTGGACTATAAAGTGGTTTGGCTAATTGTTTTTGGGTCTTTGTGTCAAAAATACCACGAATAATATATTGTTCAGTTTTTGCGGTTGCGGAACGGATTTGTTGTAATAAAGCATCACCTACATCGTGATGACCAAAGTATTCAAATGCACGAAGCATAGGTGCGGCTGCGTCTTGAACAGCTTCTTGAATCTTAGTTCCAAATTCAATTGCTTTTCTGTTAAACTTCTTTGGTTCTTTTGGTTCTGGTTGTGTTTTAATTTTTTCTTGTAAAATATCAGACAACACATCGTTAGTAGTGTAGTCAAACTTAAATACGCTAGAAACCGTTTGGTCAATGTTGCTATCTTTTGTTTTATTTAAAATAGTTAAAGCAATGACATTGTCTCTAGCTTCTTCAATCATTCTTTTTAACACTGGGTCTTTTTCTATAAACTTTCTAGATTTTTCATTTAAGTTATAAGCCACCAATTCAGCTAAAGCTTCTTCTTCAACAGAGTTTTGAGAAGAAAAATAAGCTGTCGTTAATTTGTTTGTAGTTTTGTCAAGGATTTGTCTACTTGTAATTTGTAAGCGAATGTTACCAGTTGTATATAGTGATTCATATGATGGGAACATCAGACCAATAAAGTCGCTATAAGTAGACTCACCCATAGTTCTAATGTAATCAACAATATTAATAACTTTTTTAATATATTCTTGACCAATTTCAAAAGCTTTTGCTTGTGGGTCTTCTTGTCTTAATAACAAGTGGTTAAGTTCGTGAATCATTACTCCAGTAATTGAATCTTTTGAGTTTAAAACAATACTTAGATTTGGTTTTAAATAAACGTCTTTTGACATTTTGAAATCAACTGGGCTTCTACCACCAAACATATTTTTGGCAATAGTTGTAGCTTGTTCTGAAAATTCTAGGTTTGGATTTTTGTTTGTAATCATAACTGGATTTGCAAAACCACCCAAAACAAAACCAGCAGCTTGAGCTTGATAATAATAATCTATTTTTCCAATTGCTCCAGTATTTACAAGAACATCTTTAATAGATTTTAACCAAGTTGGATAATATTCTTCTTTTAATTTAAAGAATGTAACACCTGAATAATTTAGTGGGTTTTCAATCTCGACAAGACCAAAGTCGTAGATAAATCTATCTAACAATCTCTTTTCTTCTGCGGCTACTGGTTCTTGGTTTTGTAAATATAAGTTTAAAGCTAAACGTAATTCTTTAGACCAATTTGCACCCTTAAACCATTTTAGTAAACCCTTTGCCAATAAGAAGGAATCAAATTCAGAACCAATAGGCATCATTTGTTCTAAAACCTTCATTGCGTTTATCTTGTTTAAGTCAACGTCTTTAACTTCAGCAACAGACAATGGGTTCTTTAAATAAGCATCATAAGATACACCTTCGGCTTTTCTCTTTTCAATCATTGCTCCAGTTTTTTGAATGAAATCTAAAATCTTTCTTTGACCATCAGAATATGTTTTGAAACCAACACCTTTAGTAAGTGACTCAACAAAGTCTTTTGTTGATAATTGTTCGCCACCAGGAATATCTTTAACTAATTTATAATCATTAAAGATTCCACGTTCAAATATTCTGTCTTCGTTTTGAATGGCATTTTCAACAATAAGTTTTGCAGATAAAGCTTCTTTTAATAAGTCACCTTTTGCTTTCTTTATTACTTTTTGAATTTCTATTCCAACTTCTAACATTGTTTGTTTGTCTATTTTAAATACTTGTCCATAATTTAAACCAGTTTTACCCAAAAGCGAAGACACGCTAATAAATGTAGTTGAGTTAAAGGCTGACTTTAATTTTTTAAACGATTTGTTAACCATAGAAACTTCATTTAAGAAGATGTCGCCTTTATATAAAAATGCTTTTTGTTTTAAAGCTTCATCAAGCGTCAATTTTCTTTTTGGATTAGTAGCATCTTCTTTTTTAAAGAAATCATTTACAGACGAAGCGTTTTTCAACACGCTACTTAATGCTTCTACATTTGGATTATACTTTCTATCTCCATTAAAGATAGATTCGTCTAAATCAACAACTACAAATTCATAATTGTGCAAATCTGTTTTGTCGTTTAATAATTGATAGGCATCATTTTCTTCAAGTAATAAATAACCTTCTTGTGAGTCATATTTTTTAATTGCTTTTTGATTGTCTACAATAAAGTTGTCTTTAGTAACATTTGGGTTAAGAATAAAGAATCTCTTTTTGCCATCTTTTACCTTTGTTAAATCGTCTCTGTTAAAGTCAGCTCCATCTTCAATAAGTTGTTTAGCTCTTTTAACTTCTGATTGCAAGTCAAAATCTTGTCTCTTTAGTTCAATTGCGTTTTCATCATCACGTTCTTTAGCTAAGAATTGGTCAACGTTTAATCTTTGCTGTTCAAAAGCCGCTTCGTCTCTATCTTCTGCTAAGCGTTCTTGTTTTCTTAAATTGTTTTTATAAGCTGCAAAATAGTTAAAATTAGAATTTAAACTCGGTGCATAAGTTGGTAATTTGTTAGAATTAAAGAAATTTGGCAAATATTTACTTAGATTTACTAAAAACGATTCTGCAAAAGTTCCCGTCCAAGAACCACCTTCAATTGAATATGATGTTGGAACCCACTTGTCAGCAACAGATACTTCACCTTCAGATTGTAATTCTGGTTTTACAAATGCCATATGGCTTATAAGGAGTCCTCTTTTTACATATTCTGTATCGTCTGTTAAAGTGCTTTTTATAAAATCTTTATTTAATGGTCTGTTTTTAAAATCATCTGGACTATAATAAATATCAGCCACTCCTCTATTAACATAAATATCTTGTTCTTTTGTGACCGTTAAAATTGCAGGAACTTTTTTCATACCAAAAGCAGCCATAGCGTTAAATCTGTGGTTACCGTCTTTTAATTGAAATTGACCAGTTTCATCGTTATAAACCAACATTATTGGTTCAAACAAACCAGAAGGTTTAATATTTGCAAAAATTTCTTTTGAGACTTCTTCATACAATGAAATTAATTCAGAAAAATCAATTTTAGATTTTTTTGCACTGTTTTTTAAGAATTTTAAAGAATCTTTTAAGTTTGTTTCAATGTCATCAACGTCAAGGTCAGCCAAACTTTTATCATCTAATAAATCTTGAATGTCTAATAGTTTATCAATAAATTCATATTTATATTGAGAATAAAGATAATCTATAGTCATCATTTCTTTTGTGTCAAGCTTTTGACCATTATATTCATTTAACCTTTTAGCATCAGCTAATACATCTTGTAATTTTGTTATATTGCCTTTTAATTTTGTATCAAATTTAAATGGGTTTAATACTCTTTTAGTTAAAATTGAATTCATTAATCTAAACACACCGTCTTGGTCTGCACCCAATATATTTCTACCTAAACCAAAGTCATCGTTTCCAACAACGTCACCATTACTATCTTTTGCCAAAACTTTACTTCTTCTAAATTCTTGAGTTCCTTGTATTTTATCAACATCAACCCAAACAATCATATTTTTAACTCTTTCAAGTTCTTTTAAAATTTGAGCTGTTGTTTTTCCATCATTTTTCATAGAGCGAGCAATTGTCACTCTTAAATCTTTGTGAACTGTCATAGATTCATTTGACAAATCTATAAGTTTTTTCTTTTCTGCAGGATTCATACCAACTGCCAAATCAATAACATCTCCCCAAGATGTTTTTACTGGTTGTCCGCTTAAATAATCGTTATGAAAATTTTCTAATACAAGTTCATCTTGTTCTTCATAATTTAAAATACTGTTTTTTAAATCGTGTTCATATTGACTATAATGTTTTGCCATATCATAGTCTAAACGACCTAAAAACATTTTATATATTCTTGCAAAGTCTTCACTTGAGCTTTTAGCTCTACCAAGAATTTCGTTATATTCACCGATGTCTGCTGTTGTGTTAGCCAATTGAGGATTTGCAGAGCGTATTTCGTTCATTTCTCTCATTGTCAAGCCAAACTCACCGCTTGTTAAAGTTGCACCATTAAAATCGTAATTTAACTTCTTTTTATAATCATCAACTAAATTATTCATTGAATTAACTATTTCTTCACTAGAATCATCTAGGTTTGAAAAATAAGAATATTGAACTTCAAAGAATTGTTTATAATCGTTGGGTGTATAGGTTTGAGGCGCTGTAATTTTATTATCTTTATAAAATGTCGCTCTTTCTTGTTCGTCTTTATAAAAATCTAATACACTCATTGTTTTCGTAAAAGCGTTTTTATACTGATTTGGAGTAATATCAAATGTAAAATCATTGTTTGTCAAACTCATTCCAAGCATTTCGCCAGAGTTGATAATAGCAGTTAGTTGCATAAATGTTTTTATATTTACAAAGTATTCAGATAAAAATATTCTTTCTGAAACTTTTTTAAGTTCAAAATTACCATTTTTTGGGTCTGTAACATAAGCGTAAACACCACTATTTTGACCTTCTTCTTCAACAATACCAATTTCTTGGTCTATACCAAGCGTTTTTGGACCATTAGTTTGTAAATCTTCAAAGGTTTTAAATCTCTTAATTCTAGATTTTAAAACACCATAGTTATATTCAATAGGAAGATTTTTTTGTCTAACTAATGCTGTTCTGGATATTGGTGTTGAATTGTAAAAGCCTAAAGTTTTAAACTCTAAATCCACAAACTTTTCTGCTTTTCCATCTTTCCAAATTACAATACTATTTTGTTCTGCCACTGTTTGTAAAATTATTGAAACGGAATAATCTGTAACATATAAAGTAGATGGGTCTAGATACAATTTTGTTCCTTCAAAGTAAAATCCAACGTTTTCTAATAATTTAGCTGTATGACTGTGTCCATATAAAAAAGCCATAGCATCGTCAAGGTTTTTTGCTTTTGCAGCTGCCACCTCTTCTTTTGAAGGATTGTTTGAAACTGTTGCGTTTTCAAAAATTAACTCAGTGGTTTTATCAAAAGCTACTTGATAACCAGCTTTATAGGTTACAATTTGTCCGTTTTTAATTGTAGCTCCATTAGTATCTAAAATACGTTTTCTTACATTATCCTCAGTTGCGTCATTAAGGATTATTTTATTTGGTGAGTTAGCATAAACATTCATCATATCTTTAATGTCTTTAAACATTCCAAACATAAATTGTGTTTGGTTTGCTGCTTCAGCAACATTAACTACTGCTTTATAAGCATCATCGCTATAAACGTCCGAAATTCTTAAATCTTGTCTTAAAGTATTAAATACATTAGTTGTAGAGTTTACGGATTCAATATTATCTAATTTTCTTAAAAAAGCTCTTTCTTTAACAGTAAATAAACTTCTTTCTTTTGCTTTAATTTCTTCTGGTGTAAAACCTCTAGCTTTCTTTTCAGCCAATGCCTTTGCATACATATCAGTAAAATCTTCATATGGTTTTGTCGAAATGTCTTCTCCTCTAAACACCCTAGAAAAAACATCATCTATGTTTGAGTTATATTCAACTTTTTCAGTTTGAATATATCTTGCGTTATTTTCTTTTTCTGAAGTATATTCATTTACAATGTAACGTTTTTCTGAAGAAAATTCAGACAATTTATCTTTTGGAAAATCTTTTGAATATGTATCAATGCTAACTACATAGGTGTTTCCGAGACCTTTGTTTTTGCTTGTTCTTCTATAAATCTTCTTTATTAACAAGTGCATAGCTAAGAATTTGTCAGAACTCTTATCAAGCGCCAATTCACCAGTGTTTTCGTTATACATAATTTTAATTACTGGAAGGTTGCTAATTTCACCCTTTTTAATTTTTTCTTGTATTTCGTTAAACTTTGCATCAAAATTGTTTTCAAAGTTGTTGCTATAACTACCATCTTCACCAATGTTTAAAGATGATTTTTCTAAATCTTTAATTTCAATTCCATAATAAGAAAAGAAGTCCAAAATTTCTTGTTTTGTCATCTTAGAAACAACATCTTCTATTTTACCTAATTTTGTCAAATCTCCAAAATCAACAAGGTTTTCAACGTTTTCGGCTGAAACAGTTTCATAATATAAACCTGGATTCTTTGCTCTTAAAGCTTCCGTATGACGTTCATTTAAGGTGTTAATGGAAACCTTAAAATCAAAGCCTGTCCCATACAAACTTGGTAAAATTAAATTTCCATCTTTGGAAAATTCTGTTGGAGTTTGTTTTTTTCCAAACTGTGGAATTACCAACTCTAATAAGTTCTTTGAATAAGGTTTAATTACGTCATATGGTAAATCAAAACCAACCTTTTGAAGTAATGAAGACGCTTCAATAAAATAATCTGGATTTCTTTGATTGACGGTTTCAAAATCATATGTGGCTGAAACTGCACCAAAATCAATATTGGCTTTAAAATCACCAGCATATGAAGGTCGTGTTCCACCAGACAATAATGGAACAAGTTTAAAATTACTAGCAAATAGTTTTTCTCTATTGTTTAACGTTTCTTGGGTGTTTCCAAAGTGATATAACACAGCGTTAAAAGAAAGTTTTAGATTTGATAAAACTTTAGCGTTATTTTCGGGTGTAACGTTTTCTATATATTTTTGATAATCTTCTTGTGTTAAATCCTTTATTTCTTTTCCAGTTTCTTTTAAAACGACTGTTTTTAGTTGATTAAATGCAAAGATAAAGTCTTTTAAAAAACCAACTGGGTCTGTAAAATAACCACCTCTAAATTTTTCATTATTAAAATAACCATTTTTTATGTCGATTTTATTTCCTTTGGAATCTTTTAATACCTTTACTTCTTTACCAAGTATTAAACTTTCCACTTCTAAAAGTGTTTTTTGTAAATTATTTACTTCTTTAACTTGAGTTTCCGCATATTTTTTAGCGAATCCAACTTGTTTCACATCTAAAAAATCAATTTGTCCGCTTTGAAGTGCTTTATATAATTCATCTTTTACATAATTAAAATTATCTAAAACATATTTATCTACGACAACTGCAGATGTAACAAAATCTTGATATGATTGTTCGCTGTTCTTTTCTAATTGTTTTAGGCTTGGTTTCTTGTTTTCAAAATACTTTTGGTTGTAGAATAATGGTTTGTTTTGAGAATCAAATACCATTACAAAGGTTTGACCAGAATATCCTTTAGCAGAAATAAAGTTATCAGCCATAGGATAATACTTTTGTAAATTTAACAACTCTTGAGCTAAAGCATCGTTTTTGCCAATATAGTCAGCAATTTTTAATGGTTCGTTTTTACCATTCGTGGTATTAACCATAACATCTCTCCAATTGTTGGAGTTTAAGTCCGAAACAACATCGTCAAATGTTTTATATTTGGCTTCAAGCATATCTCTTTCGTGTAATAGAGACTTTCTCTTCATAGCTAATTGCGTCATCTTGCCAAATACAGCTTGACTCTTTTTAGATTGTAAAGAAGGAATTGGATTTCCATTTTGGTCTACCGTTAAGTATTTACCTTGCTTTTGTTGAACGTTTTTTAGTTCAGCTTCAACTTCTTGCAAAGCTTGAGGAATAGCTCTCTTAATGTTTTCCTTATCTAAATCTTCTTGGGTGATATTGTTTTGCTTATAAACAATGTCTAATTTAGCATCGTAAGCTTCAATTTGTTTATTGTAATCTTGATACTTTTGATATTTGGTGTTGAAATCAGCTAATTGAGATGGAGTAAAGTTTGCATCTGCTGCGATGTTAAATCTAATCGTTCCAGCTCCAGGAACAACCGCTTCATACTGACCATTAACGTCTGCTTCTAAAGCGTTTTGATTGACTAATGGTTGTAATACTTTATTAAATTCTCTTTCAGAAAAAGATAACTTGCCACCAACTGTTTGTATTTCTGCATCGTTTAATTGTTCAAAAGCAGCACGTTGATAAAAAGCTTCAGATGCACCTCTGCTTAATTTCTTGCCATTAATAACAATTGGTTGTTGAAATGCAACGTTTCCAATTGCGGATGATACAAAAGTAGTAAAGAATGTTCTACTAAGATTTTCTGCGGTTAAGCGTTTGCTCCAAGCTTCTTCATCTTGTAAAATAAAGTAGTCAATTGCAGTTCCACCTACTTCAGCTGCAATTTCTTCTAAACCTTCTTCTGTTCCAGCTTGAACAGTTCTCATAATAGCTGAAGATAAGAATCTATTAGCTGCAGGAGTTAAATTTTTTGTAACAGCGCCAACACCTTTATTAATTAAACCACCAACAATTATTTCTGTTGCTGCTTCAATTGCACCATTAGCGGTTCCGTATAATAATGCAGTTCCATAATCATAGTCATCTTTTAATGCTTCTTCAAACGAACCACCAGCCGCACCAACAGATATGGCTGTAATACCAATTGCCTTTGCAGCGCCTGCTGACAATGCTATACCACCTACACTAGTAGTTCCACCAGCAGCTACAGCTCCACCGCCAACACCACCAGTCAAAGCAGTAATTGCAATTAATGGTAATAGTTGACCAACACCTTGTGCGACATCTTCTACAAAGCTTGTTTGTTCTGGAATATCAGAATTAATAGCAGAATATTTTGAAGATGAATATTTGCCATCAATAAATTCTTGAAGGTCAAAATTACCAGAAGCAATATCGTTAACAATACCACTTATAAAACCAGGACCTTGAACTAGAAACTCCAAAGGAGCGGTAGCAACGTTTACGCTTGCAGCAGCATAATCATCAGACCATTTTGATTTTATAAAATTTTCTAAACCTTCAGTGTTTGCACCAGCTGCCTTAGCGATACCACCACCTAAACCAGCTACAAAGTCAACAATACCCTCAACGATACTACCAGCTCCATATATAACGTTTTGTGAAATATCTTGAAATGTTCCCAATGCAACATTAGCAAAGTTTCCAGTGCCTTCTTGAGCTTGATAATTTTGTCCTATTGCAGATGGTTCTTTTGGACCAGCAAAAGACGAAGAAGTTGTATAACCTTGATTAGCAGCAGATTCCTGACGTAATATGTCAGTATAATCTAAACCTGCATTTGGGTTTTTTAACTTTGCTTGTCTTCGTCTAGCTAAAAAGTCTGCGATATTAAATTGCGGAACGTTTGGATATTGAGCCATATGTTACTCCCTTTTTTAATCTTTAAAAATAAAAGTTCTGTTTGCTGTCCCTGTAAAATTATTTACTTTATACCATCTTCCATTATAAAATCCATAACTAGAAATAACTCCATTAATATTTATATTATAAACCCTTCCGTTTGCGTTGTTTGCCCAAGTTTTAGAAGATTCAAAAGCTGTTTTTAATCTTTCAGCAATCTTTTTATTTGCATCTGTGGAATTTAAATATGTATCAGTAGTGTTATTAAAAAAACTATTTACAACATTCGGTTCTTCATAAACAACTGTTCCATTATTAGTATCAGTTCCTACAATGTTACTTTGTGCATTTTGAATTTCAGTTTCATCTGGAGCTTCGACAAATCCCAATTCTCTTTGTTTTTCTTGATAGACTAAATCAAAAGCTTTCTTTTGGTCATCATTTAATCCTTCATAATAAGCTTCGTAATAACGGTCTAAAGAATCTAAATCTCCAGCTGATTGCAAGAACTCAAAACCAACTCTAGCGTTTTCTTGTTGACTTGCAGCTTCTGCATCTAATGTAGCTTGTTGAGTTTCAAATTGTTTTTCTTGTTGTAACAAATTATATTCTGCAACGTTTTTGGCAGCCATATTTTGATAGCCCATTTCAATACCGCTTAACACGCTTTGTGCTAAACCAGTTTGACCAACACCACTAGATTGCATCGCTTGTGAAAGATATTTTGAAGCGTTAGCTTTGCTTGATTCTGTCATTAGTTGTTTATTCAAAAGCTCTCTATAATCTGCTGTTTCAGCTGGATTCATAGCCATTCCTGCACCAACAGCTTGTGTTGGAGTTGGAGTTGGAGTTGGTGGAGTTGCAGCTGGTTTAATCGGAACAGTCCCTCTAGCCATAGGCTGAGTTCTATTCATTTCGTTATTGATTATTGGTTTGTAATTTATCGCCATCTTTTTTTACCTCTGTATATTTATTTGGATACTTCTTTAGTATATCATTAAATTTCACGATTAGGTTGATTTTAGAAATAATTTGCTTACGATATTTGTCAATAACAAACTCATAGTTTGTAAAAAATGCCATATAACCAAAACCCATCCAGACTGATACTTCTAACATCTTCCAAATCACTGCAGCCCAATTAAAGTCTTGCATTATTTGAATTGAATAGATTCCAAAGATAACGGAGTTAATAACTTTTAAGAAACCAGTTCTAGCAGACTCTTTAATTTGAAATGACGCTAAACTTTCATCTTTAGTGCTTTTAAGCTCTTGTTCCATACCGCCCAATATGTAACCAGCTTCCATATTATAAACTCTTGCTAGAATAGCCTTTTTGATAGCTTTCTTTTCATCTTTGGTTAAGTCTGTAGTTATAACAAATTGACCGTCAACAAATACTTTATCCCACTTTAAACCAGCTGAAGCAATAATAGAACGTTGAATCTTTTCTTTTTCATATGCTTTTTGTTCTTCGCAAAACTTCTCGAACTCATCCGTATGTCCGTCAATGGAGGACACTTTGTTTCCATATTCAGCCATTGTTTTGTTGTATATTTCGGAACGTTGACCGCTTAAAATGCCTTTTTGACCCAATAAAGTAGATATTGACCAAGCAAGCACCATAGCAATAAAACCGCTAGCAAGTATCTCTAACGGTGTTTTACCAGTTTCTTGAATGTTAATTAAACCACTTAACGCATAAACAGCTACAATAATAAGTAAAATAATGTTTACTGCTTGCGAAGCAAAAAACCTCGCCACCTTTTCTTCGAACTTGTTCATTATACCCTCCCAGATAAATCTTCTGTAATTTTAACTTTTAACGTAGTTTCACCCATCGCCTGAGCTTGAATTGCAGCTTGGTCTACTGCATCTCTTAACTTAGCAAATCTAGCAATCATAGGATTAAGAATGGCAGTTGAAATAGAACCTAATAAAGCGGCTACTTCAAAGAATAATACATCCTCTAAAACACCTTGCAACATATAAGTAATGGCAAGTGCTGTTGAAATACCCCAGAATCCTTTAAGAAATCCAGCTTGCTTCTTTTCCACAAGAATCCAAATAATTAAGCCAATAATGGCTGAAAATGTAACACCGAATCCATTTCTGGGTGTAAAGTATTCCGTCCATCTAATTGCAAATAAAACAATGAAAGGAACTAAAATAAATGTAAAACGTAGGATGTTTAACCAAACAACCTTGTTTCTAAATCTAATTCTCTTGCTTTCTAATTCAGTCATCTTACTTACCTAATTCTTTAACTACTTTAGCAGAAGCTCCAGCTTTAACTAAATTTGGTGCTTCAGTAGCAATTACTTGAACAGCTTTCTTAATGGCATCAATTTGGTCGTGTAAGTCTTTTACTTTATCAAATTGTGTTTTCATACCATCCCAGTTTTCTAACAACACTTTTAGCTTGTTATCAATGACAGTATATTCGTTCTTAAAACCCTGAATTAACGCTAATGTATTTTGATTGATTTCAGAAGTCTTAACAGCTTCTTTTTTAGTTCTCATTCTAACTGAATTTAGCATAGTGCTAACACCACCGATAGCAGCAATGATAGCGGCTAAACCAGATAAAACGATAGGTAAGATGTTATCTTTAATGAACACCAACCATTCATAAGCTTGTTGTAAGTCTGCAATAATTTCTTGTTCCATATTATTATCTCCTATATTTTACAACCATCTGTGCATTCGACAGCTGGCGCATATTCTCTTCCACAACGTGTGCATTTTAGCATTTCAATCGGGTCACTTTCATAACCCTTAACAATTGGAACGCAATCTTCACAACCACAAACAGGACATTTATTTTCCATTAGTATTATCTCCTTCAACCATTATAACACGTTTATTTTTTAAAATTGTGTTTTTGAACCAGATAGCAATAGCAAGGTTAAGTATCCAAAATGGAGTTAGTGGCAACATCATAAAAGTCCATATGCTACCAGCAACAACATATCCATTATTGTTTTTAAATAGAAAGCCATATATTAATGGTAAAATCCAAGGTAAAGAAGTTATAACGTTTGCTATAAACCAAGAAAACCACCCTTGGGGGGTGGCTAACATTTCTTTAAGTTCTTTTTTAGATTTATTTGCGAGTTCTTTTAAAATACTCGACTTCTCTAAGTCTTTTCTTTGCTCCTTCACGTGAACTACTTTCTCCCAAATTCTTTCCAGAACGTGAGACGACTCGATACTTATTACCAGCTTTAACAATCATAATGTTTACCTCTATTAAACCGCTAATTTAGTTGCAATAACTCCAAATTTATCATTAGACACGTTTCCAGTAGTTCCAACAGATTGATAAACATAAAATCTTAATAATTTAGCAACCGTTGTTCCAGAATAAAAAAGTCCAGTAAAAGACCAAGGTGTTGTGGTAATCGCTGCTGTTGTTGCTGTATTTGCAGTGAATGTTTTTTGAGTGGTTGTAATTGCACCGTTTATATTATTAACGGTATCACCAGTTGCACCAGATGTATTTAACCATTGAAATTTTCCATCTAAAGTTGGTGTGCCAGTAGTTGAGTCTACGTTTACTCCGATAAGAACCGAAGTGTTAGCACCAGTTATTGCTTTTGACCACATACCGTTGGCTTCAATTTGATAATAACCTGCAGCAGGAATACTAATACTTGCAATCAATACAGGAGTGACTGTTGCGTTATTAACTTGTGTAAAGTTATATTTTGTAACATCGTTATTTAGTTGACTTTGAATTGAACTCGTCACACCTTTAACATAAGATAATTCGGTTAAAGATGGATAAGAAGCTGTGGTTAAAGCACCTACTGTAGTTGTTCCAGTCCAATAAGCAATTTGGTTGGTAGAACCACTTCCAGCAGGAGTTGTTTTCCAAGAAGAATCACCAAAAAGAGCGGTTGTTGAACCAGGTGAACCAGTAGCTGAAATTTGTCCTACTATAGTTTTAGGATATAGTTCTTCAAAAGAAGTCCCATTCCAACGTTTTAAGATAGTATTTGGCATATTACCATTCCTATCTTAATTAGTTTATATCATACCAAATTGCGCTTGTTACTGAAGTGGTTGGGGTTGTAATTGAAACATATAAAGGATATTGCATTCTAAACGTAGTGGAAGTTAATGTCATACCTTCACCTGCGCTATATGTAGTATCCGTCCAAGGAACGTTAATTAAACCTTGACCTGAAGCGTTAACTTGTAATGCGTAAGAACGAGAAGCTGTAGCTGTTACTGCGTTTGCGGCAACAGATTGTTGAGTTGCACTACCCAATTTAATTAAACCTAAAGCTGAATCAGTTGCTTGTGAATAAGTTGTGTCTGTCCAAGGGACGTTAACAACCATTTGTTGGTTTGAATTTAAAGAAACACCATAATAACGACCAGCAGTTGTTGTTTCAGTTACGGTTGGTGCAGAACCTAATGCCGCAAATGAAGTTTCAACCAATCCAAGTGTAGTTGTCGTAGCTGCTGAATAAGTTGTTCCTACTGGAGTT
>JACCDP010398743.1_pt1 | contig 16970 bp, 12 predicted proteins | sample 7445841 | NCBI WGS metagenome assembly JACCDP01 (sample SAMN15323441, study PRJNA562643) | freshwater metagenome | isolation source: river surface water | place: USA:Blue River Watershed | collected 2017-08-17 | reverse complement strand
CATGCAAGATTTATTAATTATTGGTGCTGGACCCTCAGGAATATATGCTGCCTTTCAAGCAGGCTTAAGAGGGGTTAAGGCGATGGTGGTGGATTCCTTACCTTTACAAGGTGGATTATTAACAACTTTTTACCCAGACAAACCCATTTATGACATTCCAGGGTTTGCTCACATACGCGCCGATCAATTTATTGACGCTTTAATGGCCCAGTATGAACCTTTCTCCCAAAAAATTCCTATTATCTTTAATGAAAAAATTACCGGATTAAAAGCAAACAAAGAAGGGTATGAAGTGACCAGTGATAAAGGCAAATCTTATCAAGCAAGATTTATCATGATTGCCAGTGGCACTGGATCCTTATTACCTCGGCAATTAAATGGTGTTCATCCTCAGGTTGCTCCGCATATTCATTACAGCATAAAAGACCTCTCCATCTTTAAAGAGAAACGAGTGGCCTTATTAGGAGGCGGTGATTCCGCCTTTGATTGGGGTAACACCTTATTACCCATCGCAAAATCGGTTAGCTTGATTCACCGTCGTCACGAATTTAGAGCCTTACAACATTCGATTGATCAATATAAAAAATGTGGACAAATCAAAACTCCTTATGAGATTCAAACCATTGAAAAAAATCAAGACATCACCTTGAAGTTAAAACATCTTGAGTCAAATGAGGTCGAGAAATTACAAGTTGATGAAGTCGTAGTTTGTTATGGTTTTACTTCATCCATAGGTACCTATCAACCTTGGGGTTTACAAACCAAAACCGAAGGGATTGTTGTTAATACCAAAATGGAAACCAACCTTCCTAATGTTTTTGCCGTTGGTAATGCCTCCACTTATGAAGGAAAGGCTAAAACGATTGCCACTGCTTTTGGTGAAGTCGCATCTGTGATGGAAGTCATCAATATCCGATTATTCCCTGGTAAGAAAATCCTTTACTCATCGTTTTTAAAATAAAAAAGACTTGCATCGATGCAAGTCTTTTCTTCAGATTTCTTTTTTATTTTTTCTTGGAAGGCTTGTCTTTGTTATTATCTTTTTTTTTCTTCTTTTTCCCAATCAAGATCAAGAACCATTGACCAAGTTCTGCTAAAGTTTTCTTTTGAATACCAAACCAATAGAATGCGCCACCACCGACCGATGTGGCTGCTAAGCCTAAGATGATAGGCGCAGTTAAATTTGTTGGGCGACCAGGGTTAATTGAAGAACCAGGAATGGAATTGGAGGGATTAAGCGAGGATCCATTGGGTTGTGATGATGAAGAGGAAGTGCCAGTAAAGACCCACTTCACATAGATCGTTGTATCTTCTTCAGCGTAAACAAGATCAAAGAGGGGTAATGGATTCGTCAAGGCTTCATCCGTGAAATAACCAACGAAGGTATAGTTTGGAACATTCAATAAGTTAGCCATGCTATTAAAAGGCCCTGGTAACATATTGTTATAGTAGACACGGTAATTCTTTGGCCAATAGAAAGGACCTAAAACTGGGCCACCTAAACTATTCAAGGTATAAGTGACCTTTACAGGATTGATAATTACACCTTCGTAGAATGGTAAATTAAAGCCATCATTTGGATAACCGAGTGTATAGCGGTGACCATAACCAACTGCGCGCCCTGTATTGGTGATTAACACCGAACCCGTCGTCTGATTTGGGTTGTTGGCATTAAAGCCATATACAAACTTTTCACCATCTTCTAAATGGATGGAGACACTGTCAGTCACATTGGTCAGTGGCAAGCGATTACTATTTCCATTACCTACGCCTGTTTTACCATTGGTATTATCACCCCAAGCAAACACACTTCCTTGTTCGGAAATTAAAAAGCCATACGACATGTAAATAATTTTGTCACCGGCATTTAAACCAGAAACTGTTAACTCGGTGAATGCAGTAAAAGTGTCATTCACATTTGGAAAGCCTAAATTATAAAATTGATTACTTCCAATTGCGAAAACACGACCTTCGTTTGAAAGCACCATCATACCGTTTCCTATTGTTTGAACGGCGATTAAATAATCACCAGCATTCAATAAGCTTTGATCAAACACAGACTTTGGAACTAAATTTGTTGAGAAATAATTCCCCCATCCATAAAGCACACCAGATTCCGTTAAGGCTGCACCCATACTAATGGTGACAATTGGGTCGTTCACTTGATCATAATCTTCCACAAAAGAAGTGATTTCAGTGGGTGTTAATATTTTTCCGTTAACGTTACTGTCATACCGCATGCCCACATCATCACCAAGAATAAAGTTAGATCCATAACCAAAGATTCGACCATCATCCGATAACGCAAAGGTAGAAAATCCAGAATGAGCGATTTTAATAATCTTTGATTCACCTAAATCAGGGAAAAATTCCGTGACATCCTCTAACTTACCGTTAGGATCAGAGGTCGTGGAATTATTTCCCAATTGACCGGCGATATTATAACCACCAGCGAGGACTTTACCCGACTCCGTGACAACGAAACGTGAATTTTGTGAGAGCTCAATATCTTGAATATTTTCATCGTCCAATAAAGGAATATAGTCATGAAGATTGTGGAAATAGTTTCCGTATTTTGTATCACTGGTAAAAGGTCGAGAAGGATCTTTATCCACGGTTGAGTTTCCGTAAAGTTTACCATCCTTACTCACGTAATATCCTTGATCATCCAAATGAAGTTCAGCTGCCTTCATTTCCACACCAAGTGAAGAAATATTTAAGACATCCCCGCCTACCAATTCTGGATCAGCAGCTAAAACGGATGTAAATGTGGATGACATCATCATCATCGTCATCAAAACGCTTACATAATGAATTTTTTTCATAAATTCCTCCAGGTAAAAATATACCATAATTACCTAATATTTTTAAATTTAAATAATCCTAGTTTTGGAGAAGGATTGATTGAAACGCGCCTGCTGGAATTGTTTTATTGATTTCCTGAGTACCAACAATGAAACGTATCGATTGTGAAGTAGAACTCGAATTATAAACCAACGCCTCGTGTTGACCTTCTTGATTCATGTAAACACTTGCACTCACTGAAGCGTGTATATTCATAAAGGCATCATCAGCCTTAAATTGATAACTTTGCATCGCTTGAATCATGTAATAGGCCATCGATAATTCTGCTGGATATTCATCACCTAAAATTTTGGCATCATCAAATAAACCCAAGGCAGTGGTAGGATTGACTAACGCTTGCACAGGCCACATATAGGCATACCAACGGTCAACCGCTCCACGTTTGGCGTTTAAATACTTGTTATAGATAGCCGTGAATCTTGTTTTCTTGGCCTGTCCTAAAATATAACTCGATAAATATTCGCCAGTGGGAATCCATTGAATCCCATAGATAAAGGTTGGGTTGGCACCAAACCAAGTGGCGTAATCATACTTACCACCCCAAATCATGCCAGCGACACCGGCATATTCTCGGTATTTTTGTGACCAAATATCTTGATCATAATCAAACCAATATTGTTGAGCAGCATACATTTCATTCGTGTATCCATAGATGGCAGCATCCATCATCCCACGGTTGTTTTCGAGTTGAGCAATGTGATACGCAGCAACCCAACTGTTAATCGCTTCACCCGTAGACTCTAAGTTGTTGCCTTCGGCAAAACTACCAAAACCATGGGCCCAAGAGTGGCCTGCATATCGATCAAAACTTCGCATCACTGGAAAGCGTAAATCACTAGCATCATGATTCATATAATCTTTCATCAATAGCAGAATCATCTCACGATATTGTTGGTAAAAAGCAGGATCTTTTCTTCCTACAATCGCGGAAGCAAAAATTAAATATCCATGGGTAAAGCTATGATCAGAGATTTCACTCGCTGTGTTAAAGGCATTATCCGAATAATACGTTGTGCCCCATCGATCATTGTAATAAAGGTAACGTTCATCTTCGGTCGATGTAAACGTAAACCAGTCCACTAAATGTTGTTTGAGTTTATCTAAGAAGGTAGCTTGTAAGGCTTCGTTACCTAATTGTTCGGCAATTAATAAACCTTGAGAAAGCGGATACGTCGCTTTGGAATTCCAATAAGGGGTTGGGGAGTTATAAAAGTTATCTGGATTCAAAGGATCAGTTTGTTGATCAAGATTGTTTAAATAATTGGTCATGGTTGCTTCTGAAAAGGAATCGCTCGAGGGCAAGGTGTAACTTGGTACTACACCATAAAAAGGTAGGAAGTACGTAAAACTATTTCTGGGTAACATCTTTAATAAACCTCGAACCGTCCGAGTTGAATATTCAGAAATAAAATCTTGTCCGAAGATAATTTTATGTTGATGGGGGAGTAAGGCGAGCAAGGCTTCATCGTTTAAGTCCAAACGCGTTCTCATGGTTTGCACGTACATTTCATTTTCAACTAAATTACTGTAACGATTGACACTGTAAAATCCATGGCCCCGTAAGGGAATGTTATACGCATATTGATGATAGAACGTTGCTTCTTGAACATTTTCAATGGACCCTAGAGACATTAAATTACCATCGCCCAATAAAATGGTGAGCTTATGATAGAGACCAAAGGGATGACCCGTATTACTTATCGTGATGTTTGAGTTTTGGGGAAGATTAAGTAAAAAGTATCGATCCGCATACGTTGGTTGACCAACCGAAGCAGGTGGGTTGGTTTGATATCCTACATGTCGTTGTTGGAATTTAATAATTAAACCATCACCTTGATAGGTGCGTTCGTTGAGTAAGTTTCCATCTAAGGTGAAGTATTCATAATTTGAAACACCATCAGTGCCTGCGGTAATGGTGATCGGATTTCGGTTACCCATTTCTGCAAAGATATAGGGAGAGCCTTGGTTATAGGTGACGACCATGTGATCGAGAGGACTGCCGCTATTACGCATGGCCACTTTAATCGTGTTATCGGAATAGTCAATCACCTTGGTTTGATAACTGCCACTTAAACTAGAAGGTTTGATCATGAAGTCTTTTAAGGCAAGTGAGAATTGAGCGATCGTTTGATTGCCTTCTGGATTCCAAAATTGGGTAAAGCCTTCTCCGGATTGCGTCACTTCCACACCTTCATTAGAAAAAGAAGAACGGAGGGGATTGTTGTAGATACCATTGCTATTGCCATAGTTTGACATGGCAAGCGATGTCCACCATTGATTCGTGGGTACTGGGCGATTCAATAAATCCGCTTCGATAAAGTTGGGTTGAACTGGATGGGAAATGTCACTCGCATTACCAGTACGATAAGACCCTTCTCCTAAACTGGCGAAGGGAGTGGTGATATAAGTTTTAGGATTCGTCGGCGCAACATAAGTACCAGCTGCGACGGTTACATTTCGAATATGTTGGAATTGTAAGGGTAATCTATTGATTCGGTAAGTGAGTGGATAGGTCCCTGGTTGAGAGAAATCAACTGCACCCGTGATTTGTAAACGGTTGGCATAATCCTCGCCTGTATCGGTTAAAATTTGTACGCCTTTTAATGGATTAAAGTAGTGACCTACCACTGTGGTCGTATCTTCTAAACCGACCACGGAGGTCACTTCAGATGGCATGCCACTACCATCATGACTTTCTGTATTTGATGGCGTGCAGGACAAAAGCAGCGTCGCAAAGATGAGATATGTAATTTTTTTCATATAGTTATTATAGTTTAGGCAATCGATTTCCCCAAGTAAAGTTTTCAAACAAAAGAAATGAATTTGCTTTAAAATGATTTTATGCAGATCCTATCACTGTCATTAATGATTCTATCGACTTTGTCAGCACCTTTGCAGACGGATTTTCTTTTAATCTATCCTTTGGGAATGGACATGCCACACTATGATTTTCCCTTTCAAAGCGAAGCACTTGATGAGGCGTTAGATGACATTGACCCATTCACGATTGCTACAACGCAATTCGACATATTAGAAGATGGTGTAACTTATACCTTCACGATTCAATATACGAATGAAGGTGTTCGCATAGACCCTTATATTGGGCAGAAACCCTTCATTAGTTCGTTTGGTGTTAACGATACACATCACTTCATTAGTCTCTTTAATCCCACTTTAGAACCCTTAGATTTAGATAATTATGGTTTTGTGGTGAATGATACTTATTTTGGGTTTGAAGAAGGTTTAACGATTGCTTCGCTACAAGAAAAAAGAATTACCTTGATTGAAGGCATGGCAGAGATTGGATCGATGGGAGAAGATGATCCCTTGGTGACTAATTTTCCCATTCGCCATATTTATTTAAGAGAAGCTTCGACGTTTTTATATATCGATCACATTGATATCGAGGAGACGATGCAAGTGATCAATGAAGTCGTGTCGGTACAAACCCATGCATTCAAACGCACACCTTATCTTACGTTCCCAGAAGAAACCTATAGATTCAGTTCTTGGTATGCCATTCCTAATGAAGATGAAGTGCCGGTTCATGTTTTTCCTCAACCGACTGTAACACCGCTGATGCAGGCCAAAGCCTGGGCGCACTATGTCATGTTTGGTGCGGGGATGAATGCAGCAGGACGAGTTGAAGAAGCGTTCCGAGCGTTAGAAACTGAATATAACTTCATGGATTATCGCAGTCAAGGTTTGCTCTTTGAAGAACCGAATACTAGTTTTCAAGGGATTAATGAAAGAGGAAGAATGGATACATCATCGTTTAGAGAGGCTGTTGGTCGTTATAACTATTTAGCAGCGAGAGTGCCCGGTGCAAGTGGATTAATAAATCCGAATCCTTCACCATTTCCAATCAATACACTGATCCTCATCTCACTGGGCTTCGTTGGTTTATTTGGAATCTTTGCTTTTATTAAATCACGATATCAAAGAGTATAGTTGAATCCTTATTTTTGAATTCATTTTCATTTTAAAATCATCTTGCCTATTAAAATGCATTATTTTCACTATTTAATGACTAAAAGGTTATGTTAAAATAAGTTTCGGTTGGAAGCTTACCCAAGCGGCTGAAGGGACCAGTCTTGAAAACTGGTAGGGGTCGCAAGGCCCGCGAGAGTTCGAATCTCTCAGCTTCCGCCATTTTTTATTTAAAAATAACTCACTTATAGGGTTTCCAATGATCCTCCTAAACGGAGGGACCATCCGTGTGTTTGGTTAAACAAATATTTAATTTTTTTAAATAAACATTAAATGCGTTGCGCCTTTTGTATAATATAATTATGCGAATCTTCATCAAATATTCTTTTGATTCGATTATGGCTTTTATCGCAGTAGTAATTTTTTTACCTATCTTAATCATCCCGATCTCATTACTAATCAAGTTAACTTCTAAAGGCCCAGTATTATTTAGACAAAAACGCATTGGTCAAAATAAGAAGACTTTTTACTTATTTAAGTTCAGAACGATGAGAATTGATGCACCAAAAGATGTTCCTACGCACCAGTTAAAAAATCCAGAAAAATGGATTACTCCTTTAGGGAAATTCTTGAGAAGAACGTCTTTAGATGAAGTCCCACAATTATTTAATATCCTCCGTGGTGAAATGTCGATTATCGGTCCAAGACCTGCTTTATGGAATCAGGATGATTTAATTGCTGAAAGAGACAAGTACGGTGTGAATGAATTAAGACCTGGTGTATCAGGCTGGGCACAAATCAATGGAAGAGATACATTGCCGATTCCCCTCAAAGCTAAACTTGATGGTGAATATGTTAGAAGACAATCATTTTGGTTTGATCTTTATATTATTTTCCGAACTGCATTAAAGATTTTTAAGGATGATACTGTGGTTGAAGGTGGAACAGGTAAATTAGGTAGGGATGAATGAGAATACTCATTACCGGTAAGCATAGTTTTATTGGAAAATCCATTAAATATTATTTAAAAGATAATAACTCTTTTACATTAAATGAAGTTAGTGTTAGAGACGATAATTGGAAAAATCTTTCCTTTAAAAACTATGATGTAATTATTCATTTGGCTGCTTTAGTACATAAAAATGGAAGAAATTACTCTCTGAAAGATTATGAAAAAGTAAATGTAGAGTTAACTTTAGATATTGCTAAAAAGGCAATAGAAGAAGGTGTAGGAAAATTTATTTTCTTTAGTTCAATGGCAGTATTTGGAAAAGTAAAAGTAATTAAGAGGGATACTCAATTAAATCCTATTTCCAATTATGGCATCTCAAAATTAAAAGCTGAAAATTCTTTAAAAGATCTTGTTAAAAATACAAATATGAGCTTAACCATAATTAGACCGCCGATGGTTTATGGTGCCGGCGCTAGTGGTAATGCCTTCTTAATTGAAAAAATATCAAAACTATTATGTTTTTTTCCTGAGACTTTTAATCGTAAGAGTTTCTTATCGGTTGAAAATTTAATTAAAAGATTAATTGAGGAATTTAAAAATAAAAAAAATCAAATTATTCATCCTCATGACCCAAAATATTTCTCTACCTATCAATTATTTAGTTACTACCGTTTTTTGTCTCATAAAAAAGCTTATCCAATGAAAATATTTGGATTCATCTTAAGTAAATTTATTTTTATAAATTTTATTAATAAAATTTTTGGCGATTTATATTACGATTTTTATGATTAACCTATCAATTTACTTATTTACAAGTATAATTATCAAATGTTGGACCCTTAGCTCAATGGTTAGAGCTACCGGCTCATAACCGGTTGGTTACAGGTTCGAGTCCTGTAGGGTCCACCATTATATGTTAAAATATATTTTAGCTCGAAGCTTACCCAAGTAGCTGAAGGGACCAGTCTTGAAAACTGGTAGGGGTCGCAAGGCCCGCGAGAGTTCGAATCTCTCAGCTTCCGCCAAATTTACTTAAAATTAACTTTTTTAAAAATAAACTAGAAAACCATTGATTTTAACTTTAGTATTTAAACTTAAATTGGTATAATATTTATATGTTTTCAAATAAACTAAAGTCCCATTATAAAGTTAGCGTAATAATGCCTGTTTATAACTCACAAAATTTTCTTTTTTTTGCAATAAACTCAGTTCTATCCCAATCCTATTCTAATTTTGAATTAATAATCATTGATGATCATTCGAGCGACTATTCTAGAGAAATCATTCAGTTTTTTGCCCAAAAGGATTTAAGAATCATAATGCTATACAATAACAAAAATATGGGTGTTGCTTATTCTAGAAATATTGGTTTAGAAAAAGCTAGTGGAGATTATATTGCATTCATTGATAGTGATGATATTTGGGAAAAAGAAAAACTTGAAAAACAACTATTTTTTATGGGTAAGGATATTGAATTTTCTTTTACAGCTTCATCATTTATAGACGAAAATGGTATTTCTTTGAAGAGAAAAATAAGTGTTCCTAAAAATGTTGATTACAAGAAACTTTTTTTTAATAATGTAATACCCTGTTCATCAGTAATTTTAACTAAAAAACTTGCAAAAACTATTAGTATGAGCTCTAAATACCTTCACGAAGATTTATTAGCTTGGTTACTAATCTTAAAGAAAAATAAATTTGCTTTCGGATTAAATGAAGTTCTTTTAAATTATAGAATTCATAAAAGTTCAAAATCAATAAATAAATTTAAATCCTTTGTCATGAATTATAATTTGTATAAAGAGTTAGGTTATAACAATTTTTTTTCATTTTTATTTGTTCTAATTCACAATCTTTTTGTTTTTAACAAGTACATTGGAGTACTTTAATATGGAAATGAATATTACGCTTATATTGAGTCTTTATCCTCAAGTTGATGAAAAAAAATTATTAATTAAGTCAAAAAGCTTTTTACATTTTGCAGATTTTAAATATCAGTTTAATTTATTAAATGGTTTGGTTAAAAATAACATTAATTTTACTGGCGTTTCTTTACCATTTGTAGGTTCTTTTCCTAAAGAATTTCCAGATTTATTTTATAAAAATTCAATTGATAACCAGATGTTTGGTAATAATAAAATTGTTTATTTAGATTTTTTTAATCTTTATGGTATAAAAAATCTTTATAGAACCTATATTTTAAATTCCTATTTTAAAAAATTATCCAAAAATAACAATCGTGATATTTTTATTATATATTCAACTCACCTACCTTTCTTAAAAGCTTCATTGTCTGCAAAAAAAAGAAAGAAAAATACTAAAATTATCCTCATAGTCCCGGATTTACCAAACTTTACAAATTTAAAAAGATTTAAAAATCCTATTTATAGTTTATTCAAGTTTTTTAACAATACTTTTTTTTATTCAAACTTAGTTCATATTGATGGTTTTATTTTTCTAACCGAATCTATGAATGTTCATTTGAATAAATATAACAAGCCATTTTGTATAATTGAAGGTTTCTCATCAAATTACAACATTCAACATGTTGAATATACTGAAAAAAGCGAATTAATTGTTTATACAGGTAGTTTAAATTATTCTTTTGGAATTGTTGATTTAATAAACTCTTTTATGAACATTCGAAATCCCTCACTTAAACTTATTATTTGTGGTAAAGGCGAGGCTGAAAATTATATTAAAGAAGCATTAAAAATCGATAACAGAATTGTGTTTAGAGGTCAACTTTCATCACATGAAACATTAGAAATTCTTCTTTCTGCAACGATTCTTATAAATCCAAGAAGACCAAATAATTCATTCGACAAATATTCCTTTTCTTCGAAAAATATTGATTACTTATCCACCGGAATTCCACTGATTTCTTATAGGTTAAATGGTATGCCAGAAGAATATTTTAATTATATTTATACTGTAAATGGTTCAGATACAAACTCATTAAAAAGAAAAATAGAAGAAGTGCTTTTAATTCCAAAATCCGAAAGAAGCAAATTTGGTAATATTGCAAAAGATTTTGTATTAAAGAATAAAAACGATAAATTAATGACTCATAAAATTATAGATCTGATTAAAAATATATAAATGAAAAAAATTCTTCATTATTACACTTATGCTCAAAAAAGTGGAGGTCCGTTGACTTATCTAATGTTTATTTCGAATTCAAACTTGAAACAAAAATTTCAATTTGAAATGCTTTTTCAAGAAGTTCCTTTCAGTAAAATGACAATAAGCAAAGCAAAGTCAATCATTAATAAAATAAAGTCGTTTAATCCAGATGTTCTTCATGTTCATGGTTTACAAGGAGAAGGTTTTCTTGGGGTTTTATTAGGAAAACTTGCTAGTGTCAAAAAGATATTAGTTACAGTTCATGGTATTCAAAGAGATGCTCAAGATGTTAAAATCTTAAAAAGACTTTTGATGACTCTAATTTTTGAGCCTTTAACACTATTTTTAACAACCAACTTTTATTGTGTTTCACAATCACTTATAAAACGTTTTCCAATGAATCTTTTTTATAAAAAGTCATTTGGTCAAATAGACAATTGTGTTTTTCACGAAACCTCAAGTAAATTTTTAGTTGATAAAAAGATTTTTGGTATTGATAATCTAATTATTTCTGTAGTTGGCCGCGTTACAATTGATAAAGGAATGAACATCATTAAAGATGTAATTTTACATTTAAATAAAAAAAATATTTCCTTCTTAATTATAGGCGATGGAAATTATAGAAGTAAAATGGAATTTAAACTCAAGGAATATATAAATAAAAGCGTATTTTTTATAGGTTTTAGTAATTTTGTTTCCTCATATTTAAGTATTTCTGATATCTATCTTTCAGCATCATTACATGAAAATTTTTCAATTGCATTAATGGAGGCTATGAATTTAGGATTACCAGTTATAGCCACAAATGTCGGAGACAACACGAGATTAGTAACAGATCATCACAATGGTTTTTTAGTTGAGACTAATGATTATAAAACAATTATAGAAAAAATTTCATACTTTTATGAAAACAGGAACTTAATTTCAAAATTTGGTAAAAATTCAAAAAGTAGAATTATAGAACAATTTAATGAAGAAAAATTTTTAAGTAAAATTGCGAATGTTTATGATAATATAATTAAAAATTATGAATAATAGTAAAATTCAACAGAATTTTTTATCCTTTATTCTTTATATCTATTTCTTTTTGGTTCCTTTTGAATATTTTTTAGTTACTAGCGTAGGCACTTTACTCAGATTTTTAGGTTTCTTTATTGGAATTTATTCACTTTTTTATTTATTTTTTCAAAGGTTTCGTTTTACAAATGCAATTATTTATTTGCTTTTTTGGCTTTTTATTAACGCTATTTCATACTTTTGGGCCTTTTCTTCAGAATATTGGTTACTCGGATTTTCAATAATTTTTCGTAATTCTTTGCTACTCATATCTTTAGGTTTAATTAGAATCAATTTAAAGACTTACAATAATATTATTAAAACATACATATTAAGTGGCTTATTTCTATCTTTTTTTACGATTTTTTATTCTATTTATAGTTTTCAAAATATTTTTGAAAGTCGCACATTTATTTACATAAATGGTGTTCTTTTCGATCCAAATTATCTTGTTGCACTATTAATTTTCCCTTTGTGTGCCACATTGTATTATTTTTTTACGAAACCTAATTTTAGAATCTTTTATTTTTTTTCCTATTTGATTATGTTGTTTGCTTCAATAATAAGCGGATCTAGGGGTGGATTCTTAACAATTATTGTTGTTTCAATTTTAATATTTCTCACCACATCTAACAATAAAAAGAAATCAGGTTTATATTATCTAATCATAAGGTTAGAATTCACTATTTTCTTCGTTTTATTTTTATTTATTTTTATAAGCCAATTTGAAACTAATCTTATTTCTAGATTTAGTCTTGAAAGCTTGTTGGGTTTCTCTGATGGAGGTTCAGGTAGATTACAAATTTGGATTTCATCGATAAATGCTTTTTTTGAAAATCCCATTATTGGATATGGTTCCGGAAACGTTTATCAAGCTAACCTCCTTTTTTTTGGAAAAGCAGTTGGTGCACATAATCTTTATTTGAGTCTAATTGTTGAAACTGGAATCTTAGGATTTTCATTCTTCTATCTTTTCTTATCTTACATTTTTTTCTTCTTAATTAGAAGAAACTCAAAATTAGAATTAATTTCATTTATTGGACTCTTAATTGTATGTTTATTTTTGGATTCATTAAGTGCAAAATACCTTTGGTTATATCTCACTTTCATGTTACTTTATATTAACAACACATCAATATCAAACAAAAATATTGTTGTAAAATACTATGCTAATTAGTGTTATTGTTCCTGTCTATAATACAGAAAAATTTCTTCATAAATGTATTTTTAGTTTGCTAAACCAAACATTTTCAGACTTTGAAATCCTATTGATTAATAATTTGTCAACTGATAACTCAATCAATATTTGCGAATTATTTATGCATTTAGATAACCGTATTAGACTTATAAATAATAAACAAAAATCCATTACATCATCAATAAAGGTAGGAATTTTGGAATCAAGAGCTAAATATATTACTTTTGTTGATAGCGACGACTGGGTCAAACCAATTTTCTTAGAAACATTATTGAGACTAATTCAGACAGAGGATTATGATTTTGCAACAACTCAGTTTATTAAAGTATACCCCAAAAAATTAATAAATGAAGAATTAATAATTAAACCTGGAAAATACTTAAAAAATGATATTAAAAATAAAATATTGCCATATTTTCTTAATAATTCATATTATCTAACTAGACTACTAAGTCCCTCAAGAGTCACTAAAATATTTCGAAAAGATTTACTTGAAAGAATTTCAAAACACCTTAATGATCATATTTCATACGGAGAAGATGTATTAACTACACTTTATTCTCTAATTTATGCAAAAAAAATATATATCTCTCAAGGAAACTTTAATTATTTTTATAGGTACAATCCATCTTCAGTTTCTAATGATAAAAGTTTACTATTTAACACTAACGTGAATTCTTACTTTAAAGAGATATTAAAATTAAGTAAAAAGAAAAAGTACTTAAAAGGGCAAATGTATAATGATTATATATCATTGATTTTAAATTATATTTATAAAATTAGTACTAATAAAAGAATTACATATAAGAGTAAATTAGTTACACTTCAAAAAGTCACTAAACATGATTATTTTATCTTAAGTTATAGAAATGGTTCATTCAAAAAATTTGGTGCTGTAAATTTAATCTCGTTATATCTTTTAAAAAATAAAAGAATAAAAATTTTTCTTTTTATTGTAAGTGTTTTTTCTTCTTTTAAACGATATTTTTCATTCATTAAGAGCTTTTAATTTTTCTTTAAAGTTAATTAAATAGTTATTTGATCTTAAGTCAATAAAAGAATTATTTTTTAACATATCATATAAACCTTTAATTTTTATTTCATAGTATTCTTCATCGAAAATTCCGATTGTAAACTTATTCAAAGATAATGAAAAAACATTAAAATGAAAGCTATGGCCAATGTTAAAAATGCTTTTTGATAAAATATACTTTATATTTCCAGCTTTTAGACTCCTTAACGAAAAATAATCTTCTAAGAAAAAAAGATTATTTTTGTTCGCAAACTTTACATTTTTAAATTGATTATCAGAATAATTATTATTCTTTAAATATGAAATAGGTACAAATAAGATAGAATATTTTTCTGATAAGAAATCAATTATCTCAACAATTTTTAAAAACGTTTTTAAATTCATACTAAAGGGACGATAATTAAAACATATGAAGTTTTTAAAAACATTAGGTAAATTCAATGGAATCATGGGAATTAAAAAACCATCATCAAGTTGAATTTTAATACGATCAATATTCTCTGGAAATATATATTTTAAACTTTCTTTTTCACGTAACGGAAAACTTCTAACTTGACTAATAATATAATTTGCTTTTTTTATTAATAATTTATTTTTAAATGGACCTATGGATTGTGGTCGAAATTCAATATTTTTTTTCGATTTTTTAAAAAAAATAATAAGTAGCCTTAGATCTTCAAGAAATTGAGTATAAAATTCATTTATGTTTCCTCCCCCTACAATGATCAATTTATCAAAAGAGGAGAAAAAAAGTATAAAAAAAAGCCATAAAATTATTTTTCTAATGAAACCAAGTTTTAAAGATAAACTTGGAAAAAGTATAAAGTTAAACAAGTTAATTTTTTTATAATAAAAGGTAAAACAAACTGAATCTTTATGCTTATTTTCAACAAATCTGTAAATTAAAGCTTCATCTCCGTAATTATTGTTTCCACCGCTTCCTAATATTAATAATTTCATTTTTGTTATAATAATTTTAGCATAATGAAATTTAAAATATATTTAATAAACATAATTTCAAGTTTTTTAATTCTAATTTTCTCAACATTAATTGGTTTTTTAATTCCTTACTTAATAATAACTTCATACGGAACATTTGAATTCTCAATTTTAGAAACATTAAAAAGATTCTATTCTCTAGTAAGCTTAGTTGAATTTGGTCTAGGTAGTTCTGCAATAATTCTCATTCACAAAAATTATAATCAACTTGAAGAAATTAAATCAATTATTGCATCTTATTTTAAAATTAATTTCAAAAACGCAATCTTATTTTTGATAATTGTTATATTAAGTTCATTTTTTTTTGCAATTTTTTTAAATAATAGTGTTTCAATTAATTTTGAGTTATTATTTTTGGCATTTTTCTTTGGATTAAATAGTTTATTTGATTTTTACTTCATAACTCCATTTAAGGTACTACTTTCTGCTATCGAAAAATATTATCTATTTAATATTGTTTTTCTCATTTATCAAATTTTTAGCCTATTGTCATATTTAATGATTATTTATTTAAGTCTTCCTCTTTACTTAATTTATATAACTTTATTGATCCTTGCATTAATAAAATTTTTATTTTTTCGCTTAAAATTTAGTAATTATATTAACATTAATAGAAATTTAAAAGTTGTTAGCTTTGATAGAAGAACTAGAATCGGAGGAATTTTCTTCCAAATTTCAAATCAAATTCTTTTGGTTTCTCCATTTATATTTTTGTCGTTTTCTTCATTGAGTAAAGCAAACATAGTTTATACTCAAATGCTAATAATTACTTCTTTAATTTCTTTGCTTTCAGTTTTCACCACAGGTATCTCTTCAATTTTAGGGAACATATTTTTTAATTCAAAACAAAAATTTCTTCTTTATTATGAAAAGTTTTTTTATTTTTTTAATTCAATTTCAATTATCTTATTTACAACATCAATATTTATGGGAAATTCATTTCTATCTCTTTACTCGCAAAATTTTAATAATGGCGTTAATTACTCAGATTCCCCTTTATTTATATCGTTAAATATTTATGGTTTTATAATAGGTCTTAATATCAGTTTAAATTCACTTACCAGTGCAACAGCAAACTTCAAAAATACTATTTTAATTAACATTTTCTCAATTCTTTTGTCTTTAATATTTGGAATTTTAATTATTTTCTTTGGACATGATTTCTTTGTTTATTTTTTATTTTTTTACACTTTTTCTCATGTATTTTTATATTTTTATAAACTTAAAGTTTACATAAATCTTAATTATTTTATGAAATTTATCTTTGCAGCTTCCTTACTATTCTCAATTTCTATCTTAGGAAATTTTTTAATAAATCTGAACATACGAAATTTTTATGAATGGTTTTCTTATTCAGTAATAATTTTTGTTTTTGTAACTATCTTAACATTATTATTTTATAAAATATTTCTTCCTTCTTTTTGGATTTCCTATAAAAAAATATTTATTGATTTTTTCTTCAAGAGCAAAAAAAAAATTAAGACTTGAATATTATTCCGATTTCTAAGATAATTAACATTGTTTGTGGATCAGTGGTGTAGCGGTTAACATGCCTCCCTGTCACGGAGGAGATCGCGGGTTCGATCCCCGTCTGATCCGCCAGTAGAATATGATAGATACTCAGCAATGAGTATCTTTTATTTTATAAGGATAAAAGACCCTTATTTTATCTTGATAAACAAGTCCTAATCGTGTAAAGTTATAAAAGCGTTGGCCCGATAGCTCAGTCGGTAGAGCAACGGACTGAAAATCCGTGTGTCGCCGGTTCGATCCCGGCTTGGGCCACCACTTTTGTAAAGAACCATAAAGGT
>JACCDP010124245.1_pt1 | contig 16974 bp, 14 predicted proteins | sample 7445841 | NCBI WGS metagenome assembly JACCDP01 (sample SAMN15323441, study PRJNA562643) | freshwater metagenome | isolation source: river surface water | place: USA:Blue River Watershed | collected 2017-08-17 | reverse complement strand
TACCAAGATGTAATTAACACAAATGGTTCCGTGTCCTTATTAGATTTTTATCCTGACGTAAAGCTCTTAGCATCTGAAGGTAAATCCAAAGAGCTATTTAGCAAGTATGGTATTCCTATTGGATGTACTTACTATGCTACATACAAAAAAATATCTGATGAACAACTTCTTTCAGGTCTTGAGAATTTATTCAAGCAATTGTCTTCAGGTAATGTTCAAGACAAAAAGCTACTAAGTGATATTGTTCAAAAGTCTATCTCTCGTTCTCCGTATCCAGAAAACTTTAAGGTTTTAGACTGGAGAGAAATTTTTAGCAATAGAATTTCTAAGTTTAAAGCTGAACCTTGGTGGAGAAGTGAAGATTATCCAGGACAACCCAGATTTAAAGTTGAAAAGTTCCTAAATGGATAGCATAACAACACTAGAAGAAATTGAGCTACTTGTAAGATCTAAAAGAACTGTTATATACATAGTGTCTCAAGAAGAAAATAGAGTATTGTCAGCTTTAGAGCAAATGTGTTCTAAAGCTGATACCTCTTGGGACCTTATAAAATGGGATATTGTTTCAGGGTTAGAATCATCTTTCCCTGAATTTTTACCATCTAAAGATAGTGACAAACAATTAGACCAAACAGAAGTATTGTCTTGGTTTCAAAATTTAATTGTCCCCAAAAATAAGTTTTGTATATTAGTGCTCAAAGATTTTAATAAATTCTTTGGCTCTGGAAATTATCGTGGACAAGTTGAGATTAAAATCATTAGACATATCAAGAATCTAGTGAATGAATTTACTATTCAAAACAAAGCTATCATCATTTTATCTTCAGCATTAGATTTGCCAAACGATTTAGAAAAGTCTATTCCTTTAATTGATTTTCCTCTGCCAACAAAATTTGAAATAAACGAAAAGATTAATCATTTGTTGGATAGAGCAAGTAAAAGATCCGAACTATCTGCAAAGTTCAAAACATCATACAATATGGAAGAAATGGATAATATTATAAATTCATTTCGAGGCCTTACTCTTACCGAATGTGAACAAGTATGCACATATTGTATGATTAAGCATTCTTCATTATTGCCTGAAACTATCTCGCAGCAAAAGAGGGATATTATCAAAAAATCTGGTCTTTTAGATTGGATTGATGAAAGTATCAATATGGACAGTATTGGAGGCTTAGAAGGCTTAAAAGTATGGCTTAGTAAACGTAAAGATGCGTTTTCAAGAGAAGCTGTTGAATATGGACTGCCGAGCAATCCTAAGGGCATTTTGCTTGTTGGTATTCAAGGTGCTGGAAAATCATTATTTGCAAAAGGCATTTCGTCTTTTTGGAATTTTCCGTTACTTAGACTAGATATGGGCAAAGTATTTTCTGGTCTTGTTGGCAGTTCAGAACAAAATATGAGGCAAGTTTTCAAAGTTGCAGAAAGTGTCGCTCCTTGTATCCTTTGGTGTGATGAGATAGATAAAGGTATGTCTGGTACTAAAGCTTCTTCTTCAAGTGATGGCGGTACTACAAGTAGAGTTTTAGGTTCTTGGCTGACTTGGATGCAGGATAGAAAAGCTCCAGTTTTTGTTGTTGCTACTGCTAATGATGTAACTTCACTCCCTCCAGAACTATTAAGAAAAGGTAGATTTGATGAAATATTTTTTGTTGATCTGCCAAAGTTTTCAGAAAGAAAAACTATTTTTCAAATTCACTTAGAAAAAAGAGCAAGAGATTCAAAAGATTACAATTTGGATAAGCTTGCTGAACTTTCTGAAAATTACACTGGAGCAGAAATAGAGGCAGCTATAGAAAGCTCCTTATACGAAGCTTTTAGTGACAATAAAAGAGACATTACAACTTTTGACATTACACAGTCGATAAAAGAGTCTGTCCCTATTTCAAAACTTATGCGTGAAGAAATTGATTTCTTAAGAGCTTGGGCTAGTGAAAGAGCTAGAAATGCAAGCAATGGAAATACTGAGTTAAAGAGATATAATAGGGACGAGGATGACTTGTAATGGCTGATGCAGATTTTTCAGAAATATTAGGTATCTCTAACAAAGACTTAAAAGACGGCGCTAGATTATATAAAATGAACAGAGGTATAGGATGTACTCTCTGTGACTATTCAGGCTACACAATAAATTACAAGGGCAAAGCTGTAATGTGTTCCTGTGAAAAAGAAAGATTTTACAAGAAACTTTATCGCCAATCTAACGTGCCTCAACTTTATTTTGGAAAAACATTAGACGACTGGAATACTCGTACTGACTCATTAGGCAGAGATCTTGGAAATGAAGAGCAAGTAAGTCAAAAAGTTATAACTCTCTTAAAATTTTATGAGAAGTATTTTGAGCGTATTTGTCAAGGCTATAGTCCAAGGATTAAGCATACTGGAAATATTGTAGCTAAACTTCATTCAATACTTTTTGATGGCAAGAGTGGCAGTGGTAAGACTTTTATTGCTTCTGCTATGGTTCAATCTGCTATAAGAAAAAACTTGACTTCCAAATATTATGAATGGTCAGACTTAATATCAGTCATTACAGACTTTGACAAGAAAGATGAAGTTGAGCAAATCAATGAAGAATTCAAAACTTTAGATTTTATTGTTATTGATGGCATAGAACAATATTCATACACTCATCCGTTATTTATTCAAAACTTAGACAGACTGGTTAAATCAAGATTGAATTCTGGCAAACCTACTTTCTTAATGATATTAGGTAGTACATCTAATATAAGTACGGGTTCGGGTTGGAATTCGTTGATTCAGAACTGTTTGACTATAAGATTGCCACACATACGATGAAACTTGATCAAAAAAACTTAGAAATTTATTGTCTTTCTTCCATCACAAAAAGCGTCAAGTGTATGGAAAATTTGACATCAAAAAATATAAATGAAAATCATTTTGATTTCAAGAATGATAATGATTTAATATCTTATTCCAAAGCTATTTTTACTTTTGTGATGGAATATTGGAATGTCAGTAAATCACTTTTTACTGACCTTGTTTTAGAATCTATGCTTAACAGCAAGAAGGTTCCATCCGCTCATAGAATTAAGATTATTTCACTTTGGTCAGAGATAGAAGACTGTGAATTTGATGAGAATAATTTTCACGAAATAGCTACCCAACTGAAGCAAAAACAAGCTTTAAAAATTCTTTCTAAAACCATAGAAGAAAGCGCCACAAAACTTAAGACTGATGGCCTTAAGGATGCTATTTCTGTCATAGAAAATAATCTGCAGTCTATTAACAATGAGCTTTTAGATTACGTAAATGAAAAGCAAAGCTTTGATGTAAAGCAGTCTAGTAGTTTTTTTGAAAAAGAATATAATAAAAGACTTAATAGCCCAGAACTGTTTCGTGGAATAAACTGTGGCATTTCTAATATTGACGATAAAACTTTTGGTTGGATGCCCGGGCAGATTGTTGTATTTTTAGCACCATCATCTGGAGGTAAATCTGTGATGATGCTAAATTCAGCTTTACACGCTAACAAAGTTTGTGGCAAAAAAGTTTTATATATGTCTTTTGAAATGAATGCTTGGCTCTGTATGCTACGTCACATTTCATTAAGTTTTGAAATTCCTTATGACCAAATCAAAGGGACAAATCTCTCTAACGATGAGCTCAAGACTATTGTTGATGGCTTGAAGTTACAGTCTGATGGAGCTTATTTCGAATACGATGTAAATATGGAAGATCCAACTCCTGATTATATTGATGGAAAAATAAGAGAGTTGATTGCAACTAAGGGTAAGCCAGATCTTCTTGTTGTTGACTATATCGGAAATATGACTGTAAGAAATGCTGCTAATGGTGCAAAAGACTGGGAAAATCAATCTAAGGCTGTGCAAGGATTGTTTTTACTTGCTAAAAGATACAATATCCCAATTATTACAGCACAGCAGATAAACAGAGAAACTATTCGTGACTCAAGAAAATCAAAAGATGCTAATAAATTTATGAGCTATGATCAAGCTGCTGCATCTGGTGGACAGAATCTTATGCACCTTTGTACTTATGCTATTGCAATGGAGCCTAATCGTGACTTAGGCTATTGTGTTTTGCATCCAGTCAAAATGCGTGATGCTTGGTTTCATCCATTTCCAGTACGACTCAACAGTATCTATAATAAAGTAGAAGAAATTGATGAAGAAGAACAACAGCAGATTATGGGGCTTCACGGAGTAGCCACTGGAAATAAAACAGTTAAAGAAACTTCTGATAAAACTCCAGTAATCAAAGAAAAACCAAATGCCTACAACTCTGAAGAGATGTTTGATGATAAACATACTGAAGAAGATGAGTTTATTAAGATTGATTTGGCTGATGACGAAGAACTAGATGTTTCTGATTGGATGCTTTCGTGAAACAAAAAATAACTCGAGCTTTTATTGAAACTTTAAATCAGACTGTGAATATAGTAAACTTTATGGAAGATTGCTATCATTCTGAATTTTTATTTTCAAAGTCTAGCGATTGGGCTAATACAAACTGCCCATTACCTAATCACGAAGATAATAGCCCTTCTTTTGGTGTTCACATATCAAACAATAAATACAATTGTTTTGGATGCAATGCTAAAGGAGACTTAATTAATTTAGTCCAAGAAGTTGAAGGATTGAATTTTGTTGAGGCTATTCAAAAAATTGCTTCCTATGCAAACATAGACATCGAAACTACAGATCTTGATATGAAGTATCTTGTTAATGAACTTCAAGACAGCATTAAGAAATACATCAATCAAAGTGAAGAATCTAATGATTATCCAGGTGGTTTGAATGAAATAAATTTTTTGTTGGCATTTTCTGAAAAAGTCAAAAAGTTCGAGCGAAAATATTCAAATAACCCTAATATAGTGAACTGGACTGAAGAATATTATAAGACATTAGAATCATTGATAAATAAGCAAGATTATAAGCAAATTAAGAATATGTGGAAAAACTTTAGTAAAGTTTCAGAAGGTAAAGCAAAAGAGTTCGAGTTATGATAAAGCTTCATATAGATAATTTGAATATCAACAAAATTAAAGAATCATTAGCTGACGCTCCTAATGAAGTTGCTATAAATATCATAGTCAACAATAGCACTGCAAAAAAACTTCATTTGCTCAAAGAAATAATGCTCACTGCAATGCCTGATTTAGATGATGATATGGTATATAAATATTTGTTTACGGTTGGTGTAAATAAAGAATTAGAAAAATTCTCAGATGATTAAAAAGTTCATAATTGTAAATCCAGAATTATTGCCAGAGATTATTAAAAGAAATGAATGTGATTTATTTACTATTTGGAATGTAGCAAAACTTATAGATATCACTGGTTCTGGAATAGTAGACTTAAGAGAAGTAATAAATATATGCAACAAGTTGTTCAGCTTGAAATCAAAATATGTTTATGAAAAAATAAATTCTGGAATAAACTTATATTGGACAAAACCTCACGGGCAAATTAGAAATAAAAAGATTTGCCTTTTTTCAATTAATAAAATAGTAACTCGTCTTCAGCCAAATGTAACTAGAACAAAGCCTGTTTCTATTCCAATAATGCATTTAGAAGGGCTGAATACAAAAGCAATCAAAGAGATTTACATTTCAATTTTTGCTGCTAGATATGAAAATGATTCTCCTATAAGCATTAGTTCTTTGGAAAAATTTCTGGGGATTAGTGAGTCTACAGCTCGAAATGCCTTGAAGAATTGTTCTTTCATCAAAACAAAGAAAAATTACGAAATAATCTCTACAGACACAAGTAAAGATAAACTTGCTAAACTTATTGTTGCAGACCATCATCCCTACAATTTAAGAATCATACAGAAAGACAATGTTTTTCTGTTGCTTAAACAAATACCAAATTCTTATCACTTATTTGGCTTGGATCGCTTGCCTTTCAAATACAGACCTAAATGTTTAAGATTGTTAGACAAGAATATTCTTGCAAGTTTGAGTAAGAAAAAGTATGATACAAAAAATGGATGTTTGACATCTGACAATAATGAAACGATGTCCTCTTACATATAGGTGTATGACTGTCTTTGACGGCGCTTATAGGAAGGATTTATATGAGTAATAAGGATTTTGTGCATCTTCACGCACATACACATTTTTCTGTACAGGATGCTCTTCCGACTCCTGCTAAATATGCCTTAAAAGCACGAGAAATGGGCTTTAGGGCGACGGCAATAACTGACCACGGAAAACTTGGCGGAGCAGTAGAATTCGTTGAATCTTGCCGCCTTAAGTGTGAGTATGATCCTATAAAGCCTATTGTTGGTATTGAAGTTTATACTTGCGAAGACCGTTTTGATAAGAGCAAAACAGAAGATGGTCGTCGCAAAAAACTCAATCACTTAACTTTGCTTGCTCAGAATGAAGTTGGATATAAAAATCTTTTAGCCCTTTCTGCTATAGGAAATGATCCTGATGCTTTCCATTATTCCCCTCGTGTTGACTGGGGATGCATAGAAAAGCACAGTGAAGGTGTAATAGCCTTATCAGGATGTTTAGCTTCTGAACTAAATCAATCTATTATCAAAGAAGATATAGAACAATCTCATAAAATTGCTTCACGATTTAAGAACGTATTTGGAGACAGATATTTTGTCGAGCTTCAATATCACGGCATAGAAGAGCAAAAACACAATATGCAACATTTACTGGATGTTGCTAATAAATTTGATGTTCCATTAGTTGCCTCAAATGATGTCCACTATTTAGACAAATTAGATTGGACTATTCATGACGTTCTAATCCAAATGAGAGATCAAAGAGATTCTAGAACTGACCGTAAAGGTGGCGGAAAAAAAGAAGCTTACGGAAGTCATCAATTCTACTTAAAGTCTTATGAAGAAATGCATAAGATTTTTGGTAATCAAGTTCCAGAAGCATTGAAAAATTCAGTGCTTATATCAGAAATGGTTGAAGACTTTTTTAAGCTTGACGTACCCCATTTACTCCCTGCTGCCAAAGTTCCAACAAATAATCCTGAGTTTTCATCATTTAAGAATTCCAAACTTCCTTATCATAAAGACAATGAGGCATACTTGGCATTCTTGTGCCTGAATGGATTGAAAGCTGCTGGACTTTTTAATCGTACATATCTTGAAAGATTGAACTACGAGCTTAAGCAAATTTGGTATATGGGAGTTACTGACTACTTTTTGATTCAAAGAGAAATGGTCGAGTTCTTAAAGCATAAGAGTATCCATTTTGGTATTCGTGGTTCAGGAGTAGGCAGTCTTGTAAATTTCTGTCTTGAAGTTTGCAATGTAGATCCTGTTCGATGGAATTTGATGTTCGAACGTTTCTTGAATCCAGGAAGAGGTACTCAATACAAGATTGATATTTCGGAATTTCCTCACTCTCAATTTATTTCTGAGTATGGTGACCAAGATCAAATCCCTTACACTAAAAAACTCAAGAAATACACTCAACAATGGCTTGAACATTTTCCCGAATATCAAAAATACGAACCTGATATTGAAAAAGAATTGTGGGTGCTTGAAAATCAAGGTTTGTCATCTTACATTTACAATTTAGCAAAACTTGGTATTAAGACAAATAAAAATGAGTCTCAACTTTGGACTGCTCATATTCTTGGCATTACTGAAGAAAAGCCTGAAGCTGGATTAGTCGTATCAAAAGTTGCTGCATTGCCTGACGTTGATACAGACATTGATGACTCTAGGCGCTCTGAAGTTATTGAATGGACTAAAGATCGTTTTGGAGATGACCACGTTGCACAAATTGGTACTTGGGGTAGATACGGTGCAAAAGCTGCAGTTGTTGGTTGTTTAAAAGCTTCGGAAAAATTTCAAGCAAAATATCCAGATGATTTTCATAATCAGGCACTAATGATTTCTGCTTTGATTAGTAAAAAACCAGGATCTACAATTGAAGATACACTTGAAGAAAATGAAGATTTCAAAATGCATTACAAGAGATGGAAGCTTGAAATTGATAATGCAATACATCTTGTAGGAACTATTTCAAACTTTGGTGTTCACGCATCTGGAGTACTCGTTTCTTCAGAGCCTATTTCTTATCACGCCCCAATAGAAAACTCAAAAGGCAATCTATGTTCTGCATATGATATGAAAAATGTTGAGCGTGTAGGATTGGTGAAATATGACTTCTTAGGTCTTGCAGCATTTCAGCAAGTTTCATTATGCTTACAACATATAAAGCGTTTGCACAATAAAGAAATAGATTTCAAAAAAATAAATCTTGATGACCAAAAGATTTTTAAGAATATTTATGCCAGAGGAAAAACTGCTAGTGTTTTCCAATTTGCATCAAAAGGTATGCAACAAGCTCTTCGAGATGTTAATGCTTCTAGTGTTGAGGACTTGATTGCTGTTGCTGCTCTTTATCGACCTGGTCCTATGGATTATATTCCTCAATATGCAGAGGGTAAAAGGCATCCAGAAACAATCGTATATGCTCATCCTATTATTGAAAAACATCTCTCGGTGACATATGGGATTATGGTTTATCAGGAGCAAGCTATGTTCTTAGCTCGTGATATGGCTGGTTTTACGTGGCAGCAAGTTGATAAACTACGTAAAGCAATTTCAAAAAAGTCTGGTAAAGACTTTGATGAAGCTTGTAACTTATTTGCTACTAAAAGTGCAGAAAATGGTATCTCTAAAGAAGTTATTGATGAAGTGCTTGCATTGATGGCTAAATTTGGAGGATATGCTTTCAACAGATCCCACGCCTGTTCATATGCTTTGCTTTCTTATTACACTGCTTATTTGCGTAATTATTATCCTTCTGAATGGTTGGCTGCCTGTATTCAAATTGATAGATTAGATGAAGATAAAGTTGCTGTTTTACGTAGAGAATGTGAAATGGAGCGTATACCAATCAAGAATCCTAACATCAATGAATCTGGTGTTGAAACCAGTGTAAATAAGAAGGGAGAGATTTTACTCCCCTTATCCACAATCAAGGGTGTTGGAACAAGGTCGGTAGAGATAGTTGAAAGTCAGCCTTATGAAAATATAAAAGATTTTTGCTATAGAGCTAGACCAAACCGAGGTACTGTTGCTGCATTAGCTGAAGCAAATGCATTGGTTTGTTTACCTGATGCTGATGAATTCGAATATGTAGAAGATTTTCTTGTATATTGGGATCAATTGGTTTTAGACAGATTGCGGGAAGAAAAGCAAGCATTAAGACTTAAGAAACTTGCTGAAAAAAACTCGTTGTCATATGATAATATTATAAGTGGTGAAAAGAAACATCAAACTGCTACAAAGGTTTCTAATCATCTGCTAAGTGATGAACTTTTTGACTGAGGACAATATGGAAGATTTAGATTTTGATGATTATGCAGACTATGCCAATGAAGATTTTGTCATTAAGTCTGAGGGCGAAGAGGGATATGATGAAGAAAATTCTATCCTTGTAGCTAATTTAGATTGGGCTCCTATGCCAGAAAGTATTTCTTGGCAAGATCCTAATTTTTCAAAAGATTTAGTCAGTCGTTTGAGGGGTATTAGCGAAGAAAGTTTTGCTAAAGAAGTTCAAAACTGGCAAGATGCGATAAGTCTTTTGCCAGTTTATGATGAGCTTGAAATTAGAAATGAAGTTAGGAAATGGGATATTGTAATTCCAACCAAAGATGATTATGACTTTGAGTCGTTTTCTGCTTCATACGCATTGCAGGTTCAATATAGAAATAGATTGACAGAGATTATATCTGTAGTTTACGCACATTATGAAATGATTTCTCAGGCTCATAAAAACCTTAGAGAAATGGCCATAAGATTATCAACAGGAACAGCAAAAGACAAAGAGGCCAATGCTGCATTTACTGTTCACCCATTTGTCATTCCAATGACAAACTCCAAGAGGCTGCTAACATACTTGGAGCATTATTTGAAAAATATTGAATTTGCAGCTAGTCAAATGGATAGGATTTTGCGTGAGCATCAAGCCCTATCTAGAATCAATCAGTCTTTTAATCAAGAGGGTATGTCAAATCTTTTCTCGAAAGATAAGACTCCTATCAATAAGGGACAGGCTACAGTACGAACTAGAAATTCAAGATTGTAATTTTTTGAAAATCTATTGCTAAAGCCGAATGAATATAGTAAACTTATAAATGTGGGACGGAAGAGCCCAATTGGAGAAAAAAATGATTAAACGTGTTTCAGCATCTCAGATGGTTGCTCAACAAGCAGCCAGTTCAGCACCTCGCAACTCTTTTCCTCGTTTGCAAGACATTCTTGTAAACCTTTCTGTTAAGGACTCACCAAAAGTTGTTCGCCGATTGAAGCTTATTGGTGATCCATATATGTTCATTGAATACACTGATAAGGTGTATGTGCCGAATCCTACCAGCGATCCTTCTCTTCGTGGTAAGACTATGAAGGTTCCATTCCCAGATGCACACTTGAACAAGTCTTTCAACCGCATTGGAAATGATGATGTTTCTCAATGTCCTTGGAAGAAGATGGGCTATATTGGCAATATCCAGTTTGCTCAAAATGTTCTTGAAAAGCAAGAAGACGGCTCTTGGGAAGTAAAGATCCTCAAGAAGGGCAAGAGCATCTTCAACCGTATCGCTGAACAAACCATTCAGAATTACGAAGATCAAGAGAATGAGGATGGCGATGGCCGTCATTATGGCACTCGCAACTCTCCTTGTGTTAAGATTACTGCAGCAGCAACTGGAAAAGAGCCACCTTTGTCAGTTGATTACACCTTGTATTTCGAGGGTAAACCAACTTTCATCACCGATGAAATGATTGAAATGCTTCGCAAGGCAGGTGAGCCAGCTACAGCAGATCTTGAGCGTGAGCGTCTATCTTATGAGGCTGACCGCAAGAATGATCCAAATATGCCTAAGTGGGAAGACTTCTTTGCTTATGGCTATCCTCTGAATAAGATTTTCAAGTTTACTCCACCTCGTGGCGAAGATATTGAAGTTGTTGAAGCTCCATCAAGTTCTTCATACACAGTAAAGCCTCCAGTATCAAAACCTGTTGTTGAGGATGAAGAGGAAGAGATGACTGTTCCTGCTCCAAAGCCTAAAAAGCCAGTTGCTACTCCTGTTTTTGATGAGGAAGAAATCGAATCTGATGATGATGAGTTGTCATTAGGTTGGATGGGCAACAAGTAATAACAAAAAGGGGATGGTTATGCCATCCCCTTTTATGGAGTAAATATGGCAAGAAAAGAATTAAATGAAGCGATTGATAAAGATCAAGAGCGTTTACTAAAACAAAAACTCAAGGCTTTGGGCATTGATGAAAAATGTGTAAAGTCTGGGGATGTAGAGAACATTGAATTTGTTCCTACAGGCGTTTTCGAAGTTGATTCAATACTAGGCGCTGGTATGGGTATTCCATCTGGCACATTGATTGAATTTTGTGGAGAATCTCAATCTGGAAAAACATGGCTTGGTTACAAGTTAATGGCAGAAGCACAAAAGCTTGGAAAGAAGTGTGCTTTCTTTAATATTGAGAACTCATACTATCCTCAACGTGCTTTATCTTGCGGAGTAAACACTTCTCAACTTTTACTTGTTGAAAATGTAGGTTCAGCAGAAAAGTACGGTGAACTTTTAAAGTTTATGGTTGAGACTGGAGATTATGGGGTTATTGTTGTTGATTCAATTTCAGCAATGATTCCTAATGATGAACTTGAAAAATCTCTCGAGCAAGTTCAAACTATTGGTCTTCATGCTCGTTTTGTAAAGCGTCTTACAAAAGACTTAACTGCTAAGACTGCTGCGTCTGGAACTATTGTCGTTCTTATTAATCAACTTTATATGGGTAGTGGTGCAATGCCTGGTTCAATGGTAAAGACTGCTTCTGGTGGTAATGCTATGAACTACTTTACTCATATGCGTCTTTGGATTAATAAGATCAATGGTGCTGCAGGACAAGTTACCAAGAAAGATGCTGAAGGCAAGGATGTCGTAATTGGTGGCAAGAGTAAAGTTCTTGTTATGAAGACACGATATGGTCAGCCTGGTGTAACTGGTGAATTCAAGATTATGTTCACCGATGATGAAACTACTAATCCTGTAGATGAATTTCTATATAAGGCTAAGGCAAAGGGATTCGAATACATCAAGGAAGTTCGTAAGAAATTTATTTACACGAATACTGATACTGGTGAAGTTGTAGAGTCAAAAGATGCATATGAATTCTGCAAAATGCTTATGGATCAACCAGCACCAGAAAAGCGTACCAGAAATGATATGTCTACTACAGCATTCGAATTTATCTGCGGAAGACTTAAAGTAATGGGAAAACCTCTCACTGACCTTACTGAAGCAATAAGTAAAGGACCATCTTCTGACGATATTGATGAAGATGATGATGATGGTGGCATCGATTTTGAGATTGCTGCAAAACAAATGTTAGACTAAATAAAAAACCCCTCTTTCGAGGGGTTTTTTTATACAGCACGTTTTTGAGGGAAATTCTTAGAAACTAACTTTTGAAATTGATCTGCAAAAGCTTTTTTTCTTCTTTCGTCTTGGAATTTTCCAATTGTTTGTTCATAAATATTTTGTGCTATGATTCTATTGTCTGGAACTCTAGTATTCAATAAATTAGCGATTTTTTTGATTGCTTGTTGATATATGGGGTCCTCAATTTGCTTCAAATTTGGCACAGTATTTTGTTGTTGATAGAAATTTGCTGCATCACTTTGTTCTGTGTAATAATTTTGAAAAATATCTTGAGCTGCAGGTTGTTGCTGCGTTTCAGTTGCATCTGATCTTTCAGGCATGGGTTGAATTGTTGGACCTGTACTTGTTGCCAATTGTGCAGGGCCCATTCTTGGCATTTTAGCAGATGATGTTGGATTAGTAGATAAAGTTTGATTTTGTGGAGCGACAGTTGTAGAAAATGTTCCTAGATTTTTTCTTTGATTTTTTCCTATTTGGATTGTCCTTCTGATTGCTTCAACTTCGTCAACACTATAGGCTGGAGAAGAATCTAAATTTCGTTCAACAAGTGCTACTAAATTTTCAAAATCTTGGTTAGGATTTTGTGCAAGCATATTTAATTCTGTCATTAAATCTTTTGCCGATTTTGCTTGCGCTTCTTTAACAAATTTTTTATGAAGAATATTTGCAGCTTTATATAAACCTGCTGACTCTAATAGTTCAATTTCATTGAACAACTTACTAAGATTACTAAATTTATTCATAATATTTACCTTGCAAATAACTTCATCAAATCACCATAGGTTTTTTGATCAATCAATCCTCTTAAGAGCTGATCGTAAAGTTGTTTTTTCATTCTTTCAAAATATGCTTGTTGTTGTTGGGGGTCTTGAATATCAAATCCTTGATCTATCTTTCCATAATAAAAATTAAATCTTTCTTGCAACCCAGGAATAGGAGACGGTGCTGGAGCTGGAGTTGGCGCTGGAGTAGGTGTTGGAGTAGGTGGTGGCAATTGTTCAACTGGAACTGGGGTAGTTCCTATCATAACTTGACCAGGTATTCCAATTCCTCTTGTGTCTGTATATGGCTGTCCAGTTCCTGGATCTATAAATATAGGTTTTCCTGTTCTTGGATCTAAATAATAATTTGAATACGGATTACTTGGATCATTTGTTTTAGATGGGGGCGTTTGAACAGATGTTGGGGCAACTTGTGCGTTTGGAACAACCTGAGTATTTAGTGTAGAGTTTCCTTGTGGAGCAGGAACTTGATTTGTATTTCTAGTCAAGTTTTGATCAGCAATACTTACTTGTGCTTCTTTCAGAAATTTCTTGTGTAAAATTGACGATTCTTTGATTAATCCCGCTCTTTCTAATAATTCAATTTCTTGATTTAATTTATATAATTCAGAATATTTTTCCATTTAACCCGCCCTTTGTTAAATATTTTTTCTGGCATTTATTTTTCTACACCTTTAATGATAATATGATTGTATGAAATCTTCTGTGCTCGAATATTCTCAATTTCGAAGAAATTATAAAGAAAGCACTATTGCTCAGAATTATTTTCAAAGCAGAAACTTATCAAATAAGATAATTGAAAATGATTTAATTGGATTCTGCCCTCCTTATTCTAGATATGAATTCAGTCACTTAAGAGGCAGACTTATTGTACCCATCAAGAATGTTTATGGTGAGTTGATAGCAATGGCAGGAAGACAAATTCCTGAACTAAAAGACTTAACTGTTCAAGCGATGTGGGATAGTTTTGGAGATCAACCAGCAAAATGTCAAGATAAAATTGAAAAATGGATAAGAGGTAAATGGATTAATGAGCCTTATCAAAAGAATAAAAATTTATTTTTTCTTGATATAGCAAAAACATCAGCAAGACATAAAAACTATCTTTTATTTACAGAAGGCTATTTTGATGTTTATTCTTTTTATGATAAAGGATTGGAGAATGTTGTTGCTATATGCGGTACTGCTATATCTGAATATCAAATAGCGTTAGCGTCTAGATACTGTGATAATATAGTTCTTCTAATGGATGGTGATGAGCCAGGATTTATTGCGTCTACTAAAGCTGCTGAAAAGATCAAAGAGCTTGGCTTGAATGTAATACAAATATTTTTGCCTCCTGGAATAGATCCAGATGATTTTGCAAGAGAAAACGATGTTGATTTCTTAGACAAAAAGATTTTAGAAATGATTGAGTCTAAGAAGAGTAAGTTATATATAAGAGTAAACAATGGATAGAATCGAAACAATTTGGAAAATGCGTGATTGTGATATGAGCCAAGCAAAAGAGTTAGCTTGTGACTTAGAAATCCCTTTGCCTGTTGCTCAAGTTATGATTACTCGTGGCATTGATTCTGTAGACAAAGCTGAACAATTTCTTGACTTGAAAATTAATAAGCTTCACAATCCTATGACTCTTCCTGATGCTGAAATAGCTATCGAAAGAATAAGTAAAGCAATAGATACTGGGGAGAAAATTTTTGTATGGGGTGACTATGATGTAGATGGAATTACATCTACTGCAATTGTTGTCACTGCCTTAGAAAAAATGGGAGCAAATATAGAATACAAAGTTCCTCATAGAATGGAAGATGGATACGACATCAAGATTCATTCTGTTGATCAGGCTTTAGCTTCTGGTGCAACTCTCTTAATGAGCGTGGACTGTGGAATTGTTGCTTTTGAAACTGGAGCGTATGCAAAAGAGAAAAATCTAGACTTGATTATTACTGACCACCATCATCCTAGCGAAGATGGTTCATTACCTGAAGCAATGGCAGTAGTCAATCCAAATAGAGATGATCCTTTATATCCAGGCGAGCATTTTAAGTCTCATAAGAAAAATGATTTTAACCGCTATCCATTTGATTATTTGGCTGGCTGTGGAATTGCTTTTAAACTAATGCTTGGTTTGGCTCGTTATCGTAAGCTTAAAGTTTTTGACTTTGTGGACGATTTGATTGAGTTTGCTGCTTTAGGAACTGTTGCTGACGTTGCTCCAATGATTGATGAAAATAGAGTTATAGTAAATTATGGCTGCTCTATTTTATCTAGGAGCAGCAAGCCTGGGATTAGAGAACTTTTGCGAATTGCTGGAGTTAAAGATGTAACTCCTACTACTATTGGCTTTCAAATTGGCCCTAGAATTAATGCAATAGGTAGGCTTGCAGATGCTGGCACTGCTCTATCATTAATGTTATCCAAAGATGACATTACTGCTGCTAATCTGGCCAAACAGATGAATAATGCAAATACTAAGCGACAAGAGCAGCAAGAGAAAGCCACTCAACAAGCAATTGATTATGTTGAGAAAAATTTTGATTTAGAAAAAGAGCATATATTAATCATTGGAGCTGATGATTGGCATCCTGGATTGATAGGTTTGATTGCTGGCAAAATTGCAGAAACATACAACAAGCCTACTTTAGTTTGTTCATTTAAGAAAGATGGATATGCTAAAGGTTCTTGCCGTTCTACTCGTGATTTCAATATCTTAGATGCATTAAAGTCAGAAGAGGCTTGGAAATTATTTAAGAAGAGAGCAGATGGATCAACTGTCTGTGGTGGTCATGCTTTTGCTGCTGGTTTTGAACTTGCTATAGACAATATTCCAGCAATGAGAAAAGCATTGAATGAATATGCTCAAGACAAACTGGGCGAACCATCAAGTGAAAAAATTATTGATGTTGATGCCCGTATGTCATTTAGTGATTTGAATATAAAGACTTTTGTTCATTTATCAAAAATATCTCCTTTTGGCAGCTCTAATCATAACCCATTATTTATTAGCAAAAATCTTACGCTAGTAGAAGTAAAAGCATTAACTCAAGGCAAACACGCAAAGCTAAAACTATCCAATGGTGAAAAAACTTGGATTGCTGCTAATGCTTGGAGAAAAGGCTATATTTGTGATGAATTCAAACCCGGTGACAGGGTTGATGTTGTGTACACTCTTGAACTAGATAACTGGTCTGGAAATAACAATCTTGTAATGATAATTGAGGATATAAAAGCAGCTTAAATTTACTTTTAAAATAATTAAAGTATAATCGTAATATCTAGGAGTTCTATTGTGGAGCAGGATATTACAAAACAAATTAAGTTGAAAAATCAAGAGAACTTAGAAAAGTCAATTCTTCGTTATCAGGATTCGTTATTAACAGGAAATAAGTGGAAAATTGATAGAAGCTACAAGGAAGTTTGTAAGCTTTATCCTCCTTATTTACATATGCAAGAATGGTGGAATCAATATCATTACCTGTATGATTCTCAGGAAGATTTTGCATCAGATTATATAAAAATATTTTGCAATGTTTTATCTAATTGGAAGCCTAGAAATACAAGAAAAATCTCTCGATATGGTGGAAGTGGAGAGTTTAAAAACTATTTCATTGGCGCACTTCAGCATAACTATATTAATCTAGTTAAGGCTGACAATGCTGGCAAAAGAAATCCTACTCAAAAATGCCCAATTTGTGAAAAGTGGGTCAATCCTCTCTCCACACATATCCTTAACCACCATCATCATATTCTTT
>JACCDP011220220.1_pt1 | contig 16977 bp, 15 predicted proteins | sample 7445841 | NCBI WGS metagenome assembly JACCDP01 (sample SAMN15323441, study PRJNA562643) | freshwater metagenome | isolation source: river surface water | place: USA:Blue River Watershed | collected 2017-08-17 | reverse complement strand
GTGAGCCGCATCCGCACCATGCCCTGCATCCGCACCATGCCCTGCATCCGCACCATGACCGGCAGATTCTGCGCCGTGATGTCCTTCGCCATAATTAGCCTGAGATTCGGTTCCGCAGAACACCTGCTCATGGCGGAGGCAGTCGGGTCGTGACTTAACGTTCAAGAGCACGACAAGAACGGTTGAAAGCACGATTAGGAACAGCATTGCTGGAATGATAATGGGCTCCCAACGGTCCACATAAGCTTTCGCATCAAACTTTTTCGACATGTCTTCCTCATTCAAGGCTAAAGTCTAAGCTCTTTTTGTAACGAAAATCTGTGCAAACGCCAAGTCTTAACCTCAAGACATGAGCGCTAGAAGCAGATCTACCACGACATTGTAGTCGAAAAGTCTTCTTGTCGTCTCAGAAACTTACCAAGATCTATGTCACAATGCATTATTTGTCTAAGAATTTTGCTTGAGTCTTGCCCGCGAGCTCGCTAAACCCTTGGTCTCTTCAGCGATATAAAAAAGGGCGCGTGTATGGGCACCAAATCCATGTCTTTTCGTATGATGTTTGTGTTTAGTTTGGGACAGAGCCTATGGCTCGCGTGTGGGGCTCGGGAAACCAGTCGGCTTCACATCAGCGGAGGAGCTCCAGCTGAGGCCGCCCTTACCCCGACAGTTGCTCTCATCAAAAAAGATAGTCAGGGAATCGATTATGTGTACTGCACAGGCGTGCTGCTTTCGCGCACACATGTCCTGACCGCAGCTCATTGTAGCCAAGATCACCAAGACAAAATCTATGCACCCGAAGAGGTGAAGGTCATATGGGGTGAAAACAGCCCTGAAGATCACTTTGACAAAGCTCTGGCAGTGAAGGCCTTGCAGCCGCATCCAGACTACAACGCTGGCCTTATGGGCAAAGACGCAGACGGAGTCATCAAGCCTCAAGACGCCTTCGATATCGCAGTTTGGGAGCTGCGTTCGCCTGCACCAACGGTAGCTCCCCTGGCCAAAGTCTTGAGTCCTGAGAGCGCAAGCCAGCTCCTCAGTAAAAGTCTCAGCGTCAAACTCATGGGCTTTGGTGCAGAGAGCGGCTTCGAGTCCCCTTGGACCAAGCATATCTATCGTGAGGCGCAAACGCCTTATCAGCCTGAGTTTGAGCGTGAGGTTCGTCGCAAGGAAAGGGTGAACGGTCGCTTGATCAACCACAGAGTCGTCGTGCGTTATCCCGGACACTCCGCCTACGAGTTTTTTGCTGGAGGCAAGGATTTGCCAGATACCTGTAAGGGCGACAGCGGTGGACCTGTGTTCTTGGAACCGGCCTCCTTACTCCTCGGGGTGACGTCCAGGGGCGATGCGACCTGTGATAGGGGTGGGGTTTATTCGCTTGTACCTGCCTTTGCACCTTGGTTGGAGTCCCTTGATGTACCTGTATCTTATGAGAATTACGGCGAATAAATGTTCTCAAGTTTTGTGTGCAAGTGCCCGATCCCAAACCGTCTTAGGCTTGGGGTAGGGACGCAGTGTACACTCTTTTTTCCAGTAAGAATTCCGAGTCCGGCTTCTCGATGATCGAAGTCATCGTGGTTGCCGCGATCATCGGGGTGTTGGCGACGATTGCTCTGCCGCGCTTTAACCAATTCCAAGCTAAGGCTCGTACAGCGGAAGCAGTCAAAAATCTTCACAGCATTTATGCGCTAGAAGTCGTCCACCACACCTCGCAACATACGTATGCTTCCATCGGTGAACCTGGGGTCGGAGCTGATCTTTTGAGTGTCAGCGGAATCTGCAAAGATACGGCCAACGATCTCGGCTTTGATATAGCTCCCTGCAACCCGAGTGCAAAGAGCCCTTTGCCGCGCTATGCTTATACGGTCAAGTCATCGGCTAGCACTTTTGCTGCAATCGCTCGTACAGGCGATGGTGAGTTCAATCGGGTCTGCAAGGGTAACAGCGCACACTTTTTTGCCATCGATCAAAATCAAAAATTCATAGCAAGCGTGGGGGCCCTGCCGAACGCCCCAGCAAGTAGCACAAGCAGTCTTGCTGGAAGTGTTTTGCCTATCGGCAAACTTTGTCCCAACAAATAGCAGCCAATCTCATTCATAAGTCCCAATCAAGACGGACCTGGCAAGGCTTTTTGTCTCAAGTTCGCGCTTGTTCGCGGCTGAATCTCTGACGTTGATGACAGGAACTTCGCCGGCTTTGATCGCATAGATGGTCAATTCGTAGCGATGCAGGTTGGGAGGATTCGGGCCTGCGTAAGCTTTGGGCTGATTAGCACCTTTTGCTTCCGCTGGTTGTGTAAGATTATTGCCCGCCGTGATACCAGCTGGCAGTTGAGTACTCGTAGCAGGGATATTGGTGATGATCCAGTGCACAAAGGGAGGAGTATTAAAATCCAGGTCGACCATTTGAATCACAAAGGAGCCTGTGCCACTGGGTGCAGCCGTCCATTGGAGGGGCGGTGATTGGTTGCCGCCATTGTTTTTGGCAACATACTGCACAGGAAATTTTTGATTGTTCGCAAAAGCCGAACTGCTCAGGGTAAAGACAGCTGGCGCAGTAGGCTGCGAGGTCGCCGGGGTTGTGCTTGGGGGAGCCGAGGGTGTTGGAGCTGAGGGTGATGATTGCATCGTAGGCGACGGGCTTGGGGCTTTCACTTCGGCAGATGCAGACGTAGGATTATTGCTGCGAATAGGAGCATTTGGGGAGCTCGTGTCAGAGCAGCTCCCAAGGAATGTCAGGCTTAAGATCAAATAGAGATTCATGGCTGGTCCTCCAGCCATACTTGTCGGCAAAAGTTCAGTTTTCTTTAGCGCTTGAGAGGGATTTTGGCGCTGAGAACACTCTGTTTGTTGATGTTGCGAGCTTCGAGCGTGAAGGAGGGGTCCTTGGCTTCCCAATCAAACATCAGCCATCCATAGTTGAGTCGCGTCATCACCGGACCTATCCGCAGACTATTTTTGTTACGCTTTTCGGTATAGGCATCCCCGTAGCTATGGGTGAGACCACTTGAAGTGAGCTCGTAGACCTCACGACCAGATGGCAATGCGAGCTTAGAAATTTCTGCAATATGGCGATCGCCTGACAGTATCGCTATGTTGGGGATGGGTGAAGCTGCAATGAGGTCGAGCAAGCGTTGTCGAGACGTAGGGAAACGTTCCCAAGTTTCAAAGTCATGCTCGCTCGGCAAGACTTGTATGCTTGAGACGAGAAAGGCGAGTTCGGCATCGTTCTGTGCGAGCTCTTTTTGGAGCCAGGTCCACTGCGCCGCTCCAAGTATATCTGCGCCTTTACCCGGCTTTTCGCGATGATAGCGCGTATCGAGCACCAGGAACTTGACACGTTTGCCTTCGGGGCCAAAAGTGTAGCTTTGATAAATACCTTCTTGTTGACGTCGAGGCGAATCCTTGGGTTCACCGATGAAATCAAGGAAGATACTTTGTGACATTTTGCGCTCTGGGTATTCAGTTCCGCTATTGTTGGTACCGTAATCGTGATCATCGTAGGTGCCGATGACAGCAGGAACGCTGCTCAAAAAGCTAGCATATTCTGGCTGCTGGAGTTGGAATTGGTACAGGCGCGTAAGCTGCGTCATGTCATGGGTATCAGCATAGATGATGTCGCCCAGCCAGACGAAGAGTTCGGGCTTTTCGTCTTGAATTTTGCGCCACATCGGTTGGGGTAAATCTTGTCTATTGCACGAGCCAAGGGCGACTTTATGAAGCACATCGGACGATGATCGCGAAGGCGCTTTGGTCAAGGGATTGCTCAGCGGGGGAGCAGGTGTTTGGGAGGAAGGAGTGCTGGCACAAGCGCCCAACAAGCCAAAGAGCAAGATCAAAGCAAGGCGAGACGACATAGAATCTCCTTTGTCGAGGAAGCGGTGGTGAGCTCCTCTTGTCGGTTTCTTCTTGATCTGGCTAAGGGAAATATCCCATTTTGTAAATAGCTTTCCAAGATCCCCCACTTCGAAAAGGACGTCGCGCATGAGCAAAATCTACGATACGCAACTTGAAACCCTCGCTGGTCAAACCACAAGTCTCGGAGCATATCAGGGCAAAGTCTTGCTGATTGTCAACGTAGCAAGTGCCTGTGGTCTCACGCCTCAATACAAAGGACTGCAAGCGCTATACGATGCTTATAAAGACAAGGGGCTTGTGATCCTTGGTTTTCCCTGTAATCAGTTCGGGGCACAAGAACCAGGTACTGCTGCGCAGATCCAGGAATTTTGTAGCACCCGCTTTGCTGTCAGCTTTCCCATGTTTGCCAAGATTGATGTGAACGGACCCATGACCCATCCCCTCTATCAAGCGCTGAAGGCAGCCAAAAAAGGACAGGAAGGCAAGCCAGATATCGAGTGGAACTTTGCCAAGTTTTTGCTCAATCGTCAGGGTGAAATTGTAGAACGCTATCATCCGCGAACCGAACCCGAAGCTCTTCGTAGCGATATCGAAAAGCTTTTGGGTTGATGTGGCACATACTTCAGAGGACTGATGATATGCGAAGACTGCTCGCGACTTGCCTGAGTTGGGCTTGCCTTGCCTCCTGCACACACACGGCAGCTGAACCTTCGGCGCTTCCCCCTCGCCAAGAAGAGGGGAGGCAGGAAATGACGGGCTTAGAGGATATGGCGCTCGAGTATATTGTGTCGGTCTGGGGACCTCCTGACGCTGAGGAGAAGGGGCCTAAGGGTAAAGTCTTACGCTATAAGGACATCCATGGCCGGGATCAAGATCCCCTGCACGACAAGGTTCGCTTGAAGACCTGTATCATTCGTCTCGAATTGAATGCAGAAGACCTAGTGAGTTCATGGTCCTACGAATCCTGTCGTTATGAAGAGCCAGGTTTGTAAAGGCACTGAAGAAAAGTAGATTTTTTGTTAAATTTTAATAAATGGACGGCTGGCCAACTTCCCGTTTAGCTTTGCCTTAGAGAGTGCATAAAGCCAAACGATTTTGTCTGTGATGTGCAGGCCTGAAGATGGAGTGAGCGTATGAGAAGACATTTGCCTTGGGCGAAGAGTTTGTTGGGTCTTGGGCTCCTAGCACAATTAAGCGGTTGTGGTGCCCCACAAGACTTTAGCGAACTTAGCGTGACCAACGGTCGCGAAGTGAAGGAAGGAGAGTTTCCCTCTGTCGTTCTTCTCTACGATCAAGCAGCTGGCGCCATCTGCACCGGTACATTTGTCACTCCCACCAAGGTGCTGACTGCAGCTCATTGCTCGATGAGTGGAACTGTCGACGCAGAAGGCAAAGTTGATCTCAAACTCGCCATCATCAAGATCGCGGATTCAGCTGACAAAAAAGCTGAATTGGTGGCTACTTCCGTAGCTGTCTACCGCAACCCGCTCTGGGATAAGAACGGAAAGAACGTCAATAAGTTTGACTTGGGCGTTGTTGAGTTCGCGCCAGGGGTATCCAAAGCCACGAGCGAATTTGCTAAAACGGCTGCGGCTGTCGGGGATCGCTTGACTATCGTAGGTTACGGTCTCAATCAGAACACCAACATGAACGATCCTGCCAGTGCTGGTATCAAACGTGTTGGGGAAAACAAGGTCGCGAGTCTCAGTGATGGTTTTATTCAGTTTAATGGCGCTAACAAAACCAATAAGGGTGATGGCACCAACTCTTCGGCAGCAAGTGGAGACTCAGGCGGTCCATTGTTCATAAATGGCAAAGTCGCTGGTGTGACATCAGGCGGCGGTTGGGGTGGATTTGGGAGCACTCGCTCTCTTTACATAGATCTAGCATCTCCTGAGTCAAAGGCATTCCTCGCGAAGTACTTTTGACAAAGAGAGTTCGAAACGGTTTGGAGGATCCTCAGCACTGATGTGCTGGGGATTTTTTTTAGGATTTGCGAGCGAGCATATCGGACAGCAAAAAGGCCATCTCGAGACTCTGACTGTAGTTGAGGCGAGGATCGCAGAAGGTTTCGTATTTATGCGTCAGCTGATCCACGGTAACCCCCGAGGCTCCACCGATACACTCGGTGACATCTTGTCCTGTCAGCTCAAAGTGAATGCCACCGAGATGTTCGGCATGGTGCTGCAAAACGCCGAAACTTTCACGGACCTCACTTAAAATCGAGCCAAAATCGCGAGTCTTGATGCCATCCTTGGTTTTGATAGCGTTACCGTGCATTGGATCGATGCTCCAGACCACAGACAGTTGCGCGGCACGAACGGCGTTGATCAGGGCTGGAAGATACTGTGGAGCTTTACCTTCTCCATAGCGAGTGATGAGAGTAATCTTGCCTTCGCTATTCTTTGGGTTGAGAGCTTTGCAGATCTGAATAATCTCTCGCGGATCAGAGCTTGGTCCCACTTTAAGGCCCACGGGATTAGCGATACCACGGAAGTATTCGATATGAGCACCATCGAGCTGCCGGGTACGATCCCCTATCCAGAGCATGTGAGCACCGAGATTATAATAGGCGCCTTGTTCTGGCACGTAGCGGGTCAGAGCTTCTTCAAGCGAAAGGAGAAGTCCCTCGTGAGATGTATAAAATTCGACGCTCGACAGACTATCTTCGCGCGTTCCTAACGACTCCATAAAGACGATCGCGTCGCGAATATTGTCGATGATACGTTCATAAGCTTGGCGCTGTGGAGCCTCTGGAAAAAACGTGAGGTCCCAATTGTGCGGGAAATGAAGATCCGCAAATCCACCTTGGGTCAAAGCGCGAATGTAATTGAGCGTCGCAGAGGCGAGCAGATAAGCCTGTTTGATCCTTTGTGGATCGGGTTTTCGAGCGATGGGATCTGCCTCAAACGAGTTGATGATATCACCTCGATAGACAGGAATTTCACGTCCGTCCACCAACTCGGTGTCCTGTGAGCGCGGCTTCGCATACTGTCCTGCAATACGCCCGATCCGGACGATGGGCTTGCGAATCCCATAACAAAGAACGACGGACATTTGTAGGAGGATCTTGAGTTTGCTCGTGATCGCTTCCTGATTGCAATCTTGAAAACGCTCCGCACAGTCTCCGCCTTGAAGAACGAAGAGCTCACCGCGTGACGCGAGTCCAAGTTTTTGCTTGAGCTTGTCTACTTCGCCTGCAAAGACGAGCGGAGGCAACTTAGTCACCTCTTGCAGCACAGCGTCAAGCTCAGCTGGATTTTCATAAGGCGGCTGTTGCTTGATAGGGCGAGCTCGCCAGCTCTGTGGGGTCCAGGTTTGATCCATCATGCGTCTCTCTCCTCGAGTGGAAAAGAAAGTCCACGGACCTCTTTTCTAGTCCTTTTTGACCTATGCTGTCAACTGTCAAGGGCTTCTGGTCGGCTCGCTCGGTTGCATGCGCTCAGCATAGCTACGGATCATCGATAAGACATGAATAAGTCCATTGCGACGATTCATCGAAAGGAGTTCCGTTACGCCAGCTTCCGCAAGAAAGTCTGCGGAGAGCCCAAGAATCTCCTGCGGGCTACTTTCGTTATAAACCTGCAGAATCAGGGCTATGATACCCTTGACTATCACAGCTTCTGAGTCCGCAAGAAATCGTAGTTTTTCATTTTGAATCTGAGGCACCAGCCAGGCCCGCGAGATACAACCCTTTACCAAAAATTGCTCCAGCTTGAGCTGCTCAGGTAACGGCGACAAGCTCTTTCCCTGTTCGACGATAAAGCGCAAGCGCTCATCCTTGTCGTGGATTGCGCGCAGACGAGTCAATAGCTGGTTTTTTCGTTCGACAATAGATTCCATAAAAGACTTCTCCAGCCCTAGGAGCAAGATTCAAAGAATCCTTGTCTTAGCACAAACCTTGCCTCAGATTCACGCAAAATCAAGGACTTGCCTGGCAAAAAACCACTCAAGATTTTTGGGGTTTTGACCGATACCTTCCCCATGGGGAATTAGAGGGAGAGGGGATGACCATGCTCACCGGCTTGCAATGTCGACGTGTCCTAGGGCTCGTCATGGTTTTCTTGGCGGCGTGTAAGGACCCAAAGGCTCCTGTGCAACCAGAAAGTTCAACGGTTTTCAGGGGTTCTGCTGACGGAGTCAAGCCTGAGGGGCAAGATCCGATCCTAGACTCTATAGGTAGCGGAGATAATCAGGTTCCAAATCCTAACGGGGAGGTAAGAAATGAAGGCACTCAAGGCATTCCGTCTGGAGACAACAGTGCAGGTACCACCCCGCCTGATCCGAATGGCGGCAGCGGGAGCACTCCAACTCCCAGTCCAAGTCCCACACCGCCCCCATCCCCCACGCCGCCGGCGCCTGCGCCCTTCTTCCCTGCGAATTGTGCGGCGATTAAGAAGGCTCAGCCGGAGGCGATAAGCGGTCCTTACAAAATCTATCTTAATGCTGCGAGCCCTGATCGGGTCGCGGTAACGGCTTATTGTGACATGAAAGAAGACAGCGGTGGTTGGACATTGGTTCTGAACTATCTTCACAAAGGTGGGACGAATCCTCCCCTCGCTTTGATGGCAGACAAGCTGCCCCTCTTAGGTTCAGATACCCTTGGCAACGACGAGTCTTTGAAAGCGACGTTGTGGGGGCATGCGACACCTGCCCTTTTGAGCAAACTTGAATGGAAAGAGTTACGCTTTTTTTGTGCTTCATCCGAAAATTCAAGAATCGTTCATTTCAAAAGCTCTGATGGTTTATGTACGGAGGCCGCCCGCACAGGAACTGGTCACTGCCAGAATATGAGCAACAGTTTTACAGCATTGTCCCAGCATTCGGGTACGATACCGAATCGTACAAGCCAAGGAGCACAGAACAATGGAGACTTTGCTCTTACCTTCGATGTCTTTGGTAGAGGTGCGGTAGGTGCTGATGTGATGTGGAGTATACGCGGTAGCAACGATGAAGACGCCTGGGAATGCGACTTTGGAAGTAACGATAATGCAAACTCAACCTTGCATCGTGTGTATATCCGCTAATTAAAAAAGGGCTCATATGAGCCCTCTTTCCCAATTTTTCAAGCTTCCATCAACCTTGATCACTCTCACGATTGACAATCAACACCTGTCCCACTTGAAGTCGGCTTCGACGAAGTCCATTCAGCTTTTTCAATTCGGGAACTGGAACTCGAAAGCGCTTGGCGATCGATTCGAGGTTGTCACCGCGTTGGACCTTATAAGTACTCTCACTGTCATCACGAGAGTTACTCCTATCATCCCGAAGACTAGCAAGAGCCGCGGCTTTGCGAGCTTCTGAGGCGGCTTGTTTGGAATTGATCTTCCGATTCTCAACGACTGCGTTTGAGGCTTCTGGCTCCTGCTGTACCTTTAGCTTTCGGCCAGCATAGAGTCGAGAGCTTTGTAAATTATTAAGATGCATGAGATCGTTGACGCTCAATCCGTAGGTCTGAGCGATCGATGCTAAGTTTTCGCCGCGCTTCACACGGTGGAACTTGCGCTTTGGGATACTCGCTTGAGCTTGTTCGTTAGCTGCCAAGGTCGACGCAGCTTCACGAATTTGTAAGCGGTGGGCTTGCAGTTCGGTCTGGAGACTTGCAATCGTGTCTTTGTGAGGTCTAGGAACCCAGATCTTATAGGAACTGTGGCCTGGCGGTGTAATACCGGTTTTGAGATGTGGGTTGTACTGTTGAAGGGCATCGAGGGGAATGCCCGAGACTTCTGCTACTTTACTCAGTGAGATAGGCGATGGAACCGCAACGAGAGCCACTGATTGATGGGCTTCCGCAGAAGGACGTCGAAAGCCATACTTTTCTGGATTTGAACCAATTATGAAAGCAGCGAGAACTTTAGGAATGTAATCCATGGTCTCACTTGGCAGCACCTTTCCCTTAACCAAAGTCCAAAAATCCCGTGATTTGCCTCGCATGATGGCATTCATAATCCGCATTTCGCCGGCATTATAGGCTGCCATGGCTAGATACCAGGAGTCGAAAACATTGTTGAGGTCGGAAAGGTAAACAGAAGCAGCGACTGTCGCTCTCCAGGGATCACGGCGCTCGTCGACATACTTATCGACACGAAGACCGTAGCGTCGTCCAGTTGCCGGAATGAATTGCCAAAAACCGACTGCACTAGCGCTGGACTTTGCATGGAGGACAAATCCACTTTCAATCATGGCGAGGTAGTAGACTTCCGAAGGAATGCCATGATCTCGCAAGGTCGTTGCGATCATTTTTTTGTAGGGTTCGCCGCGATCTAAAAAACGCTGAAACGCGTCAGGATTCTTTTTGGAGAAGTAATGAATCCACTCTTCCACCTTCTCATTGATTTCGACCGGAATCCCCGTCTTGAGGATACGGTTGATCTCATCCTCCTCGCTGCCAATCTCCGGTGTAGCCATCTGATTGGATTCGGAGATCTCGGTGGCAACCGATTCATCGATTTCCGACGGATCCAATTCAGGAGCTCCATCGATGGTCGCCAGCTCTTCCACGTCTGGATCTTCGGTGCTCTCTTTTTTATGTGTGACACAAGAATAAGGAAGCGTGACGCATAAAGAAAAAAGCAAAGGTTGAACTGTTTTTCGCAGCATACGGCCCCCAATCGTTCCCCATGGTGCCCGCAAAGACAGTCGTAAACAGAGAGTCGAAAACTCTTTTCTAGCCTCACCCTTAGAAGAGGGTGGCCAAAAGTCTACGCGACTTGCTTTGTGAGCTCAAGGTGCGCTATGGCTTGGTTGTTTCAGAAAAACCAAGCGAGACTTGAATGAATTCGCGACCCGTAGCAGACACTTTTGTCTATCTGGCGGTTCGCAATGGGTGTCAGTTCCTCCATTATATCAGGAGTTCGACAAATGTGCTTGACGAGACTACAGCTTTAGTCCTGGCAAAACAAGGATTTAATCGGAAAGCGGCAAAGATAATAAGGGGATAAGACTTGCGGCGTGCAGGCGCGCCGCAAGTTTATGGTTCAACGGTAGAGCAATGTGACGGCAGTGCCCCCTGCCGATATGCGGCCCGAGACTTTACGCTCTTCGGTTTTCTTGCCCTGTTCTAGGGCTAGGGTCCACTCACCGTTAGGCAAGGTATAGTCGCGGTCAGGACCGGAGTTAAGGAGCACGATCAGTTCAGCTCGCGACTGTCCGTTGGGGCTGACACGAATTTCAAAAAAGCCATTGCCGATAGATTTGACTTGTAAGCTTCGTTCGATCTCTTCTTTGCTCGGCAGACGCAAGCCAGCAAAACGCCGCCGTGCCTGGATCAGCTGGGCATAAGCGTCAGAAACATCCTTGAACTGAAGCTTTCTGTTCCAGTCGATTCGATTTAGGTTGTCTCCAGCCTGGTACGAATCGGGAATCCCGCCCTTGGTTCTGAGGAATTCTTCGCCGTAATGCAGAAAGGGTATACCCTGCGACATGAGTACAATCGCATTGGCAAAGACCTGGATCCGCTTTTTGTAGTCGAGGCTGACTTGATAGGGCTGAAGGCTTGCCCAGGCATTGATTTTGTCGAAGAGGTTCAGGTTGTCATGGGAGCTTGCGTAGTTGATTGTTTGCACGGGATCGTTTGAAAATGCTGATTGATAAATGTCGTCGTAGCCAAGGCTACCACGCAGGCCGTTGATGATAGCTGTAGCGTTATAGGAGTCGTTAAAAGCAAATCCGCCGCCATTTCCGCTATCGTTATTGCCCTTGATGGCTTCACGATAAGCGAAATTAAAACCACCGAACTCAGCTTTGCCATCGGCATTTTCCATTTTGGAAACATTGAAGAGACGGAAATGCTTAGGATCCGGATCAGGTAGCGCGGTGTAGGGCTCGCCGTAATTCAATAAGTTTTTGTTGGGAAACTTTTTGTAGAGGTGTGTCATCCACCCCGTGATTTCTTGGTAATCGAATACGCCAGCGACATCAAAGCGGAAGCCGTCGATATTGTAGGTTCGCACCCAATATTCCAACGAATCTTGAATGTATTTATAAACGGCAGGCTCTTTTGGATCGATAGTATTGCCGGTTCCAGTCAGCTGATAGCCAATGCCATTTTCATCGAAAAGGAAGTACTTTCCGGTGATATCTCCGAAATACTTTTCGCCTTCATCAGCCTCGCGCCAAGGGCGAACCCAGGTGTGGTTATAAACGACATCTATGATGACTCGAATCCCTGCTTTGTGAAGCTCGTTCACCATCGTCTGGAATTCGCGTATGCGTCCCTCGTAGTCTTTTGGGTTGGTAGCATAGCGTTCTTCAGGAACGTTAAAGTTTTCAGGGTCGTAGCCCCAGTTGTAGCAGCTTGGACTGTTGCGGATGTCTTTAGCAGAACAGGTAGCATAATCAAAAACTGGCATCAGCTGTACGTGGGTGACGCCAAGTTCTTTGAGATGTTCGATGCCTGTCTTGATGCTTTGGTTAGACCCCGCTTGATCTTTGTTCAAAAAGGTTCCTGGCTCTACAAGGCCAAGGAAGGTGCCACGCAGAGAAGGACTGACTCCGGAGCTTGGCGCAAGAGTGAAGTCGCGAATACTTAGCTCGTAGACAACGGCATCTTCGCGTTGGACCAGTTCGGGCGTAGGTGCCCAACCACCCTCCGGTTGGATTCGTTGGGGATCGAGCACAATGCCATAATCGGTGCCTGGCTCAACCATTGTCGCATAAGGATCGCGCACGGCCACGTCATCCACGAGAAACTTATAGCGCTTGAGGTAGTGGTTACCCGGAACAGTGACGGCCCAAACTCCAGGCTGCTTGATCGCATCCCCAACATAGCCCATCGGAATCGTGCGACCGTCAAGCCAAAGCTCGAGGCTGTTTCTGTCTGGCGACCAGATAGAAAAGGTTGTCGCATTCTCGGTGTAGGAAACGCCGAGGTTTTTGATGGCCTGGGCGGCGCCAGGATCGGTGCGAAAGAAGGGGAAGCATTCGTTAAACGATGCACCTGCGGTACCATCTTGAAGATAGAGGCAGAGTAGCGCTTGATCTTGGGTATCGAACTGCTTGTCGAGAATGATCGATTCGCCTTGTTTGGGAAACTGAGCACCGTTAGTGAGGCTGGCAGGTGTGCCGTCGAACGTAAAGCGACTCAGAGGACTTTTGCTGCCTTGAACGACGAGGTCGACAAAGCCACGTTCAGTCCAGACGGGACCCCCACGGCCTTCTGCAATAGCGCGAAGTTTTTTGGGAAACGCTGGGCAATTGGCTGGTGAATCCCAGCGACCATCGATCACGTTTCCGCGCAGGTAGCGGTTGTAGGAATAAAAGCAGCCGTCGTAGTGCAGAAAGTCCCGAGTTTTTTCGCCGTTGTCGGGATTGCTAAACAGCATGCGGATGGGTTGCTTCACCAGACGACGGTTTGGATATTGGCTCGCATCGTCAAACCGCGGCAGCGTGATGAAAAACCAACCAGGCATCCCGTTCACAGCCTGCATCTGAGGGCCTGGGTAAGAACCTTGACTCGTCGCAGTAATGGCATTGAGTGGATTGCCGTTACGGTCGAGGCCACTGACGTCAGCCTCGCCATCCAGATACCAGTACCAAACGTGAGCCTTGTTCCAGTTTTTCGGTGCTTGGAAATAGACATAGATGGGCTCTTTTTTGACTTGGGTGTCAAGTGAGCCACGTAAGCCGCTCCCGTCCAGGGCTTCTACGCTCAGCGTCACGGGCCCTTCTGCCTTACCCGTCACGTATCCGACGTCGGATACCTCGGCAGCAGGGGATGACACCGACCAGCGCACGCGCCCTGGGTAGGCAATGCGACGCCCTTCTTGAGTTTCACCGAGAACGCGAAAACGTTCTGTCTTATCGACAGCAATTCCGTTTTCTTCAACAGATTCAATGGTTAAACTTTGGAATCGGAAATTTTTGGCCTCTGTGGCAGACATGGCCGGCAAACTTAGAAAGACCTGGCTACAAAAAACGAGCCGTGTGAGCTCATGTATCCAGGCGCGCGGAGAACGATTCATCTGGGACCCCCTCAGTAGGCTTGCCTATGGCACTTACTCCGTATTTCCACAAAAATGTAGCAATGGAGGAGCAATTCCACAGGTTTGAAGCTGGAATTTCTCTTAACAGAATTTTTGCAAAAGGTGCAGTACACTTTCCTAAGTTTACGAATTTTGCTAAGAAGAATACTGGTCTTCAAAAAGACGCAGATCGTTGCAAAGCACGATCAGACGGGGAGTCTCAGCAAACGACAGAAAAGTCGTGGATCGCAAAAGCTTCCAACTTGTCGGAACAGAGAGAACAAAGCACGGAGAGCCTGATGGCCAAATCGAAGACGGTTGCTTTCGTCATTTTCACTGTATTGAGCCTCCAATTGGCTGGCTTTCTCGATCAAGGTTTGCGTGAAGGAGTCGGTCTTGCTCACTTTTGTGTGGCGCAGGGCTGGGTTTCCCAGGCTGCCTTCATCGCTCTCAATCATTTTTTAATCGGAGTTGTCGCGACGTCTCTGCTCTGGGCTTTTTTTGCATGGAACCCTTGGCCCTTTTGGATTTTAGGCATAATTTTTGCCTTGGAAGCAGCCACGGTAGCTTGGATGGGCAAGTCCTTTGCTGACTTCATGATGCCTCTCACCGAGGCTGTGCGTTACCTCTGGTTGTTTGCGGTAGGTGCAGCTCTCTATATAAGCGTTCACGATGACGAGCCTCACTGCGCTGCCAAGCTTTCTCGCTGGCTGCGGATGGCTCTTGCGATCAGCTGTGCAGCCCATGGTGTAGAAGCACTTTGGGCAGCCCCCGAATTTGTCCGCTTGGTTGTGATTGCCAACGAACGTTGGCTGCCTTTTCCTCCGACCGAAAATTTCGCTCAACAGGCTCTGCTTGTCATAGGTTCCATAGATCTCATCGTCGCCTTGTTGCTTGTGAGCTTTCCAAAGCCTGCGATTCTCCTCTATGTCGGAGCTTGGGGTGTGGTGACCGCAGCGTCCCGCATCTTCTTGCATCCGGGAGCGCATGGTTGGTTCGAAGCGTGCCTAAGAGCTTCGCTCTATGGACTACCTTTTTTGCTTTGGTCTATGGGAGAGCAAACGCCAACCCCATCGGATCGTGTAAAATGGGGGAAGCGTGGGGTGCGAACGCGTAATCCTGCGTGAGTTTTCACTTCGGAGGCTCTTATGCGTGCGATTGGCTATCTACTCGGAATTTCCCTTGTTTGCTGTCCCTCTGCTTGGTCTCAGGACGCTGTGCCGGCGTCGCCAAGTCCCACTGCTACCGCGGCAAGTAAACCCAAAATCAAGATTCCGAAGGCCGTGCGCTTTCGCGACATGAAAGCAGTCTATCAGTCGTCTCTCAGCGAGCCCCATATTCTCATGATTTTGCATCTCCCTGTCGGTGGCAAAGGGGAGGTTTTCATCGAAGTCTATAATAGGACAAAGACGGAGCTCGGCATCTTTCAGTTTACCCTTGTTGCTTTGGGACACGAGGGCGAGCTTGAGTTCGAAGATTTGCCGGCGGGATGGTCTGCTGTAAAATCCGTGAAGCTTTCTAGTCTGAAAGAGCTGCGGGTGCGCACGCCACGGGCTTTTGATCGGGAGGCGAACGATGTCGCACCTCCTTTGCTGATTCATGTGATCGACCAAGTGGGACAAAAGTTGCAGGTCGGCAAGCATCAAAATTAAGGAGTCTTCATGCGGCTGCAGAGTGAGCTTTCGAAGCTTTTGGCTTGTCCGCAGTGTGGGGGCGAGTTGGATCAGCATAAGGATAAGCTCCAATGTCAATCCTGTGCTCAGAGCTATCCTTTCTGGGCCGGCCTGCCTTGGCTCATGTCGTCGCCTGAACTTACTCGGCTCGATTGGTCTCAACGTTTGCGACACTATACCCAGACCATGCAAAAGGATATTCAAGCTCTTAAGCTAGAACAAAAGTTCCCGGACTTGCTTCCGCCAACTCTTGAGCGACTTCGCTTGCTCATTCAGGCTAAGACAGAACATCTCCGTGAGATAGAAAAGCTTCTCGAGGATCTCACCTTGCCCGAGGGACCCAGTCCCGAGCTCCAAGCCTTAGCACAAACACCATTGCCAGAGCAGACTTCGCTGCTCGGTTACTATGCGAATGTGATGCGCGATTGGGCTTGGGGAGAACGCGAAAATGAGGATGCCCTCGCGGTCGTCATGCGAGCACTGGGCGAACATAAGACCGGACACCTGGTGGTTTTAGGATCTGGACCATCGCGTCTTGCCTACGATGTCCATCGTGCGCGACCTGGGACGAAGACTTTGGCCGTTGATATCAACCCTTTTTATCTGCTTGTGGCAGCTCGACTCATCTCGGGTAAGAATCTACAGCTCTACAATTTCCCAATGGCGCCGCGCGACCTTAAAAGTGTGGCGATTCGCTACAAATGTAAGGCACCTGAGGCGTTACGTGAAGATTTTTCTTGTGTGCTAGCTGACGCACGCCAGCCCTGTTTTCGACCAGGGAGTGTCGATACTCTGCTGACCCCATGGCTTATCGATGTGATTCCCGAAGACTTCCGCAGCTTCGTTCGACGCTTAAATTCGATGTTAAAAATGGGCGGAGTGTGGGTGAATTTTGGATCGCTCGTCTTTCATCAGGTCCTTCAGCATCAGTGCTACAGTCGAGAGGAAGCGATGGCAATTCTAGAAGAATCTGGCTTTGCTCTGGAACATCGTGAGGATAGCGAAATCGGCTATCTTCACGATCCACATAACTGTCAAAAAAGGCAGGAGTGGATCTTGTGTTTTCGGGCCCGAAAGATCCGCGAGGTCGCTGCGGAACCGTTTCCAGAAGGACAAAAAATAGCCTGGGTGGAGCAACCTATGTTACCGATACCGCAGTGGCCGGAGTTGCACCAACAGATCTTTACCCACCATACACTCGCCGTTGTGCTGGCTCACATCAATGGTGAGCGCAGTCTCCTCGAGATGGCGGACATCCTAGGACCTCAGATGAATCTTTCACCAGCAGAAACCGTTCCTCTCCTGCAGAGAGTTCTAGGCCGAGCTTACGAGCAGCGCGCGCGGGCTCGCAGCTTTTGATAAGCCTATAGTCCAGCGTGTGCGAATCTTTCGCCTAGATAACGGCAGAGTTCCTCGAGCGCCTCCTGGTCAATCTCGTCAAAGGCTGCGGGAGCGTCCGAGTCGACATCAAGAACAGCTAAGAGCCGT
>JACCDP010847437.1_pt1 | contig 16977 bp, 14 predicted proteins | sample 7445841 | NCBI WGS metagenome assembly JACCDP01 (sample SAMN15323441, study PRJNA562643) | freshwater metagenome | isolation source: river surface water | place: USA:Blue River Watershed | collected 2017-08-17 | reverse complement strand
GGCGGGGGCCTGGGGCGTGGGCGGGCCGCGGGGGACCCCGGGGTGGCGGTGCGGGTCGGCTTCCGGGTGGGACCCCCCCCATTCTAGGCGCCGACCCGCGCGTGGACACTGCGGCCCGCAATGCCCGCCGGGTGTGTCTTGTGTCAATCGAGCGCGCCGGCCCCGTCGCGGATGTCCACCGGTGTGGCCAGCGCGCAGGCGATCGCCAGGTGCAGCCCCTGCACGACCTGCGCCAGCGGCATCGACGGCTCGCCCTGCCCGGGCAGCCAGGGCACGTGGATGAAGCCGCCGCGCGTGCCCGCCGGTCCGGCGCTGGCCAGGTGGTGCATGAGGCCGTAGAACACGTGGTTGCAGACGAAGGTGCCGGCGGTCTGCGAGACCTCGGCGGCGATACCGGCCTCGCGCAGGGCGCGTCGCATGGCCTTGATCGGCAGGGTCGTGAAATAGGCCGCCGGCGCCGCCGCGACCACCGGCTCGTCGACGGGCTGTGCGCCGGCGTTGTCCGGGATGCGCGCGTCCTGCACGTTGATCGCCACCCGCTCCAGTGAGATCGCCGCGCGTCCGCCAGCCTGGCCGCAGCACACGACCAGGGCCGGCCGATGGGCCTGCACCAGGGCCGCGAGGGCCGGCAGCGAGCGATCGAACTCAGTGGGCAGCTGCCCCGCCACGACCCGGTGGCCCGCGATCTCGCGTCCGTTCAGGGCCTGGGCGGCCTCCCCGCTGGGGTTGACGCGGTCGCCGTCGAAGGGGTCGAAGCCCGTGACCAGGACAGTGGGGGTGGCAGGGGCAGAGGACATGGGCCGCACTGTACTTTTTCCCGCGTCGGCGCCCCTCCCGGGCGCCGGGCCCCAAGGTGCGACAATACCGGGCTGTCATGACCGCCACTTCCTTCTCCAATCTCTCCCTGGCCGAACCGCTGGCGCGGGCTGTCGCCGAAATGGGCTACGAGTCCATGACGCCGATCCAGGCCCAGGCCATTCCCGTGGTCCTGACCGGCCAGGACGTGATGGGCGCCGCCCAGACCGGCACCGGCAAGACGGCGGCTTTCTCCCTGCCCCTGCTGCAGCGCCTGCTCAAACACGAGAACTCCTCCACCTCGCCCGCCCGTCACCCGGTGCGCGCCCTGGTGCTGCTGCCCACGCGCGAGCTGGCCGACCAGGTGGCGCAGCAGGTCAAGCTCTATGCCAAGTACACGAACCTGCGCAGCGCCGTGGTGTTCGGCGGCATGGACATGAAGCCGCAGACGCTTGAACTCAAACGCGGCGTCGAGGTGCTGGTGGCCACCCCGGGCCGCCTGCTCGATCACATCGAGGCCAAGAACGCGGTGCTCAATCAGGTGGAGTACGTGGTGCTGGACGAGGCCGACCGCATGCTGGACATCGGCTTCCTGCCCGACCTGCAACGCATCCTGTCCTACCTGCCCAAGCAGCGCACCACGCTGCTGTTCTCGGCCACCTTCTCGCCCGAGATCAAGCGCCTGGCGAACAGCTACCTGAAGGACCCGGTCACCATCGAGGTGGCCCGTCCGAACGAGACCGCCTCCACCGTCGAACAGCATTTCTACCGCGTGGGCGACGACGACAAGCGCCGTGCCCTGGTGCAGTTGGTGCGCCAGCGCCAGATCACGCAGGCCTTCGTGTTCGTGAACAGCAAGCTCGGGTGCGCGCGCCTGGCCCGCTCGCTCGAGCGCGAGGGCCTCAAGACCACCGCCCTGCACGGCGACAAGAGCCAGGACGAGCGCCTGAAGGCCCTGGCCGCCTTCAAGGCCGGTGAGGTCGACCTGCTGGTGGCCACGGATGTCGCGGCGCGCGGTCTGGACATCAAGGACGTGCCGGCGGTCTTCAACTTCGACCTGCCGTTCAATCCCGAGGACTATGTGCACCGCATCGGCCGCACGGGCCGCGCGGGGGCTTCGGGTCTGGCGGTGACCTTCGTCTCCGGCAGCGATGGACGCCTGGTCGCGGACCTGGAGAAGCTCCTGAAGAAGAAGCTGGAAGTCGAGGCGGTCGAATTCGAGGAAGACCGCCCGCGTGGCCGCATCAACGACGGCCGCCGCACCTGGCGCGAGCGCGGTGAAACCGGGGATCCGCGCGACGCGCTGGAGACGCCGCGCGCTCCGCGTGAAGTCCGACCGGTGCGCGCACCGTCCGCCCCGCGTGATCCCTTCTTCGACCAGCCCTACGAGGCACCGGCCACCGAGGCCGCGCCGGCCTGGGAGGCCTCGGCCAAGCCGGCGACGACCAGCCGCATCTCCGCGAACATCAAGTCCAAGCGCAAGGTCGCGGCCCTGTTCAAGACCGGGGAGTGAGGGGCGCCCGCTCGTCGCCTGTGCGGGCGCCTTGAGTGGCCTGCGCACGGCTTGAGCCCCCCCGCGGGCAACCTCAGTCCCCGCCCGGCGCCTGCGCCTGCTCGCAGACCACCTGGATCAACTCGTGGCGTGCCGGGTCGGCGTCCAGCCGCAGGGCGCTCAGGCAGCCGCCCCAGACGCAGCCCGAATCCAGCGCCATCAGGTCCGGGCGGACCAGCACTCCCAGCGTCGACCAGTGGCCGCAGGCGATCACCGTGCCCGCCGTGCGCCGGCCCGGTACGTCGAACCAGGGCATCGTCCCGGCCGGCGCCTGGTCCGGGCCGCCCGAGGCTTTCAGGTGCATGGTCCCGTCGGCCTCGCAAAACCGCAGCCGCGTGAGCGCATTGACCACCACGCGCAGGCGGTCGGGCCCGCGCAGATCCTCCTGCCACTGCACCGGTTCATTGCCAAACAGGTGCGCCAGGAAGTCCCGCAGCCCGGGTCCGCGCAGCGCGCGCTGCACCTCGCCCGCCAGCGCCACCACCTGCGCCGCATCCCATTGCGGCAGCACCCCCGCATGCACCATCAGCACGCCCTGGGCCTGCATCGCCAGCGGCCGGTGTCTCAGCCACTCGAGCATCGCCTCGCGGTCGGGGGCCTGCAGCACATCCTGCACGGTGTCGCGCGGGTGGGGCGAACGCAGGCCCTGGGCCGTCACCAGCAGCGACAGGTCGTGGTTGCCCAGGAGGCATTGCGCCGCATCGCCATAGCCCATGAGGCGGCGCAGGACGCGGTCGGATGCGGGGCCCCGGTTCACCAGGTCGCCCAGGAGGTAGAGGGTGTCGCGGCTGGGGGAGAAATCGATCTTTTCCAGCAGCCGGCCCAAGGGCGCGTCGCAGCCCTGGACATCCCCGATCAGGTAGAGTGCCATGGTGTTCGATTCTCCCCCTGAACGATGGACGTCCTGCTGATCGCGCTGTTGACACTCCTCAACGGCGCGTTCGCCATGTCCGAGCTGGCGCTGGCCGCCAGCCGCAAGGCTCGCCTGATGGCCCTGGCCGAAGCGGGGGACGCCGGTGCCCAGACCGCGCTGCGCCTGATGGAGCAGCCCACGCGCTTTCTCTCGACGGTGCAGGTGGGCATCACCTCCATCGGCGTGTTGAACGGCATCATCGGTGAGGCGGCCTTCAGCGCGGGTCTGGCGCAGTGGCTGGCCGGCTGGGGCTTGAGCCCGCGGGTCTCGGGCATCGCCGCCACCGCCATCGTGGTGGCCCTCATCACCTTCATCACCATCATCTTCGGTGAGCTGGTGCCCAAGCGCATCGGCCAGCTGCACCCCGAGACCGTGACCCGCTGGATGGCCCGACCGATGGCGGGCCTGGCGCGGGTGGCGGGCCCTTTCGTGTGGCTGCTGTCGGCGTCCACGCAGGGCGTGCTGCGCCTGCTGCGCATCGACACCGGCAAGACCCGACCCATCACCGAGGAAGAACTCACGCACAGCCTGGAGGAGAGCGTGGACGCCGGCGTCATCGCGCAGCACGAGCGGCAGATGGTGCAGAACGTGTTCCACCTGGACGACCGCACGCTCACCTCGATGATGCTGCCCCGCTCGGACATCGAGTGGCTGGACGCCGGCTTGCCGGTCTCGCAGGCCCTGGTGCAGGCCGGGCGCGTGGGTGCGCACTCCTGGTACCCGGTGTGCCGCGGCTCGCTGGATGATGTGGTGGGCGTGGTGAGTGTGGCGCGCCTGCTGTCCCTTTCCGGAGAAGCCGCCGCGCAGGCGGTGGAGGCGCATGCGGTGCCCGCCGCCTTCCTGCCCGAGACGCTCACCGGCATGGAGCTGCTCGAGCAGTTCCGGGCGCACTCGGCGCGCATGGTGTTCGTGGTCGACGAGTACGGCGTGGTGCAGGGCCTGATGACGCCCCACGACCTGCTGGAGGCCATCACCGGCGAGTTGCAGCCCGTGCAGCAGGCCCAGGCCTGGGCCACGCGGCGCGAGGACGGCTCCTGGCTGCTCGATGGCCTGATGCCCGTCTCCGAGCTCAAGGCCCGACTGGACATCCGGGACGACCTGCCCGACGAGGACCGTGGCCGCTACAACACCCTGGCGGGCCTGTTGATGGCCGTGTGTGGCCACCTGCCTGCGGTGTCAGAGCGCATCGAGTGCGCGGGCTGGGTGTTCGAGGTGGTGGACCTGGACGGCAAGCGCATCGACAAGGTGCTGGCCTGGACGCCGACCTGAGCGGCCCTCAATCGAGCAGGGCCTCGCGCAGAGGCTCGACCCAGGCGCCGCGCACCGGGTCGTAGACCCCGGAGAAGTCCGACCCCCACTCCCACCAGGCCCAGCCGATGCCGCGGCGTTCGGCTTCGTCGCGCACCAGCCGTGCGTAGCGCGCCCGCGAGGCCAGGTCCCCCGCCCGGTAGGCGCCGAATTCCCCCAGGTGCAGGGGCACGCCATGGGCGCGGTTCCAGCGCACCGCGTCGTCCAGGGCCTGCACCACCTGGGCGTGCTGGGACTCGTCGCAGCAGCGCTTGCCGGAGGGCAGCGGGTCGGGCCGCCAGGTCACGCCCTGGTGCGTGAACTCGAAGGGGTCGTAGCTGTGGATGGCGACGATCAGGAAGGCATCGGGCGGCAGGCGCAGGCGGGGCAGGGCGCGCGGGTGGTTCCAGTCGCCCGGCCCGATCAGGACCACGCGCTTGGGGTTGCTGGCCCGCACGCTCGCCAGCAGGCGCGCGGCCAGCCGGTTCCAGCGCTCGCCCTCCAGGTCCCCGTGCGGTTCATTGAGCAATTCGAACAGCAAGCGGGGCGGCCGGTGGCGGTAACGCCAGGCGATCTGCCGCCACAGGTTCACCAGCCGCTCCTCCAGGACCGCCGGATCCACCGCGAACTCGCGCGGGTGCAGGGGGCCGCCGGTCAGCTGCGTGTAGTGGTGCACGTTCAGGATCACCCGCACCCCGCGCGCGAGCAGGGCGTCGACCACACCGTCCACCCGCCGCGCGAAGACTTCGTCGATGCGGGCGTCGGCGGTGGGGGCGGCATGGTTGCTCCAGCGCACGGGCAGTCGCACGGTCTGGAAGTGACGGGTGGCCAGGGTGATGAAGCGCGGCTCCAGCCGCACCCCCCAGTCGCCCTCGCGCGGGGCCTCCAGCATGTTCCCCAGGTTCACGCCCCGGCCCAGGCTGTGGGCGATGGCGCAGGTTTCGCGGCTCACCGCGTGGCAGGCCTGGCCGGCGGTGGCCGGCGCCGCGGCCGGCACCAGGAGCAGCAAGGTCAGGGCGGCGGCGAGGAAGGAGGTCGGTTTCATCCTGATCATCCTGACGCTGAACTTGCTCGGCCACGGTAAGCGCTCGTGTCGTGGCGGGTTTCTGCGCGGCAGGTCTTGGCGGCCGCGTCCCGCTAGGGTTTTCACTAGGGAAAACTGTACAGGCCAGAACAGTCGCTGCGCCCCGGCGCGGCACAGAATTCGCCTTGAACGAGCGTGGGCGCGCACGTCTGTGCGCCCCGGAAGAAAGAACCATGACGCAAGAGACATTTCCGCAGCTGCTTTTGCACCACGCCGGCCAGCAGGGTGAGCGCGCCGCGCTGCGCGAGAAGGAATACGGCATCTGGCAGACCCTGACCTGGGCGCAGCTGGCGTCCCTGGTCGAGCGCCTGGCCTGCGGCCTGCACCAGGCGGGTCTGGCGCGCGGCGACCACATCGTGGTCGTGGGGGCCAACCGCCCGCGCCTGTACGCCACCATGCTGGCCGCCCAGTCCCTGGGCGCGGTGCCGATTCCCCTGTACCAGGACGCCGCGGCGGCCGAATGCGTCTTCCCGATCAACAACGCGCAGGTGCGCTTTGCCTTTGCCGAAGACCAGGAGCAGGTCGACAAGCTGCTGGAAGTGCGACCGCAGTGCCCGCAGCTGCAGGCCATCTACTTCGACGACCCGCGCGGCCTGCGCAAGTACGACGAGCCGGGGCTGTCCTCGATCGACGCGCTGGCGGAACGCGGCGAGGCCTACACCCGCCAGCATCCTGAGTTCTTCCGCGCCGAGGTGGCGCGCGGTCGTGCCGACGACGTCGCGGCGATGTTCTTCACCTCCGGCACCACCGGCACGCCCAAGGGCGTGGTGCACACCCACCACAGCCTGCTCGATCGCGCCCGCGCCGGCGCCGAGTTCGACCACCTGACCGAGCGCGAGGAAGTGCTCGCCTACATGCCGCCGGCCTGGATCGGCCAGAACATCTTCAGCTACGCGCAGTGGCTGGCGTGCGGCTACGTGGTCAACTGCCCCGAGTCGGCCGCCACGGTCATGATCGATCTGAAAGAGATCGGCCCCACCTACTACTTCGCGCCGCCGCGCGTGTTCGAGAGCCTGCTCACGAGCGTGATGATCCGCATGGAAGACGCCAGCGCCTTCAAGCGCGGCATGTTCCACCGGTTCATGGACGTGGCCCGCCGCGTCGGCCCGCAGCTGCGCGATGGCAAGTCGGTCGGCCTGTTCGACCGCCTGGCCTACGGCCTGGGCGACCTGCTGGTGTACGGCCCGCTTCGCAACAGCCTGGGCTTCTCGCGCGTGCGCGTGGCCTATACCGCGGGCGAGGCCATCGGGCCGGACCTGTTCACCTTCTACCGCGCCATCGGCATCAACCTCAAGCAGCTGTATGGCTCCACCGAGACCGCGGTGTTCGTGTGCATGCAGCCTGACCATGAGGTGCGCGCCGACACCGTGGGCGTGCCGTGCCGCGGCGTGGAGATCCAGGTCGCCGACAACGGCGAGATCCTGGTGCGCTCGCCGGGCCTGCTCAAGGAGTACTACAAGAACCCCGACGCGACCGCCGAGGTCAAGACCGCCGAGGGCTGGTACCACACGGGCGACGCCGGCTTCCTGGACGCCCACGGTCACCTGAAGATCATCGACCGCGCCAAGGACGTGGGCCGTCTGGCCACTGGCGCCATGTTCGCGCCCAAGTACATCGAGAACAAGCTCAAGTTCTTCCCCCACATCAAGGAGGCCGTGGCGGTGGGTGACCAGCGCGAGCGGGTCTGCGTGATGATCAACATCGACTTCGATGCGGTGGGCAACTGGGCCGAGCGGCGCAACCTGCCCTATGCCGGCTACCCCGACCTGGCGGGCAAGCCCGAGGTCTACGAGTTGATCCGCGAGTGCGTGGAGAAGGTCAACGCCGACCTGGCCAGCGACGAGCGCCTGGCCGGCTCGCAGATCCACCGCTTCCTGGTCCTGCACAAGGAACTGGACGCCGACGACGGCGAGCTCACACGCACCAACAAGGTCCGGCGCGGCTTCATCGCCGAGAAGTACGGTGTGCTGTTGGACGCCCTGTACGGCGGCAAGACCGAGCAGTTCATCGAGACCCAGGTGAAGTTCGAGGATGGCCGCACCGGCAGCGTGAGCGCCACGCTCAAGATCATCGACTCCCGCACCTATCCCCCCGTGAAGGCCGCCGCATGAAGACCGAGAACGACATCGTCCACGCGGGCGCGGGAGCCGGCGCCGCCCGCAAGACCGGCGACGTGATCCTGGATGTCCAGAACATCTCCCTGTCCTTCGGCGGGGTCAAGGCCCTCACCGACATCTCCTTCGATGTCCGCGAGCACGAGATCCGCGCCATCATCGGCCCCAACGGCGCCGGCAAGAGCTCCATGCTCAATTGCATCAACGGCGTGTACCAGCCGCAGCAGGGCGAGATCACCTTCCGTGGCGAGCATTTCCGCCACATGAACTCGCGCCAGGTGGCCGAGATGGGCATCGCCCGCACCTTCCAGAACCTGGCGCTGTTCAAGGGCATGAGCGTCCTGGACAACATCATGTCCGGGCGCAACCTCAAGATCAAAAGCAACCTGTTCCTGCAGGCCCTGCGCATCGGCCCCGCCGAGCGCGAGGAGATCCGCCACCGCGAGGCGGTCGAGCGCATCATCGACTTCCTGGAGATCCAGGCCTATCGCAAGACCCCGGTGGGCCAGCTGCCCTACGGACTGCAAAAGCGCGTGGACCTGGGCCGCGCCCTGGCCATGGAGCCGCAGGTGCTGCTGCTGGACGAGCCGATGGCGGGCATGAACGTCGAGGAAAAGCAGGACATGTGCCGCTTCATCCTGGACGTGAACGACGAATTCGGCACCACGGTGGTCCTGATCGAGCACGACATGGGTGTGGTCATGGACATCTCCGACCGCGTGGTGGTGCTCGATTACGGCAAGAAGATCGGGGACGGCGCCCCCCAAGAGGTCCGCAACAACGAGGACGTGATCCGTGCGTACCTCGGTACGTCGCACTGAGGGAGACGAGCGATGGGATTCTTCCTGGAAACGTTGCTCGGCGGCCTGATGGCCGGCATGCTGTATTCGCTCGTGGCCCTGGGCTTCGTCCTGATCTTCAAGGCCTCGGGCGTCTTCAACTTCGCGCAGGGCGCGATGGTGCTGTTCGGTGCGCTGGCCATGGCGCGCTTTGCCGAGTGGATCCCGGCCTGGACCGGCGTCGACAGCAAGGTGTTCGCCAACGTCGTCGCCTTCCTGATCGCCGGCGCGATCATGTTCGTCGTGGCCTGGCTGATCGAGGCCCTGGTGCTGCGCCACCTGGTGAACCAGGAAGGCGCGACGCTGCTCATGGCCACCCTGGGCATCACCTACTTCCTCGAAGGCGTGGGCCAGACGCTCTTTGGCAGCAGCATCTACAAGATCGACATCGGCATGCCCAAGGACCCGGTGATGGCGTTCGAGAGCGTCTTCCAGGGCGGCATCCTGATCAACCAGGAAGACCTGATCGCCGCCGGCATCGCGGCGGCCCTGGTGGCCCTGCTCACGCTGTTCTTCCAGAAGACGGCCACCGGCCGCGCGCTGCGCGCGGTGGCTGACGACCACCAGGCGGCGCAGTCCATCGGCATCCCGCTCAATCGCATCTGGGTGATCGTGTGGTGCGTGGCCGGCGTGGTGGCCCTGGTGGCGGGCATGATCTGGGGCAGCAAGCTGGGCGTCCAGTTCTCCCTGGCCACCGTCGCCCTGCGCGCGTTGCCGGTGGTGATCCTGGGTGGGCTGACGTCCGTGCCCGGCGCCATCATCGGCGGCCTGATCATCGGCGTGGGCGAGAAGCTCTCCGAGATCTACCTGGGTCCCCTGGTGGGCGGCGGCATCGAGATCTGGTTTGCCTATGTGCTGGCGCTGGGCTTCCTGCTGATTCGTCCGCAAGGCCTGTTCGGGGAAAAAATCATCGACCGGGTCTGAGGGAGAACAACGCATGCTTTACCGCGAAAACGGCCAGTTCAAGGCGTCCTACCGTGCCGACCAGCAGATCTTCCCGATCGCGCAGGACCGCATCTTCATCATCGCCCTGGTGCTGGCGGCCTTCCTGGGCGTGCCAGCCCTGGCCTCCGACTACTTCTTCCAGGCCATCCTGCTGCCCTTCGTGATCATGTCGCTGGCTGCCCTGGGGGTGAACATCCTGGTGGGGTACTGCGGCCAGATTTCACTGGGCTCAGGGGCATTCATGGCGGTGGGGGCCTACGGCGCCTACAACTTCTTCGTGCGCTTCGAGGGCATGCCCCTGATCCCGGCGCTGCTCCTGGGCGGGCTGTGCGCCACGTTCTTCGGCATCCTCTTCGGCCTGCCCTCGCTGCGGGTGAAGGGCCTGTACCTGGCGGTGGCCACGCTGGCCGCGCAGTTCTTCTCCGACTGGATGTTCCTGCGGATCAAGTGGCTTACCAACGACTCGCCCTCGGGCTCGGTCTCGGCGGCCGGCCTGCAGGTGTTCGGCATTCCCATCGACACGCCCCAGTCCAAGTACTGGCTGTGCCTGGCCATCCTGGTGGTGATGGCCCTGCTGGCCAAGAACCTGGTGCGCGGCGCCATCGGCCGCGAGTGGATGGCGATCCGCGACATGGACGTGGCCGCCGCCGTGATCGGCATCCGGCCGATGTACGCCAAGCTGTCCGCCTTCGCGGTGAGTTCCTTCATCGTCGGCGTGGCCGGCGCGCTGTGGGCCTTCGTCTACCTGGGCACCTGGGAGCCGGCGGCCTTCTCGGTGGACCTGTCCTTTCGCCTGCTGTTCATGGTGATCATCGGCGGCCTGGGCTCCATCATGGGCAGCTTCTTCGGCGCGGCCTTCATCGTGGTGCTGCCGATCTTCCTGAACCAGTTCCTGCCTGGCTTCCTGGGCCTGTTCGGCATCGAGATCTCCACCGCCGGCGTGTCGCACGCCGAGTTCATCATCTTCGGCGCGCTGATCGTGTGGTTCCTGATCGTCGAACCGCATGGTCTGGCCCGCCTGTGGTCCACCGCCAAGCAGAAGCTGCGGCTGTGGCCCTTCCCGCATTGATTCACCCACCCCTGGTTTTTTCACGCGTCATTACCCAAGGAGACATCGCATGAAACTTCGCACCCTGATCACCGCCAGCCTCATGGCCTGTGCGGCCCTGGGCTCCAGCGCCGTCATGGCGCAGGCCAAGGAGCAGTTCTTCCCGCTGCTGTCCTACCGTACCGGGGCCTATGCGCCCAACGGCACGCCCTGGGCCAACGGCAAGCAGGACTACCTGAAACTGATCAACGCCCGTGACGGCGGCATCAACGGCGTCAAGGTCACCTTCGAGGAATGCGAGACCGGCTATGCCACCGACCGCGGCGTGGAGTGCTATGAGCGCCTGAAGGGCCGTCCCGGCGTGACCCTGTTCGATCCGCAGTCCACCGGCATCACCTTCGCCCTGACCGACAAGGCGATCAACGACAAGATCCCGCTGCTGACCCTGGGCTACGGTCTGTCGGTGGCGCAGGACGGCATGTCCTTCCGCTACAACTTCCCGATGATGGGCAGCTACTGGACGGGCGCGGACATCCTGATCCAGCACCTGGCCAAGAAGGAAGGCGGCTTCGACAAGCTGCGTGGCAAGAAGATCGCGCTGGTCTATCACGACTCGCCCTTCGGCAAGGAGCCGATCCCCCTGCTGCAGGAGCGCGCCAAGATGCACGGCTTCGAGCTGCCGCTGATTCCCGTGACCGCACCGGGCGTCGAGCAGAAGGCCGCCTGGCTGCAGGTGCGCCAGACCCGTCCCGACTACGTGCTGCTCTGGGGCTGGGGCGTGATGAACTCCACCTCCCTGAAAGAGGCCCAGGCCACCGGCTACCCGCGCGACAAGATGTATGGCGTGTGGTGGGCGGGCGCCGAGCCCGACGTCAAGGACGTGGGCGAGGGCGCCAAGGGCTACAACGCCCTGGCCCTGAACGGCTACGGCACCAGCAGCAAGGTGATGCAGGACATCCTGACCCACGTGCATGGCAAGGGCCAGGGCACCGGGCCGAAGGATGAAGTCGGCAACGTCCTGTACGTGCGCGGCACCATCATCGCCATGCTGGGCGTCGAGGCCGTGCGCCGCGCCCAGGAGCGTTTCGGCAAGGGCAAGGTCATGACCCCCGAGCAGGTGCGCTGGGGCCTGGAGAACCTGAACCTGGACGACAAGCGCCTGGCGGCCATGGGCTTCACCGGCGTGATGCGCCCCCTGTCCACCAGCTGCGCCGACCACATGGGCTCCACCTGGGCCCGCGTGCACACCTGGGACGGCAGCAAGTGGAACTTCTCCAGCGACTGGTACCAGGCCGACGAGCAGATCATCAAGCCGATGGTCAAGTCCGGCGCCGAGAAGTACCTCGCCGACAAGAAGCTCACGCGTCGTGACGTGAAGGACTGCCAGTCGTGATCGACTGAGTGTCCGGATTGGTGGCTCGCCCGAGCCGCCAATCACAAGGCCGGAGCGAGCCGGCCTTGTGATTGGTCCCGAAAGCGGTCCCGAGGAAAACATGTCCACTCCCAACATCGTCCTGAACGTCAACGGCATCGAGGTGATCTACAACCATGTGATCCTCGTGCTCAAGGGCGTGTCCTTGCAGGTGCCCGAAGGCGGCATCGTCGCCATCCTGGGCGGCAACGGCGCAGGCAAGACCACCACCTTGCGCGCCGTGTCCAACCTCCTGAAGGGCGAGCGTGGCGAGGTGACCAAGGGCAGCATCGAGCTGCGCGGCGAGCGCATCGAAAACCTCTCGCCCGCCGACCTGGTGCAGCGCGGCGTGGTGCAGGTGATGGAGGGGCGCCACTGCTTCGCCCACCTGACCATCGAGGAGAACCTGCTCACGGGCTCCTACACCCGCAAGGACAAGGGCGAGATCGCCGCCAACCTCGAGAAGGTCTACAACTACTTCCCGCGCCTGAAGACGCGCCGCACCTCGCAGGCCGCCTACACCTCGGGCGGCGAGCAGCAGATGTGCGCCATCGGCCGCGCGCTCATGGCCAACCCCTCGCTGGTGCTGCTGGATGAACCCTCCATGGGCCTGGCGCCGCAGATCGTGGAAGAAGTGTTCGAGATCGTGAAGGACCTCAATGCCAAGGAGAAGGTCACCTTCCTGCTGGCCGAGCAGAACACCAACATGGCGCTGCGCTACGCCAACTACGGCTACATCATGGAAAGCGGGCGCGTGGTGATGGACGGGCCCGCCTCTGACCTCGCCAACAACGAGGACGTCAAGGAGTTCTACCTGGGCGTGGGCGGCGGCGAGCGCAAGAGCTTCAAGGACGTCAAGAGCTACAAGCGACGCAAGCGCTGGCTGGCGTGATGGTGCCTCGGGTGCCGCCTCAGGTGCCGCCGGCGATCGCCCAGAGTGCCGGCAGGTCCAGCACCTCGATCGACCCATAGCCAATCCGCAGGACGCCCGCGTCCTGCATCTCGTGCAGTGCGCGGTTGGCAATCTGGCGCGACACGCCCGACAGCCGTCCGATTTCTTCCTGAGAAATTTCCAGGTGACGCCGCATCTCGGGGTACAGCTCCGGGTTGAACAGGCTGGCCAGGCAATAGGCCACCTGCGCCTTGGTGTCGTTCAGGCGCAGGCTCTGCACCATGGCGATGAAATGGCCCAGGCGCGCATTGAGCTGTCCGATCAGCCAGCCCGAGAAGGGATGGCTCTCCTGCATCAGGCTCTGGAACGTGGCGCGCGGCATGAAGGCCACCACGCTGTCGCGGATGGCGACCACGTCGTAGGGCCGCAACTCGCCCTTGATCACCGAGCCTTCGCCCACCCACGAACCCGCGGGCACACCGATGAAGCTGGCGCTCTTGCCGCCCGCGGTGATGGTCTCGATCTTGAGCATGCCCTCGACCACGCCGACCCAGTGGACCGAGGGCGCGCCGCGCGCGCAGACGGTGGCCCCGGCGTCGTAGGCCCGCACCAGCGTCTCACGGTGCACACGCTCGGCCTGGTCGGGCGTCAATCCGGCCATCCAGGGTGAGGTGTCCAGGAACTTGCGAAGCGCTTCGGAATTCACTTCAGGTATCCATCAAGGGGTGCGCGCGATTCTGCCCGAGGCCGGGGCCTGCCCCGCGTCTCCTGCTCCGGGTTGATTCCGGGTTAACCCTGTGTTTGCGTGATCGCGAATTGGTGACGCCATGACAGTATGGTCCGCCCGCTCCCCGTAGATTTGGGGCATGACTGCACCGAATTTCGACGCGCAGGAGCGGCGCGATCCCGCTCAACGCGAAGCGGCCCTGATGGCCGCACTGTCCCGCCAAGTGGCCCATGCCCAGGCGGCGGCGCCCGCCCAGGCCGAGCGTCTGCGCGGGGTGGACGCGGGGGCCATCACCAGCCGCGAAGCCCTGGCCCGCCTGCCCGTGCTTCGCAAGGGCGAGCTGTTGGAGGCGCAGCAGGCCCAGCGCGGCGTCGAGCCCTTCGCCGGCTTTTCCGCCAGCGGCTGGCGCGGCCTGAACACGCCGCGCCGTGCGCGCCGCGTGTTCCAGTCGCCCGGCCCGATCTATGAGCCGCAGGGTGAGGCGCTCGACTCCTTCCGCATGGCCCGTGCCATGCACGCCGCCGGATTTGCGGAAGGCGATTTGATCCACAACGGATTCAGCTACCACCTCACGCCCGCCGGGATGATGGTGGAAGGGGGGGCCTTCACTCTTGGATGCTCGGTCTTTCCCGGGGGCGTGGGCAACACCGAGTTGCAGCTGGCGGCGATGGCCGACTTGCGCCCGCAGGGCTACGCCGGCACGCCCAGCTTCCTGAAGATCCTGCTGGAAGCGGCGCAGGCCAAGGACCAGAAGCTGTCGGTCACGAAGGCGCTTTTCAGTGGCGAGGCCTTTCCGCCGTCGCTGCGGGACTGGATGCGCGAGCGTGGCGTCGAGGGCTACCAGTGCTATGCGACTGCCGACGTCGGCCTGATTGCCTACGAAACCCCGGCGCGGGAGGGCCTGGTGCTGGACGAGGACGTGATCGTCGAGATCGTGCGTCCTGGCACGGGCGATCCCGTGCCCGAGGGCGAGATCGGCGAGGTGGTGGTCACGGCGCTCAATCCCGACTACCCCCTGATCCGCTTTGGCACCGGCGACCTGAGCGCGGTCCTGCCGGGGCGCTGCCCCACGGGCCGCACCAACACCCGCATCCGGGGCTGGCTCGGGCGGGCCGACCAGACCACCAAGATCCGCGGCATGTTCGTGCACCCGGGGCAGGTGGCTGAAGTGGCGCGCCGGCATCCGGGCGTGGGACGTGTACGCCTGGTCGTGGAGGGCACCATCGGCGACGAGCGGATGGTGCTGCACGCGGAGACGGCTGCCGCCTCGCCGCAGCTGGAAGAACAGTTGGTCGGGTCGGTGCGTGATGTCACGAAGCTGCGCGGCGAGGTGAAGCTGGTCGCCCCGGGATCGCTGGCGGCCGATGGCAAGGTCATCGACGACCAGCGCAGCTACCAGTAGGCCGCGAAGTAGGCCGCGCGCGAGGGCGTCGCGGACCGCCCGCAGGCGCCCGCGTACCCAATACCCGAGCGCCGCACTCCCTCAATAAATGTCCTATTGACAGGACATTAGGAGCAGATCAGGATCGCGCCGTGAAAAGTTCACGCGCCAACCTGCCGCTGCCCAAGTACCACCGGGTCTATCTGGTGCTGCGCCAGCAGCTGGACGAAGGCCGGTTCGCGCAGGGCGTGCCGGGCGAGATGGCCTTGATGGAGTCGTTCGGCGTGTCACGCGTGACCGTTCGGCGCGCCCTCGAGCAGCTTGCCGCCGAGGGCCTGATCACCCGGCACCCGGGCCGTGCCACGCTGCCCACGCGCGCCGCCGCGCCGCCCGCCGACGCGCCCGCGCAAGCCCCGTCCGAAACCCGACTGACCGGCCTCCTCGAAAACCTGGTCAGCATGGGCCTTCGCACCTCGGTGAGTGTGATGGCCCTGGAGACCCTGGCCGCGCCCGAGTCGGTGGCCCAGGCCCTGGGTGTCCCCGCTGGCGACCTCGTGCAAAAGGCCGTGCGCGTGCGCAGCACCCGGGAAGGCCCGCTGTCTCGCATCACCACCTGGGTGCCCCTGTCGGTGGCGCGCCCCTTCAGCCGTCGCGAATTGAGCAAGAAGCCGATCCTGCTGTTGCTCGAGGAGGACGGCGTCAAGGTCGGCCGCGCCGAACAGACCCTCACCGCGGTCCTGGCCGATGCCGAATCGGCCCACCAGCTCGATGTTCCGATCGGCGGCCCGCTGCTCGCGGTGCGCCGCCTGATCTACGACGACAAGGACCGCCCGGTGCAATGGCTGCATGGCCTGTACCGGCCGGATCGCTACGAATACCAGATGCAGCTGTCTCGCGTCGGCAGCATCGATGCCAAGGTTTGGGTCAGTAAAGAGTTGTCAGCTCAGTTTCACTAATGAAGGAGAACACCATGAGCACTCGTCGCCACTTCATCTCGCAAACTGCCGCCGGTGCCACCGCGCTGGCCTTCCCGCTGGTGGGCGGGGCGCAGCCCAAGACGGTCAAGGTGGGCGTGCTGCACCCGGTCACCGGTGCGCTCGCCTATTCCGGGCAGCAGTGCCGCCTCGGCGCCGAACTGGCCATCGAGGACATCAACAAGACCGGCATCAAGTCGCTGGGCGGCGCCAAGATCGAGGCCCTGCTGGCAGACGCACAGTCCACTCCGCAGGCCGGCGTGGCCGAGATCGAGAAGATCAACGAAGCCGGCGCCAGCGCGGTGGTCGGCGCCTTCGCCTCCGCCATCTGCCTGGCCACCACCCAGGCCGCCGCCAAGTACAACCTGCCGCACGTGGTGGACGTGGGCGTGGCCGACCAGATCGTGGAGCGGGGCCTGAAGAACACCTTCCGCTTCGGCCCCGGCTACCGCAAGTGCGCCGAGGTGGCCGTCGCCAACCTGCACGTGCTGAACACCGCCGCCGGCAAGCCCGCCCGCACCGTGATGATCATCCACGAGGAGTCGCTGTTCGGTACCGGCACCGCCAACCTGCTTTCGCGTGAGCTCCCGGGCTACGGCTACGAAGTGAAGGAAGTGATCAAGCACGCCAACCCCACGCGTGACTTCAACAACATCGTGCTGCGCATGAAGGCGGTGAACCCGGACATCGTCATCCCCGCCAACTACTACAACGAGTACGCCCTCCTGGTGCGCACCATGCAGCAGCAGAAGGTCACCCCCAAGGCCATCTACTCGGTGCTGGGGGGCGCGGCCTCGCAGTACAAGTTCGTCAAGGAATTCCCGGACGCGTCCAACGGCATCATCGACTGCAACCACTGGTTCAATCCGCGTGACAAGCGCAGCGCCGAACTGAAAAAGCGTGTCGAGGCCAAGGGCCAGTTCTTCAGCTATGAGGTGTTCATGACCTATACGGCCATGCGCCTGCTGGGGGATGCGATCGAGCGTGCCAAGTCCACCGACCGCGCCGCCATCAT
>JACCDP010631367.1_pt1 | contig 16977 bp, 30 predicted proteins | sample 7445841 | NCBI WGS metagenome assembly JACCDP01 (sample SAMN15323441, study PRJNA562643) | freshwater metagenome | isolation source: river surface water | place: USA:Blue River Watershed | collected 2017-08-17 | reverse complement strand
TTGACCTTGCAATAAATTGCAAATGAACCCCTCACTCATTCTACTTCTTGCCAATCTATCTTCTGTTGCTTGTGTGATTGGAGCAATCATTCTCGCTCTTCACGGAATTGCTGGTTGGGGATGGTTTTTATTTCTTGCTGTCTTACTTCACACGACTTACAGGTCTTCTAAAACTACTGTTTGATTACTAGAGTGAGTGAATTAGAACGGAACTTAGGGGTAAATTTAAGTATCCTTTGCTACAACAATCTGTGGGCTCCCGTGTTCGGTTGATCAAACCGAAACAACCCGCAAAGAAAACACTTGCTGATTGCCTGGTAGAGCTTATTGGCTCTTGGAAATTTATCGTTACCCAGTCTGCTGTTATGTGTAGCTGGGTAATCATAAATGTTTCCACACCAATGAAAGCAGATCCGTATCCGTTTATACTTTTAAACTTGATGTTGAGTACGCAAGCAGCATTGCTTGGGCCCATCATCCTAATGTCAAACAACCGCCAATCAGAAATTGATCGCAAGCGCAATGTCGATCATTATCTTATTGACGTAAACGATAGCGAATTACTTCTTGAGATTGCTTCCCAAGTGGAACAGATCCATAAACACGTGGAGCATTATCATGAAGAGCACTTTTGATGTGTCGGAAAAACGCACTTGGAACAATCCTACAAGGGAACCCTGGAACCCTGTCATTAAGGCGTGCCTAAACGCTATTGATAATCATGTGCAATTGTATTTGAGAACTGGCGACAGCTGGCACATGGCACAAGCTCAAAAACTTCGTGCCTATGTAAACGAGCTCAAGACTTGGATTGTTGGCACTGAGCGGGTATAATCTGTGCATATGCTGTGTTCCCGTGAAAGGTTATTTCAACGATCAAGCGCTCGAAGCCTACGAATTTCTGGTTGCTGAGGCCAAAGGCTTTGATTTTAGCGAAGGGGGAAGCACCTACGATTTCACACGTTGCGTGAGGCCTGATGGTTCCGCCTACGGAACAGGCGGCAAATGCCGCCAAGGGACAGAAAGTGGCCCAGCCCCGGAACAAGTGAAGAAGGCAAAAGATGTCATTCAAGAAGGAATCAAAGGTTCGAGCCCAGCACGCTTAAAGCAACTCGCTAAAGAGTCCGGATCTAATTCAGTTAGGGGTGATCTAACTGTGACGCCGGAAGGTAAGTATATCCTCAAAGGTAAAAAAGTTACCTTAAATGATGCGATTATGTACCTCGGTAAGTTGAACAAAGCCGAAAGTAAGGCATCAAAGCCGAAAACACCTGGAGATGATCTATACAATTCACTCTTCCGTGGCGAAGCCACACGTAAACAGCGTGGGGCAAAGCCGGATGTGGAACCAGGTAAGGGCCGATATTTAGCTGCACAGCAAAAGAAAAAAGATGCGAAAGAGGAAGCCGATCGTGAAAACGAGCGCCGAATTCGCACAGGTCAGCGCGGAACCTGGAACGCTGATTGAGATGGACTTTACGCAATTTGGCTTTTCGCAAGAGGCCTCTGACCAAGCTAACGAAATTTTTGACTTTACACGGTGTCAAAGAGCCGACGGAACCTACTATGGCACACGTGGAAAATGCCGCAAAGGAACTGAGGTTGAAGCAAAACTTGCCAAGTTGCCAGTAGAAAAGCTACAAAAACTGGCTCAGTACCCTAAACTCACTCCAGATCAAAAGAAAAAAGTTGACGCGGCGATAGCAAATAAGACAGTTCAACCGCAAGCAAAAACAAAGACTGAGGCAAAACAGAAAAAACAATTGGACAAAAAAGTAGAAACCAGTCCTGAAAAAATGAAAGAAGGGGCTTATAAGCCAAAGCCTGGTGACGGTCCGAGAGGAAGTGCTGCTGAAATCAAACCCGGAGCGTTTGGAGAAAACCGTACCTTCAACCCGGACGCAATAAGAAAACGAATTGAAGAAATATCGTCCGATCCTAAATTAAGTGCAAAAGCTAAAAAAACAAAGCTTAAAACATTGGAAATCCAGGCTGCCCAAGCTGAAAACAATAAAGCATTCTTGGACCGACTTCAAAAAAATGCGCCTGCAGGAACAAAAATTGAAGTTGAGGAAAATCTTGTCGTAATGAAGTCAAAAACTAAATCAGGTGACACTATTACAACGGCATTTGGTCCTAATTTAGGGTATGGCTTTAAAGTAAATGATACTCACGATGCAGGAACTGTTACTGACAGGCGAGCGCAGATGGAAATTGCGTCCGATGTTCGAAAGCAATACGATGCTATAATTCAGAGTCTGCCTCCGGGGGCCATCGTGAAAACTTCAGCATATTACAGGGACGGCAAAGGTGCCGGTCGCCAACGGATTTACGAACGTATGGGATTTTCAAAGGCAACACCTGGAGACGACATATTCGGTGTAAAAAATGAAGACGGTACTATTTCACCATTACCAGCGGGGTACGCTTCAGCTTCAAAACTAAGAGACCAGGCTATGGATCCCAAAGCCATGTTTTTTGCAGAACAAAAAATGGACGGATGGAGCCAAGATGAGATGTGGCGTGCTCTTATTTTTGGAGATTAAAGAAAAACCCCGGCTCGCGCCGGGGCTAACTGACTCAGACGGAGGTATCTCCGTGCCAATCCTAGCTCAGTCCGAAAACTCCTGGCCGTCGTCATCCTCAGGTTGATTCAGCGGGATCAGTCGGATACCGCGCTTGGTCAGCTTGATTTGGAACTGGTCGCCAGGCTGATAGCCCAGTTGTTTCATGTAGGCACGGCCAACCATCAGGTTGCCGTTGAAGTGGACAGTCGTGATGAAACTAGGGGTTTTGCCACGGGCGCCTTCGGCATTGTCGGCATAGGTGCCGATGCTAATGCCTTTGGCTTCCAGCAGCGCCATGTAGAAGGAGTTGAAATTGGTGCGCTCACCGCCATTAGACTTGTCGGTGGAGTAACCGCAAGCTTTGGCCAGCTCGTGCTTGCCGCAATTGCCCATTTCCTTGACTTTTTCAAGGAGTTCAGGGCCGGTAAGAGGTGTGGTGGTTGTCAAAGTAGTCATAGGTGTGTGGTGACTTGTACCTTTATAGGGCATAGGCCTAGGCATTGTCAAGGGGCTACAGTAGGCATAAATACCTATTGCATAGGCTTAGGCAAACTGGTACTATAGTAATGAAGGAGCCAGGGAGGCCCACCTCACACATCAAAACCAATGGAATTCACAGCCGAAGAACTCCGTCAAATGCTCAACGTGATCAAATTCCAAATTTTTCAGGTTGAGCGCGGTGACAATGTTCGCGACTTCGATCTGCAAATGGTTGAGCTGATGGGCCGCCTCAGCAATGTTCAGGCTTTGCTCGAAACGGAAAACGACGCTTTCAAACCTGACATGATGGCTGCCTTGGGTCAGCATGAGGCATGGGACGAAGCTTTTGCCAATCGCGGCGCTCCTGCTGCTGACGCCATGTTCGGAACCCGTTGCATCAACCCTGTCTAAACCATGAACTCATCGCTTGAACTTGCTCAAAAATTCATAAGCCAGCCATATGCTTGGCCTGGAGGTTACCCGATTTTTGCAATAACGGCTGATTACGGCTGTCTCTGCAAAAAATGCGTCGAAGATGAGCTGAGCCTCATTGAAAAAGCCGATGAGGACAGCGATCAGCAATGGCAGTTGCTGGCTCTCGAAATCAATTGGGAAGACTCCGATTTGCACTGCGATAATTGTGGCAATCAAATCGAGTCAGCTTACGGCGACTGACCTATGAAACAGCTTTTTGGGTCCGGGCAATGGGTCATGACGCCAGCAGTTGATGCAACCATCGACCACGACTACCTTGCGATTCTAGCGGCGCGGCACTTGCAGGGTGACTGGGGGGATCTGGACGATTTTGATTTTGGCCAAAACGAGCTTGCCCTTAGGACAAAAGGCAATCGCATCATGAGCGTCTACGAGTGCCCGCAAGGCACAGTCTGGATTATTACAGATTGTGTCAATACCGTCGATGCGGTTACGACAGTGCTACTGCCATCGGACTACTAGTCTCGCTTGTGTTAGACTGGATTCAAGGTTAAACCACTACTTCCATTGAAAATGAAAACCATTCTCATCGCTTTGCTTGCACTTTCCGTCGCTCCGGCGGCAATGGCGCAATCGGTTACCAGCACCGCAGAAAAAATCCGCATTTGTTCAGTGCTCCGCATGGCCAACCAAGACGGCCTGAGTGGCAAGTTCATGCTGGAAGAAATGCTTGCACGCCGGGGTCAGCCCAAGTACCTGGCAAAGGTTATAATGAATGATGTTAGGCCTGCGTGCCCTAACGTGTACTGACGAGGGTTCGTATCAACCAACCTCTTTCAACAATGAAAAAACTTTTTTCCGCACTTGCTGCCGCATCATTGATTTCAGCACCGGCTTTGGCTCAAAACCAACCTTCGCCAGTTCCTGTGACCGAACAGCAAATGGCAATCTATTTCACGATGGGTGCCATCAATGTCTGCAGCCTTAACAAGCAAAAAGTCCCAGTCAAAGTCGCCATGCAAGCAAGCCTTGACGAGATTTTGACAACGTTCTACAACATTCACGGTGGAACTGTCAATGGCAAGAAAATCGAGATTGCTCAGATGCAAGAGATTACGCTTGCCAATGTCCTTCTACGAATCAACGATTTTTGCATTAAAGAGCTGCCTCAGGACGATCAGGAAAAGATCAAAAAAGATCTGAGCATGTATCAGGCGGCGCTTCAAAAGAAATAAGCCTACCCTCTTGACAACCGGTCAAGACCCTTGTAGAATTATTAGTGGAGAGGGGATCCCCGCTCCTCTCCGCCCATTTTCAAACCACTTACACTAAAAAAACATGTTTGCTTACCTTCTGAGCCTGCCCCTTCTGGTCAACCCGCTGCCTGCGGAAGTTACAAACCGGACTTACGATCTTTCAAAGGTTAAGTTCAACCCTGTAGCATTCACCACTAAAGTTCAGCTGGTTAAAGGTCTGCCTGTTTTCGTAGACCCTAAAAACTACGAAGTTCTTGAGGGCATGAAGATTGAAAAACTTGTGCTGGCGCCGGCTCCCGCACATTTCGTTAATCCGGTCTTTGGTGTCAAGGACATTCCCCTGACCACTGACATGAAGGTGGGTGGCTGACTTATGAAACTCGCTCCTTTCGCCCTCGCCTTCACTCTGGCGGGGGCTTTTTCTTCCCCGGTTGCAGCTAAGGCTGAAACCATTCAGGATTATACTCCCATGGCCAACGTTATGGCCATTTACAATGTTTTAAATGGCGTAACCAATGTGTCGCTTGGCGGCAAGCGCCATAATGAAACCAAAAAACTTCAAGAAAAAGTTGAATGTCGCAACATGGTTCAAGTTAAGAAACGACTCGGGACAGATGCAAATGGCTATGTGCGCGTCTACAAAACGGAAACTCCTTATGAAGAGTGCCTTCGATATGCACTGTCTACTACTTGGCAATATCCTCAAGCGTTGATCGTTCCTGAAAAGGGCGATGCAACTTTCAAATGGGATTCTGCATCAGTTAACATCAGTGATGCTGCTGCACAAGCTTGCGGGACGACGAAAGATAGGATTTTAGAACTTGTTGGCGCACAAGGAAGGAGTTTAAATGATGGTACTGAAGAAAAAACCATGGTGCGCATTTTAACTAAAGGCGCCTACTCGCTGCCAACGGGTGAAAAAGCGATTGCTATGGAATACACTCTGGACAATTTCTCTTGGCGGCAAGCACCCGCTCAAAGCTCCGGTGGATGGGGTCAGACACCTTTGGTTAGGTGGCTTACTGGTAAAGGTGGCGCCGGATTAATTCAGGCGTCCGGGCCACAGGGAAATATCCACAGCCGGGAATACGCTCAGTGGTTTGCAGTCAACCAACCCAAGCAAACCTTGTGCAAATTTTTAATCGTGGACTTGTCCCAAGCGCCACGTTACCAGGAGCAATATGCACAGAAATCTGAGCCTAGTTGGCAGTGGATTGGGCGATAAGACAATGCGACCGGGCAACCGGTCGTTTTTTATTGCCTACAGCAAGTTTACAAAACTTAGCACAAGCTACATTGACGTTGTAGGCGGCGTTCCGAGTGCATGGTTCCCTGCCGCTGAGTTATACCGCACACATATTTTACAATGACTAATGACTGCTTCAATTTCACTCCAGCGCAATAACAGCTGGCAATCTTTCTGCGAATGGGTAACATCCACCAACAACCGTCTTTATGTTGGCTGGTTCGGAACCTTAATGGTTCCTACATTGTTGGCAGCCACAATTTGCTTTATTGTGGCATTTATTGCCGCACCCCCTGTCGACATTGACGGAATTCGCGAACCCGTGGCCGGAAGCCTCCTCTATGGAAACAACATCATCTCCGGCGCCGTCGTCCCCTCTTCAAACGCAATCGGACTGCATTTCTACCCAATTTGGGAAGCTGCTTCACTTGACGAATGGCTCTACAACGGCGGTCCGTACCAGCTCGTCGTGTTCCACTTTCTTCTCGGTGTGTTTGCTTACATGGGACGGGAATGGGAACTTAGCTATCGACTAGGGATGAGGCCCTGGATCTGCGTTGCTTATTCCGCTCCGGTAGCTGCTGCATCTGCTGTTTTCCTGGTGTACCCCTTTGGACAAGGATCCTTCTCAGACGGAATGCCCCTCGGAATTTCGGGCACTTTTAACTTCATGCTTGTGTTCCAGGCAGAGCACAATATTTTGTCTCACCCGTTCCATATGCTGGGAGTTGCCGGTGTCTTTGGCGGTTCTTTGTTTTCTGCGATGCACGGATCTCTTGTCACCAGTAGTCTTGTTCGTGAGACGACTGAAACGGTGAGCCAGAACTATGGCTACAAGTTCGGTCAAGAGGAAGAGACCTACAACATCGTGGCTGCCCACGGTTACTTCGGTCGACTAATTTTTCAATATGCCTCCTTCAACAACTCTCGTAGTCTTCATTTCTTTCTGGCTGCTTGGCCTGTTGTTGGCATTTGGTTTGCTGCTCTCGGAGTTAGCACAATGGCCTTTAACTTAAACGGCTTCAACTTTAATCAGAGTATTGTTGATTCACAAGGTAAAGTGATTGATACTTGGGCCGATTTGCTCAATCGAGCTGATTTAGGTTTAGAAGTTATGCATGAACGTAATGCGCATTGAAAGCAGTGCCCTTAACAAGTGATTGTTAAGTGAAAATTGGGTGAACTCAGGGAAACTCCGCCATAAAGGACAATCCTGAGCCAAGCCGCTGACGCTTCAGCGGAAGGTGCAACGACTAGGTGGTTCAGACAGCGGTCTGTGTAATACACCATAAGCGCCCAACAACTTGAGTACAAGTTGATGATATAGTCTGGCTTTTGCAAATGGTAAATGCAAAAGGCGAAGCTGCGAACTTTCCCCTGGACTTGGCTTCGGTCCAAAACACCCCTGTTGCTCTGACTGCACCTGCAATCGGATAATCAGGTTTACACAACTTCCCTCTGGCTACCCTAAGTCGGAGGGATTTTTTTTTTTTTATGTCTAACAAGTTTTACGTTTATCTCTATTTAGATCACGACGGCACACCTTACTATGTTGGGAAAGGTTGCCATAATCGCGCTTATTGGAATTGCAAAGTGCGTGACACCATTCCTAGACCGTCAAAAGAAAGAATAAAAATCGTTAAAGATAATCTATCTGAAGCCGAAGCATTTAGAGTTGAAAAAGAACAAATTGAACTTTACAAAAGACAAATTGACGGAGGCACCTTAAAAAATATTTGTTTAGGTGGGCCAGGAGCGCCAGGTAGGCCTTTTCCTGAAGATAAAAAGAAAAAATTATCGGAACGGTATACAAATAATCCTATTTTTGCTACTTACGGTCATGCTGGAAAAAAGCACAGTGATCAAAGTAAAAGCAAAATGAGCGAAAAACATTGTAAATACTATAAAGTAGTTGATCCAGAGGGAGAAACTCATTTTGTAAAAGGTTTAAGGGCTTTTTGTCAAAAATACCCGGAAGGTGAGGCATTAAGGCGTCGACTAACAAGATGTAACCAGCTGCGTAGGGTTATCAAGGGGTGGTCTTGCGAGCTTTTAGATTGATAAAATGTTTTGACATTTTAACATTTCTTAACGCCGGGTACAAAATTAGTACCAGCAGCTAAGCAATGGCCTCTGCCATATTTGCATTTTTCCTATTTGCTACCCTTGGCGCCTATGCCTGGAAGTAGACTCTTAACGGTTTACGGTCGTCCGCTCGCAGCTATTTCCAATTAGGAAATGCTGCCTGCAACTGTGGAAAATCTACGCTTAATTAACGGAGATTCTTTAATAATTCTCAAAAAATTTGCGGATAATAGCATCGATTCAATCGTCACAGACCCACCTTATGGCTTAAGTTTCATGGGCAAAAAGTGGGATTATGATGTCCCCAGTGTAGAGATTTGGCAAGAATGCCTTCGCGTGTTAAAACCTGGGGGGCATTTGCTGGCTTTTGCCGGCACTCGAACTCAACACCGCATGGCGGTAAATATTGAAGATGCAGGGTTTGAGATTCGGGACATGATCGCGTGGGTTTATGGGTCGGGGTTCCCGAAATCGCTGGATGTGAGCAAGGCGATCGATAGGGCGGCGGGAGCTGAGCGCGAAGTGGTGGGGATTGCTGGCCGCATTGGATCGGCGCGTGCCTGCATGGCGGGCGACTTTGCTGGAGGCGAGTACCACGCAACCGCCCCGGCCACCCCTGCTGCGCAGCAATGGTCCGGCTGGGGCACTGCGCTTAAGCCAGCGCTGGAGCCGATTACGGTGGCGCGCAAGCCGCTGATGGGCACGGTGGCGGCGAACGTGCTGGAGCACGGCACCGGCGCGATCAACGTGGATGGGTGTCGGGTGGCTGGCACGGTGCCCAAAACCACTCAAGGCCAAGCAAGCAGCGCCGGCACGATCTATGGCAGCGATCAGCGCGAGCTGCGCGAGTTTGAGCCTCATGCTGCCGGCCGCTGGCCAGCGAACCTGATCCACGACGGCAGCGATGAGGTGGTGGGGTTGTTCCCGGGTGAGACCGGAAAAAGCCAAGGCCGCGGCGCATACGCATCTGCCGGCAAGGTCTATGGAAATGGCAAAGGGTTGATTGCGAGCCAGCCCGGCAACAGTGGCGAGCTGATCGGCTATGGCGACTCCGGAAGCGCCGCCCGTTTCTTCTACTGCGCCAAAGCCAGCAAAGCCGATCGTGGCGACGGCAACACCCACCCCACCGTCAAGCCAACCGAACTGATGCGCTATTTGTGTCGGCTGGTGACGCCACCCGGTGGAGTGGTGCTCGACCCGTTCATGGGCAGCGGCAGCACCGGCAAAGCTGCGTTGAAGGAAAATTTGCAATTTATAGGTATCGAACTTGACGAAGAATATTTTAAAATGGCACAAAAAAGATTGAATAATAACGGGTAAAACCCTCGTACGTTCATTTGCTATTCGCGAATAGCGAACGGAAGTACGCCGACGCGGAACGGGTCGTTCAGGATTGCAGAGGCAATCCCGCACACGCCGACGGAAGGAACGCGAAATGTTCACACATTTCGGAGACCGCAATGTCAACTGCTACCTACCGTGGTGTCTCTTATGACACCGAAAAGCATCAAGCTAACTTCAAAGCTTGGTGGAATCAGTTTCACTGCAATGCAAGCCATTGGTTTACATATCGTGGTTTAAAATATCGTGGAACTAAGGAGTGCCAGCTATGAAGCCTGCATTTTTAATATGGCTTTTTAACCGCAAGCAAGCCTTGGCTAGACGTGCAAAAGAAATGAAATTTAATCTACCAACCGGGGTGACAAATTAGGGTAATAAAACCAGTAGAGACAAACCTGTCTATGACTCTACAGGATGCCTGCACTTCACTTAAATTAGAATGCGCCCTACGAGATTTAGGGTTTGTTGAGATTGACTGGAGGGTAATTGCCTCCGTCGGTCTCTTTTTTATTATCCCGGTCGGTTATTCAGAATTTAGCCAAGCAAATGACGATCTGTTATTTTTCCAAATTCGGCAAAACAACCTTACACCGCGCCTTATTTTGAATTGCCCAATGGCAGACACAGCTCGCGCCGCTCTTGACACAGCAGCGATGCTCTGACCGGGTAAAATGAATAAAATTCCAGACTGGGTACTATGTACGTCATACATAATTGCGTTTTCACACCGGATGTTGGCGGATTTGACCAGGTTGTGGTACCAGGTGTTTATACGGCAGATCAGTTCTCAAGCATAACCAATATCACAAAAAATACAATCCTCTATGTATCGACTGATGATCATTTAGGTTCAATCACGGTTACCGATGACGGCCTTCAAACAACTGTATTAATTTATCCGGCCACTTCAGACTCTCACCCAACCGATGAGCTGCAAGTTTTGGCATATGATGATGCGCCAGGAACTTTGCCAGGGCCCGCAACAAACGTAGCTGTCACCAACTGGCCAGCATCGCAAAATATTAATGGTTCTGTTTCTGTAACAGGTGAAGTCGAAGTTAAGAATGATGCTGGCAACCCTTTGCCTGTATCCGGAACTGTCGCGGTCAGCAACTTCCCGGCCACGCAGCCAATCTCAGGCTCAGTCTCAGTCAGCAACTTCCCTGCTACGCAACCCGTAAGTGGTACCCTCACCGTTAATCAGGGGACGTCACCCTGGGTTACGTCTGTAAGCAACTTTCCAACCACACAATCTGTTACGCAAGGTACATCGCCCTGGGTCGTAAGCGGAACAGTCAATGTAAGCTCAAACAATATAACTAGCTTTCCAGCCACATCTACTGATGCTTTCGGACGTTTGCGAATTAGCGAACCGTTTACGATGTTTGATTCGAGTCACCGTTACTCGGACAACAATTTGTGGGCTACATCTGTTGCCAACGGTGGCGCAGCTGTTTTTAATGCAAATCAAGGCTTGGTTGATTTAAATGTTTCAACAGCGGCTGGCTCGCAAGTTTTGCGGGAAACGACAAAAGTTTTTTCATATCAGCCTGGCAAGTCATTGCAAATCCTTACTACTTTTGTCATGGCTCCAACTAAGGTTGGTCTCACACAAAGAGTTGGATATTATAGCACATTGAATGGTTATTATTTAGAACTTAACGACAGCAATAATACTTTATGTTTTGTTGAAAGAAGTAGCGTTACAGGATCCGTCGTTAACACGAAGATTAGCCAGACAGGCGGCGTATATGGTGCAGGTGACACCGGCTGGAACGTTGATCCAATGGACGGCACAGGGCCATCCGGAATAACACTAGACATCACGAAAGCCCAAATTCTTTGGTCAGATATGGAGTGGCTAGGTGTCGGCACTGTGCGTACGGGTTTTGTTATTAATGGTCAATACTATATTTGCCATGAGTGGCAACACTCTAATATAGTAACTAGCACATATATTACAACTGCTTCTTTGCCATTGAGATGCGAAATCGTTAATAACGCATTGACGGCAAGTCCCAGCACATTTAAACAAATTTGCGCCACTGTTATTTCAGAAGGCGGCTATGTGCTTGCAGGTCTACAACAAAGCGTCGGTACAGATATTTCGTTGCCGAAAGTTTTAACAGTCGCAGGAACGTATTATCCGGTTGTATCGCTGCGTCTTAAAACCACACGTCTTGATGCAATTTGCATTTTGACTGCTATTTCGCTTCTTGGCAATGGTAACAACGAGACCTTTCAGTGGCGCGTTCTCGCGTCCGACACCCTCACAGGTGGCACGTGGACAAGCGCAGGAGCTAATTCTGCAGTAGAATACAATCTAACCGGTATTTCAACAACTGGCGGCAGAATTCTAGCTTCGGGATATTTATCCTCATCAAACCAGGGCTCGCCATCCGTAAATATTTTAAAAGAAGCACTATTTTCCTTCCAACTAGAAAGAGATCCTTTCACTGCAACTCCTTATACACTTACAATTGCAGTTGCAGGTGCAAACAATTCAACATCGGTATACGCCAGTATGGATTGGGAAGAAATATCGCGTTAAAGGGTAAAATCTGATACTTATGGGGCGCGGATGACCAAAGTATCCATTTTGCTCGAAAACATTGATCCCACAGATATTGAGCCCCGTCGATTAACAAACGACTGCAAATTTGTACAACGGTCAACTGGCGAAATAGACCTTGTGCGATGTTACAAGATGGTGGATATTTTTGATTATTACTACGATCGGACAATCAAATTGAGTCGAATTTGGCATGCCGGTGGGAGCGGCAACCCTAAATTCCAGAAGCCTGATCTCTGAGTTTACTTCTGCAAGGCCACGCTACCATTGACTTTAGAGTGGTGTTTCCCATGGCTTACGATTCCGTTGAAGATCTTGAGAGCTTGAAAGAAGCCTATGGGTGTGGCAAATTGTCTTTGCGGGAAGTAATAGAATCGGTAGATCTGGGCCCAGACGCATCCTACGAAGACTATTGCGAAATTTTTGATTACCTTCTTGATTAACCATGGCTGATACCGATGTCAAGTACGATCAAACGATCGGCTGCGAATCAAACACTGAGCTAAATGGGGAGGGCAGTTCATTCAGGAACGCTAACATGATTAGTGCTCCTAGGACTATCTTAAAGAGGCGAATTCGCGGTGTGCTTGTACCGATTGGGAGGGTAGAATGAGACATTTATTGCAGTCTTTTCAAGCTCATTATGGCCACAGAGGTACGCACTTTTATGATGACGAAGATTGCTATTTTTTAACTTGGGCAGAGGTGCTTCAATTTTTGAATACCCTTCCCGACGCAGCAGAAGATGTTTTTTCTGAAAAGTTGACAGATATACTTTGTAACTATGACCCTGAGAATGAGTTTTTAGCCGTTTATCAGAAAGGTAAGACAATTTCAGTAGAACTCTACACCAGCTCCAGCAAAAGTGTTAAATCAATCTGAGTTTCATTCTGCTCCCTATTTGTTAAATGGTTTTTGGGCCATTGGCTTTGGGTCAACATATTATGAAGATGGCAAGTGCGTACAACCTGACGATGCTCCTATAAACCAGCAGAGAGCGGCCAAGCTTTTGAAATTAAAAGAAAGCTATGCAACACGACTCACACGAAATTGAATATTTAAAGTCCCAATATCGTTGCCCAATTTGTGGCAAATTGGTAGGTATCTCACAAGAAGGCAAGCTTGAATTATATGGCTCACAAACCTTTCTGGACCATGTAGTATTGTGCCGTCACAGGGTAAAACCTGAAAAAATGGGTCAGCGGGTTACACACGATGAATGAAGAATTTGCTGTTTTAGCATCTAAAGTAACTAAGTACATTAACGATGCTGCCATCGTGGCCAAGCTGTCACACTGGAATGTGCGTGGCCCAAACGCCTACGAAGCTCATTTACTTTTCGATCGCATTAATGGCGATATTGCAGATTTGCAAGATCCAAATGTTGAACAGCTCCGAGCTTGCGGATTTGACCCAAACTTCGACTTGTTTAAAGGCCCGGGCATCAGCATGGATTTTTTCGATGCAAATTCTCTGATTGAGCTGAATCTTGACTATGTCATGGCGCTCTCTGGAGCCATTGGCATGTTTTATCAATTCTGCGAAGCAAACAAGCAAGATCCCCGTCTTGTCGCAGTCGGCAATCAAATGCAGGCATCGGCCAGCGTGGTTCTGACTGACATGTACTTACTGCAAGCCTGGACAGGAAACTGATTTACAAATGGGAACTGGCCCCTACACTAAGCCGGCGGTTCTCAGTGCAATGTATCTGGTCGTAAACTCAAAAGGCAAATGTTGGGATGGCTATGGCTGGGCCGAACAAGGCAAAGAGTTTTTTAGCATTGCTGCGGCAATTCGGTCCTTGCATGAGGAAGGAGAAGATGATTCTGCAGTAGAAATTGTGGAGTCAGATTCGTGATACCTCCCAGGTTTGTGCCACCCGGGGTTCTGCAACTTTACGAAGTAATTGGGGATGAAAAAACTCTTATTATAGAGTTACCAACCTCAAGCAAAAACAGAGACCGCATTAACAAAATGAGACTTGACATGTTGATGGTAAGTCCCACAAAAAACTTGGTTCTTTCTGAGAACAACAGTTTTAACCCACCAAAACGAAATAACAATGGCCAACGATAATCCTAAATTCATTACAACCTGTGAAGAAGATGAAAATGGCGACTTGGTTCTCAGCTTTCCTGAAGAGTTGCTCGAAGCTATGGGGTGGGGAGATGGGACGACCCTTGACATTGACGTTCTTGGAGACAGGATCATCATCCGCGAAGTCAGATCCGACTTTGCTGAAAAAACTAGCATTTCTACTTGAAGAGAATCATCGTCTCAAGGAAGAGCTTCGACTCATCAAACTTGCCCGAGACTGCGAGCATGACGTTTGATTTAATCAAAGGCTCTGGCAATCGAGTGATAACTACGGTTCGTATCGATAAGCACAATGCAAATGCTCAAGTTTGGTGGTGCGAATCAAAGCAAGAGTGGCACTGGATGCTAGTGTGGGAGGACGGTACGAGCTGGGGCACACATATGCACAATGGCATAGCCCCAACAAAACTAAAAGCAAGGGCAGACATTGTTAAGACTATTTTGTGGATCGAAGACAAATGGCCTACTTTAGAGTATTTTGACAATAATTGGTGATGGCAAAAAAAATTTACCTCCCAAAATCCGTGCTATGATATTGCCGGTAGCACACTCGCTTGAGTGGCGGAATCGGTAGACGCCCAGGTTTTAGGTACCTGTGCCCTTGTGGCGTGGAGGTTCAAGTCCTCTCTCAAGCATTGCCTTCGGGCAATTCGCAGGAAGTGCAACACCACTGCCAAGTTGATTCCCAGCTTGGACATGTGAAAGGTGATTCTGTCCGCACATAGAAATCCCTCCTGCCATCATTCCCCTATAGCTCAATTGGCAGAGTACGGTGCTGTTAACACTGGTGTTCCTGGTTCGAGTCCAGGTGGGGGAGTTGCCACTTAGCGCCGGAAAGATAAACCGGGCTGCTGGTGGCACGAAGTCCCAGTTCGCTGGGCCGGAGGAGTTGATCGCCCTCCGTAGCACCCCCTAAGCCTATTTTCGGGGAACCGAAAATGCTCAAACCTGGGGGTCACTCGGTGCGTAGCGCAGAGGTAGCGCGTCTGTTTTGGGAACAGAAAGTCGCAGGTTCGATCCCTGCCGCGCCGATTGGTACTCGTTAGGCAGATAGCCTAGAAGGAGACCAAAGAGGGTGCAACAAGGAATGTTGCATTAAATGAGGGATCCCCTAAGCTGCATCGTAGAAAACGCTTTGCGTTTCGTAGGCAGACATCCCCGCCCTGCTTGGAATAGTGGCCGAGTGGTTGAAGGCGCAGCACTGGAAATGCTGTTAGGGGGCTTACCCCTACGAGAGTTCGAATCCCTCCTATTCCGCTTGCCGTGGTTTGCGAATGCAGTGATTTCCAGTGGGGCATTTCACTTGCAAAACCAATTTGGGCTCACAACCACACGGCACCCCTTTACATTCCGCAAAAGCGGGCTATGATGGGTCGTCTCCGCACGCCCTAGGCGTCGCTGTTATGAGCAGTCGCCCGTTAAATCGGGAGGAAACTCGGGGCCTGATACTGGCTCTTAAATTTTTTGTGCCGAGGCGTCTGCCCCTGAGACGGGGAACTTCTCCTTTCGCTATTCGGATGTTGAATTCTATTATTTTAAATGCTTGTATCAAAAATCAAGTCCATGATGGTTGCTCTGGTTTTACCAGGTCTGGCTATTATGCCCGCAGAAGCAAAATCTTCCCAATGCAGTACTGTTTCGCATTACGGTGTTGGTGATGGTTATGGCTATCAAAGGACTGCTAATGGTGAAAGGTTTGATCCTTATGATCATACTGCCGCTCACCGATCCCTGCCGTTCGGCACACGAGTTAAGATCTTTAACCCACAAAATGGAAAGACAGTGACCGTGCGAATCAACGACAGAGGCCCGTATATTGCGGGTCGTACATTCGACCTTAGTTACGGGGCATTCTCAAAAATAGCAAGTCCATCTAGCGGCGTAGTCAGAGTATGCTACAGCATGTAATTGATTAGGTACAAGGGAGCTTAGGCTCCCTTTTTTAGTGCAACTGGGTAAATTCTCATATAATAGACTATTATGGCGATGCAAGGATCCTTCAGCGAAGATAGCTTAAATGAAGCCTTGTTTCAGTTTGTTGAAGAAGGTGTAATCGTAGATTTTGATGAATATTTTGATTTCGGCTCTACTTGCATGAGGCCCGACGGCACTCTGTATGGAACAAGCGGCAAATGCAGAAAAGGAACTGAAACAAGCAAAGCAGCGCCCAAAAAGCGGGGACGCCAAGCTGGCGGCAAAAACGTAGCGACAACACCGCCTGGCGAAGCTGCCGCACGGATGAAAGCAGCTTACGACAAACTTGTTGGTATAGATCTCTCAAAAAAACCAGCCAATGTCACGGCCGACGCAAGGAAAGCGGCGGAAGATATTATTCGCTTTAGGAAAGCCTTAAGCATTGTCAAGGATGTGCCGGCACACATGCCTGGGCGCAATGAGGAAATAGCCCGACTGGAAAAAAATATTTCAGAGCTAAAAAATAAACTGGTTGCTCAGGACACAGCAGTCCTGAAAAAAGCATTACCGTCCGCAAAGTCAAAGACTTTAGTTTCTAAGATTACACCGGAAAACGTTATAGCAAAACTAGAGGCTGCCAACAAAGAGGTGGGCAAATGGGGAGACGCAATGGAGCGTTTGCAAGGACCTAGTGGTAACGTTCGTCCCGCAGATCGTGCCGAGTGGGAAAAAGCTCGTGATAAATATGAGCAAGCTGCAGCGCGTTACAAACTTGCATTGGACAAGCGTGCTGACTATCGGCGTCTTCATGACGATGTAATGAAGCGTGCTAATGAAGTTGGCATGCAGCACATGCGTGAAAAAGATCCTGCAAAGAAAGCAGAATTGGAAGCTCGTTACAATAAAATGGTCAGTCAGATGAAGCGGATGGAAGCCGCTTTCACCAAGGAAGGCACTGATACTTGGATGGCCAAGATGGGAATT
>JACCDP010366509.1_pt1 | contig 16980 bp, 3 predicted proteins | sample 7445841 | NCBI WGS metagenome assembly JACCDP01 (sample SAMN15323441, study PRJNA562643) | freshwater metagenome | isolation source: river surface water | place: USA:Blue River Watershed | collected 2017-08-17 | reverse complement strand
CAGATAGCTCATACTTGTATCAAAATTTAACAATATTACCGACAGGCAAAACATATTCATCAGTTAGCGGAACTAATATTACAGGTTCTGGTATTGGTGCTACCTTTAATATACAAGTTACTGCGACGGGCTACATTGTTACAGTAGCATCAGGTGGATCAGGATATGTTGTTGGTAATCAAATACTAGTTCCGGGATTAAGTCTTGGTGGCGTATCAGGAGTTAACGACTGTATTATTCAAGTAAGTACATTGTCTGGTAGCTCTATTACAAGCGTAACGTCATCTGGAACAGTGCCAAGTGGTGCTACTACAAATTATGTTTTAAGTTTGCATGTAAAACGCAGTACTTCTCCAATTATTGATTTATACGCAATTTTCTCTGGAAATACCACAGTTACTAGCGGTGTAAGATTTGACTTTAACACTGAAACTGTAACAGCACAAACCGGAACAGGAAATACTCCGACGCAATTCGATAAAGTTGTTTTACCTAACGGTTGGTATCGAATTTGGTTTGTAATCAGTGACTCGGACGGCCTAAATAACAATTTACAATTTAGAATTTATCCAAGAGGAATTAACGGTAATTCGGGAGCAACATCTATATACGGTTCACAGATTACTGTTGGCACTTCTTTAACATTCTATCTAACCACGCAAAATACTAGATATAAATCATATGCAGACTTTACAATTACAGGAGCAGGAATTAATGCTGTTGCTGTTGGCGACGAATTAAGATCTGAATCTGTATTTCAAACCAGAATTATACCGGATGCAGATGACGTTGTTGGTGGTTTAGGATACTTAACAGCAACAAACAACGGACAAGGCGGTTCAGACAATTCAGTCACTATTGCAGGTTCTGATACCAGCACTGCGGCTGAATTAATCGGTATGCGTGTGTTTATTAACAGTGGTACCGGCGCAGGACAATACGGTTATATTAGTGACTTTAACGAACTTACAAAAATTGCAAAAGTCCTTAAGGAGTCATTTGATCCGTTGACTATAACATCGACAGTCAGTGGAGCATTAAATAATTTCTTCCAACTATCTCCAAGTTTTAATACAGACACATTGTATGCTGGTATGCCGGTTCAGTTTATTCCGACATACTATACTACAGTAGTTACTAGATCCTCAGAGGAAGAAATAACTATCACAGAAACAATTGGAGGAACATCGAGTTATCTAGTTGTCAGCGACACTACTCCACTTAAGGCTAATATGGCTGTACAGTTTACTGGATTAGTATTTGGCGGTGTAACTACACAGTTTACATACTATATTAAAGAAATTATCAGTGCAACAGAATTTACTATCAGCACAACACCGTCGGGATCTGTCTGGACTCTAAATTCAGACGTTGGGTTAATGACTATGACATATCCTTCAAATACCGGATATCTAACAGCAAGTACGGCCAATATGCTGATACATATGCCGATCGTTTTCACCGGAAGTACAATCGGTGGATTATCTGCAAATACAGAATATTATATTAATAATATTATTGATGGAACTAGATTCACGATATCTGCTTCGTTGCTATCTATCACAATATCGGCAACTGACGGTTCTGGAAATATTACTACATCGGATACCAGCACATTAGTTCCATTAAACGCAATTATTTTTACAGGAACTACTTTTGGGGGAATTTTAGTACAAACTGAATATTACATTAATCAAATAGTTAACAGCACAACATTTACAATAACAGAAAATATAATCGAAGTTGATGCTACAGAAACAGAAGCGGTTACTAACTTAATTACAGTAACTTCGACTTCAGGATTCGTAGTTAATTCTCCAATTAAGTTTGTTGGAAATACGTTTGGCGGTATTGTTGCTGAAACTACCTATTATATTTTGGCTATTAACGATGGCACGACATTTACGATTAGCTCGTCAGTTGGTGGTTCAGCAGTAACTTTAACATCAGCATCTGGTATAGTATTGGCAAGGACTGCCGACGCAACACTTGTAACATCAGCATCTGCAGGATCATTAACTGGCACAACTACTTCTTCTAAAATATTAACTGCAAAAGGCTCAGGCACAATGTCTGCAACGTTTAGAACTTCTTTGTTTGGTGGAGTAAGCACAGGAACAGAATATTATGTAAGAACTATATCACCAGATAATTTTACGGTCGAAGCGAGTTTAGGAAGTGGCGTTAATCTTTCATTGACTGATGCTGTAGGATCAATGCGTGTTGCCGCCACAGGGTGGGATCACATCAATCCAGGAACACCTATCGAATCACTATTAGATTCATCTAGTATCTATTTTATTGAACCTAGATTAACCTGGGATGCTCCGCCGTTCTCTGAAACTGCTGGAGCAGCCACAACAACACTAGCCCCAGGAACTTCGTGGACTTCTATTGCTAATGGCAACGGATTCTTTATAGCATTTCCGGACGGAAATGCCACGGCAGCAAGAACAGTCGACGGAACAAGTTGGACGTCTTTAACACTTCCTGTAACAAGATCCTGGACCGGAGTTGCTTACGGTAATAATTACTGGGTTGCAATTAGTTCCGGTGGTGGCGGAGCAAACTCTACAGCAATTTATTCTTCTTCAAACGGAAACGGATGGATCGAAACAGAACTTCCGGGAAATACAACATGGAGTCAGATTACCTATGGTAATGGAATATTTGTTGCCATTGCCGCAGGAACTACTACTTCAGGTTATTCAACTAATTTTGGTGGAACTTGGAGCAACGGTTCAGGCTTGCCAAGTGCAAACTGGTCGGGTCTATGCTATGGTAGAGCTAGATTCGTTGCTGTTTCAACAGGCGGAACAACAGCCGCTTACAGCACTGACGGAATTAACTGGACTTCGTCGACCTTACCACGAAGTGCAGATTGGTCTTCAGTTAGTTGGGGTAACGGTAGATTTGTAGCAGTTTCGTCAACATCTGGAAAATCTGCATATAGTTTCGACGGAGCAACATGGTACGAATCCGATTTAGCCGTAGCCGCAGATGTAATCGCCTACGGTCAGGGATCGTTTGTTGCAGTCAAGGATAGCTCATTAATTGCTTGGTCAAGTGAAGACGGCATTAATTGGAAAAAACAAGTAGTAGCAGGTGATCCATACGGCGCTATCGGATTTGGATTTGTTCCAAGTACAGGAAAAGGGACATTTATCACAGTATCAGGACAATCGGGATCTAGTATCATTTATTCTGGTGCTAGAACTAAAGGTCGTCCAGTTGTAGTAAGTAGCACAATACAATCAATAACCGAGTGGGAACCAGGTTCAAATTATTCTACTGCTCCTGCTCTAGAAGTATTTGATCCAAATATCAACATTCCTGTAGAAGCAGTTTCAAGATTAGGAAACGGCACGCTCGGTAATCCAACCTTTGTTAATAGAGGAGAAGGTTATAGCAGTAACTCAACAGCAATAACTGTTAACGGAGACGGATATGCAGATCAGTATCAAGTTGGATTTACATTGATCTGTAAAAATGTTACAAGATTACCAAGTCCAGGTGACAACTTAACACTTGAAGGTAACGATTTTGTATGGAAAGTAACTAGTGCAACCGCAGTTTACGGTACAGAAGAACCTAATCTTGATGCTAATATTTTAGTAGCACCAGAAGTTACAATTTATGATTCGCCGGAACACGATGCAGAAGTTACAATTAGAACCAAGTACAGTCAGGTTCGATTAACAAATCATGACTTTTTAAGTATTGGTTACGGTAACGAGCAAGATACAAATTATCCAAACCTACCAGAAGATACGGTATTAGCACCACAGGATCAAACCATTGAAACAAATAATGGTCGTGTATTCTATACATCAACCGATCAAGATGGTAACTTTAAAGTAGGTAACTTGTTTGCAGTTGAACAGGCAACGGGTATCGTTACTATTAGTGCTACACAGTTTGATTTAGGTGGACTAGATCAGTTGACACTGGGAGGTATCAGTGTTGGTGGTAGCGCAGTTGTAATTACGCAATTTAGTACAGACCCTACCTTTGTGGCTAACAGTAATAGTATTATACCAACACAGAGAGCAATTAAAGCCTATTTAACTAGTCGTTTAAGCCAGGGCGGTTCGAACACATTTACCGGAGAATTAACTGCTGGTACAGTTGTAGTAGGCGGTGCTGATAGAATAACATCTACAGTACCAGTAGGAATTACAGGACATGCTGTACAAATTCCTGTAAGAGCAGATATAGTAGGATCGTTGGCAGCATGGGCAGGTGATGGCGCAGCCTACTCATTCTTTGTAAGTACGTGGGTTCGCCCGGGTGCTTTATAATCAAAGGTTTTTGATTAAGATAAATATAATATCAGAAGGATTATAACAACATGGCAGAGTTTAAATTAGGTAGAATTCGATTTGTATGGAGAGGTGCATGGACTCCAGGCGAAACTTATCTCGTTGATGACGTTATTAGTAGCGGCGGGAAAAGTTATATTTGTGTAGTTAACCACACATCAGCATCACTTTTCGAAACGGATCTACAGGTAATCCCATCAAAGTGGAATATTGTTAGTGACGGTGTACGATGGAGAGGCGATTGGGAGCCGAATACATATTATAATCCTGGCGGATTAGTAAAATACGGCGGTTACATTTACCATTGTAATACTTCCCACACATCTGCTACGTATGAAGCGCCGACCTATCTTGGTCTAGAAGACGATCAGAGCAAATGGGACATTTTTGCCACTTCATTTAATTGGTTAGGTGCATGGACTCCAGGTACACGATATAAATTAAATGATTTTGTAACCTATGGCGGAGTTACATATGTTTGTAGCGATCCTCACATTTCCGCAGCCACAGACGAATTGGGTTTAGAAGAAGATGATGATAAGTGGGACGTGTTTAATCAGGGTCTAACTTATCTTGGAACTTGGACAGACGTCGGTGGTGTTCGTTATAAAGAAAATGATTTAGTAAGTTACGGAGCCAACGTTTGGATCTGTACAACTCCTCATACCTCAACCGATGATTGGTTAGTAGACGTAACCAATTGGGACATTTTCTTAAAAGGATTTGAATTTGAAGATTCTTGGAACTCTACAGCAGAATATCAAATAGGCGACACTGTTACCTATGGTGGATATTCTTATATTGCAAAAACAAATCATATTAATAAAGTTCCAACATCGTATCCTGCAGACTGGGATGTATTTACTACTGGATTTAACTTCCGCGGAGACTACTTATCCGCAGAAGACTACCTAGTAGGCGACGTGGTTAGATACGGTGGATACACATATCTAGCAGTTGCTGACAGCACAGGCCAGGCATTAACTAATAGTGCATATTGGTCTAGATTAAACTATGGTCTACGATGGACTAATAATTCTACAACTTACAATGCTTTGGCAGGAGTTAATGTTGAAAGCTCTGGTTCTTCGGCCTTGTTTGATGTTGTAAGAAGTAACAGTGTATATACTGTGTCAATTGATACAGCCGGTACCGGATACACTGTAGGCGATACTATTAAGGTATTAGGATCCGATCTTGGCGGTATCAGTCCAGCAAACGATCTTTTTATCGAAGTCACAGCAATCACCGGTCCAGGACCAACAGGCCCAATCTCCACTGTTAGCACATCAGGTGTAGCAGTAACATGGAAGTCTGGTGTTACTTATCTTCCAGGCGACCTAGCACTATTTGGACCAACAACATATATTTGCGTATTACAACATACTGCATCTACACCTACTAGACCAGACAACGACGATTCGGGAACTTATTGGAACGTTCTAGCACAAGGTGCCGAATCTGCTATTTTAACCACAGATGGCGACATGCTTTACTATGGACAAAATGGTCCAACAAGATTGCCGATCGGTACAGACGGACAATTATTAAAAGTTGTTGCAGGATACCCAACATGGCAATACTATGGTTTAATTAATAACATAGTTTATGTTGCTCCCGAGGGCGTTGACACAGTAGTTGAAAGCCGTGGTCTAACTATCGACAAGCCATGGAAGACTGTTCGCTTTGCCGCAGAAGAAATTGAAAAAGGACACCTAAGAAGAGATTCTCGTGAACTTTTACAAAAGAACAAACAATTTATTATGAAAGAAATCAGCAACTGGGTTATCTATACTTACTCAGTTACTGTTACAGCATCTGATTCAGGCAGTGATGCATTTACCTGTAACGATACATCAAACTTAATTGCAAACATGCCATTTGAGTTCCAAGGAACAGTATTTGGCGGAGTGTCAACAGGGACTACGTATTATATTAAAGAAGTTTTAGACTCTACAACATTTACTATTAGCGAAACTTCCGGAGGTGGTGTATTTGCACTAACAACTGCAACAGGATCAATGATCGGAACACTGTCGTACGATTATGATTTTTGTGAAAGAGACACTGGACTGATTGTCGAAGCACTGGCCTACGATATCAGCCACGACGGTAACGAAGAAATGACATTGTGCGCTCAGGCATATTATAGTGAAAGTGGATACGATTACATCAACTCAAACTTTGGAGCACAAATTCAACAAACAACTTCTGCCTATACATACATGAAAGAACTAGTTCTTGATGTATTGAATAATCGTGCACCGGATGTAAATTATCAATTATTGAACAGTGTAGGAGATTCTGCACAACAATATATCAATGCTGATTTGGGCATCGAGGAAGATGTCGAAACACTGGCAACTAACTTAATAGATATTGTCATTGACGGAATTAATGCAGGTTCCGTAACAGCAATCAAATCATCTGTTAAGGGTCAGGTAACAATCTCTGTTAAGACTGGTACATATTTTGAAACATTGCCAATCGTTGTGCCTAAAAACTGTGCGATCGTTGGCGACGAACTTCGTAGTACAGTAGTAAGTCCTGCACCAGCAGTACCTCTACTAGCCAACGACAAAGAAAAATCAATTTCTGCATTAGAAAGAATTAAAGATTTGGCTGTTGACTTGATGGAAAACGTTGAAGTAACACCGACCTCAGGTAATACAAAACAACAGGTTTATACAACCTTTGAAACAACAGAATCATCTAACTCTGTAAATAGAAATTCAAGAACAATCTCTGAAATTTTAGAATACGGATTAGGATCAGTTCCTGAGTTTACATTTACAGATCCTACCGGTTACGATTCTGGTTACTTTAATGCTAGAAGACTATTAAGACTTAACAAAGAATTTGTTAAAGCAGAAATTACTGCTTGGATCGCAGTACAAGTAGCAGGTGCAATTTCTCCATTCAGCGGTAGTTTTACCTATGACGAGGAAGCCTGTGCTAGAGATGTCGGATATATCTTAGATGCATTAGAGTATGACTTAACCTACGGTGGTAACTTAGAAACTTTAGTTGTAGCAAGAGCATATTTTGTCAACGGTACACCTGTATACGGTTCTGGTGAAAAAGAAGAAACATTGGCCGCATATGCATATCTAAAATCGATCATCGACGACGTAGTTGAAGCAGTTGCAATTACTCCGTCTGCCGGCAACACAGAAACACAGATTACAACAGGAACAGCCGGTTCTTCTGCAGCCGGTATTTTTGCTGGAGATCGAGTTCAGGAAATCTACGATGCTATTGATCTTGACGGTGACACATTAGATCTATCATATCCCGCAGAGATTGCTCCAGATACATCTTGGGTTGACGCAAACAAACTAAGATTTAACAGTCTAGTTTTAGCGGATAAAGCAACAATCCAGTCTGATGCAGTTGCATGGGTACAGGCAACTTACCCAGATCTAACATTTAATACCGCAACTTGTTCACGAGATGTGGGATATATTGTTGACGCTTTACGTTACGACTTTATGTTCGGTAGCAATTTTAGATCAGTTAAGGCTGGTATGTCATACAGAAGAGGTATTACTTCAACGGCTGTAGTATTAGAAGATCAGTTAAGTCCAACTATTGGAATTGTTAAATTTATAAGAGATGCAGTCAAGTATCATACCGGTGGTCGTTCGACTCTAGAAACTAATTATACAGTTGCAGACGATATTTTAGCCAACGGCTTAACTTCTGTTCCAGGATCATTTAGTTATACTGATCCTACTAGTTATGACACTGGATTCTTTAATGCAAGAAGATTAATTTCTTTAAACAAAGAATTTATTAAAGCAGAAATTACTGCCTGGATCGCAGTACAAGTAGCAGGAAATATCAGTCCATTTACAACATTATTCACTTACGATTCGGCAGCCTGTGCTAGAGACGTTGGATATGTGGTTGATGCATTAATATATGACCTAACCTATGGTGGAAACTTAGAAACTATTGTAGCCGCTAGAGCATATTACAGTGGAATGAGTGCAACATTTGGTGCAGGCGAAAAAGAAGAAACATTGGCCGCATATGCATATCTAAAATCGATCATTGATAATATTGCTACAGGCTCGGCTATTGTTAAGTCTTCTGGTAATGCAGAAACTCAAACAACCAGCGGTACAGCAGGATCTTCAGAAGCAGGAATATTTGCTCAAGATCGTATACAAGATATCTATGATACAATCGACTCAGACGGCACACTGCCAGAGTTGATCGAGCCAAGCACAGCATGGGCTGACTCTAGATTAGTTGACGCATTTGATGAAATTCAAAATCAAAGAACCGCAATTCAAGAAGGCGCAATTAATTATATTAATGAAAAATACCCAGCATTTTCTTATAACGAAACAACTTGCTCACGTGATGTAGGATATATTGTTGATGCATTTGCCTACGACTTAATGTTTGGTAGCAACTTTAGATCTATAAAGGCAGCAATGTCTTATTATAGAGGAATTACATCTACTGAAGAGGTTATTGACAATCAACTTCCACAGACGCTAGATACACTTGAATACATTTATCTAGAATTAGATAAAATTGTAAAAGGTTCCTACGGTGATATTGGTAGTCTTAAGGCTGTTGCTCGAGCCGAAGCCGCTGGAAATGTAATGTACGATGTGTTGAATAACGGTCTCGGTAGCGATCCGTTATTATTACTACCAAATCCAATTGGTTTTGATGTTGGATACGAAAATGCTCGCATTCAACTAGTACAAAACTATGCTTTTATTAAAGCAGATGTTACACAGTATCTAGTTAACAACTACACAGCGACTTGGTCAGGGTTGGGTGCTGCCGGTCAGGCCGCATGCCAGCGCGATATTGAATATATTTTAGACGCTATTAGATATGATTTAACCTATGGTGGAAATACGCAAACTTTAATTGCTGGTAGATCTTATTATTCTTATCTAGATTTAGTAATCAGTCCGGCGGCCGAGGTAACAGCAACACTTGCGGCTTACACACATTTAAAATCAATCATTGACGATGTTGTAAGAAAGTTAGCAGTTACACCGCAAGCAGGTAATACGACACCTCAAGTAACCAGCGGAACTGGTGGATCTGCTGGTGCTGGAACATTTGCTCAAGATCGTGTACAAGATATTATGGATTGGATCTCTAACGGTTCAAGTCCAACAGCAATCGATCCAGACAATACCTGGGTCGATGATGACCTTGTTGCGGCATTTAATGAATTACAGTCAAGAAAAGAAGAAATTAAACTTGATGCTATTGGTTGGGTTAAGAAATTCTACCAATATTTAAACTTTAACGAAGCAACTTGCTCACGCGATGTGGGATATATCGTTGATGCGTTTGCCTATGACATCATGTTTGGCAGCAACTTTGCATCAACAAAGGCAGCACTATCGTACTATAGAGCAACAGAATCTGCACAAGAAGTTATTACCAATCAAAAGGCTGCGTCTTTAGGTTTAATTAAGTTCTTGAAATATAAAGTAAAATCAGTCGTAGCCACAGGAGCAGCCGCTCAAGTGCATTCTGCAATCGATGACATTGTAGGATATATTAGAGGCGGAGCAGTTCCAAGATTCTTATGGCCCGACTACACCGGCATCGACTCTAACAGAGCACTTGCTAGAACATTAATCTGGGATAATAAAGAATTTGTTAAAGCAGAAACTATTGCATACATTTCAGAAAACTATCCTGGATTAGACTATGACAGTGAAGTGTGTGCTCGAGACGTTGGGTATTTGATTGATGCTCTACGTTACGACTTAACATTTGAAGGTAACAGTCAAACAGTGGCCGCTGCCGAAGCATATTATTCTTATGGTACTATTTTACAAATACCATCTGGACAACTTGCGGCAACTCTCGACGCATTTACTCATATTAAATCAATTCTAGCAACAATTACTGTTAATAGTTCAGTTACTTCTTTACAGACTGTAGTTAAACAAGTATTTGGTGATGCTGGCGCCAGCGTTGGCACTGTAACGATTGTTGAAGGATTAATGGACGATTTCATCGATATCGTCGGAGATACTGCAACTCCAGTGGTAACAGATCCAGATACTTCTTGGGTCGATGCTGATTTGTTGACACAGCAATCAAACTTACAAAGTTCTAAATCATCATTAGTCGATGCTGTAACTAATTATATCGGATTAAATTATCCAAATTTAACCTATGATATAGCAACATGTGAAAGAGATGTTGAATTGATTATCGATGCTGTAGGTTGGGATTTAGTGCTTAATAGTAACTATCAATCTGTTAAAGCAGGCATGAGCTATTATAGAGCCGCAGCCAGCGTAGCAGTCGGAGTAGAACAAAAAGAAGCAACATTACAAGCATATCGTTTCTTAAAATGGGAAATGGTTGATGTTGTAACTTTAGATGAAACTGCTGTAGTCCGAGTTAAAGAAAGAATGACCGAAATCATTAATATCATTGACAAGGGAATCGGTGAAACGCCGGAAATAAACGGCACAAATGCTTATAGAAATTCTCTAGCAACATTTAACGGTACTAGAATACTAGATCTAAATAGAGATTTCTTAACTAAAGAGGCCAGTGCTTGGATTGCACAAACCTATAGTGCTAGTGTAATAGATGCTAACAGTACTGGAAATGTTCTTACAACTAGTGAGCCACATAACTTTACTGTAGGAGATCCGATTAGATTTACCGGAGTAGTGTTTGGTGGAGTGTTTACAGGAACAACATATTTTGTTAGAACAACGCCGAGCTCAACAACATTTACTCTAACAGAGACACAAGGATCTAGCACAGCGACACTGATTTCTACAGCATCAGGTACTATGACTGCTACTTATTATTTTGATGAAGTAAAATGTCAAAGAGACACCAGTGCATATATTGATGCATTAATATACGACTTGCACTATGCTGGAAACTATAAATCATTGACAGCCGCAAATCTTTACAACAATGCAGTTAGCGGATCTCAGTTGTCTAATATGTACCTAACTAGAAATGGTTGTGGTATTAGAAACCAAACAGTAGTGGGATTAAACGGAATTCTTGGAGAAACCAATGAATTTGGAACACAACGACCAACCGCTGGTGCTTATGTATCTCTAGATCCAGGATACGGACCAAACGACTTTAAATCATGGGTCACAACCAAGTCTTGCTATGTACAGAACGTTACTACTTTCGGTAATGGTTGCGTAGGTAATAAGATCGACGGAGCCCTACACCTAGGCGGTAATAAGTCAATGGTTTCCAACGACTTTACTCAAGTACTAAGTGATGGTATTGGTGTATGGTGTACAGGCTCTGGTTCATTAACCGAACTTGTTTCTGTGTTCTCATATTATGGTTATGCCGGTTATCTAGCAGAGTTTGGCGGACGTATCCGTGCTACTAACGGTAACAGCTCATACGGTACATACGGTGTTATCGCCGAAGGTACTGACACATATGAGCAACCGATTAATGCAACTGTAGATAACAGATATTTTGAAGCACAGATTACTAACACAGTTACTGATGCAGAAAATGAAGTATTAAGATTAGAATTCGGTAATGCTGGTTCAGGATACACAAATACCGTATACACTATCAGCGGTGCAGGTTTCAATGCAACCGCAGTTGGTGACGAAATCCGTGACGGTGCTGTATTTGAAACCCGCCTAATTGATCTTAACGACACTAACGGTGTAGGCGGTACAAGTTATGTTACGGCAGCCAATGCGGCCCAGGCAGGCGAAACAGGAATTATCACTATTGCCAACACTGACACTGCTTTAAGCGGTGCATATGTTGGAATGAGAATTCAACTAACTGCTGGTACTGGTGTTGGACAGTATGCTAATATTCTTTCATACAATAACGGTACTAAAGAAGCCGTTGTAACTAAAGATTCATTTGCACCGATTACTGCAACAAATACAACCAGCGGTACTAATTTAATTACAGTTTCGTCAACTGTTAATTTCTATACTAACATGCCGATTGTGTTCTCAGGAACAACATTTGGCGGTGTAACTGAAAATGAAATTTACTACGTAAGATCAGGATTTACTGCTACACAATTTACAATTAGCACAACATCTGGCGGTGGTGCAGTAACATTGTCAACTGCATCTGGCTCGATGACTGTTTATGAAGCAGGATGGGATCATGTTGTAGCGGGAGAAACTGTTGTAAATGCACTAGATTTAACAACAGCATACATTATTGAGCCAAGAATTCAATACTCTGCTCCTGGATATACAGCGTCGGCTAAAACGTTGACAAATGCATCTTGGGCTGATATTACCTACGGGGACAACAGATTCGTAGCAATAGCCAACGGAAGTACAAACACCAACTTCTCAGCAGATGGTAATAGTTGGGGTAATGCTGGTGCACTAATTGATTCAACACAAGGATCGGTGATCTTCGGTGGAGGTCAGGGCGCAAGGGCCTATGCAGTTGTAGGCGGCCTCGGTGGTCAAGGAGCAGAATTTGAAGCAATTCTAGGTGAAGCAAATACAACAGGTGCACCAACCGCAGACCAAGTTGCAAGTGTAAGAATTATTAACGGCGGACAGGGATATACTACTCCACCAGTGATTGAATTTACACCTGTTGCTGGTGGATCAGGAGCAAGAGCAACATGTACAGTACTTAACGGTGCTGTTGCTAGTGTTACTGTAACAATTCCTGGGTCTGGTTATAATGTTCCTCCAACTGTGTCTGCTGAAACAGATCGTGTAACAGACATTGTGGTTGAAAGTTGGGGTATTAATTATAACAGCGCAACAACTACAATAACATTATTAGGCGGCGGCTACAGCACAATAGCAACATGTCAACCAGTAATTTCATCTAATGGTGGTATTACAAACATTAGACTAATTGACTCTAATCTTAAGGTTGAAGGTGTTGACACCGATTATCTTGGATATTCTGGATTAGGATATACTAGCACACCGTCTGTGATTATTTCAGATAGCAACTCTAAATTCTTATCAATATCTAGAACTTCAAATACAAGTTGCTATCAAACATCATCTGCACTAGGATCAGCATGGACAGCCGGCGGCAATTTACCAACAACAACATGGTCGGGCGTTGCCTACGGTGTAGTCAGCGGAACTCCAATATTTGTTGCTGTGGGTTCTACAGCAAATGCTGCCTCAACCGGAGACGGTACATCATGGACTGGAAGAACAATTCCGACACTTGGTGCAGGAACATATTCAGATGTAGTATTTGGTAACGGCACCTTTGTGGCAATTTCCACTGGAAATAACGCTACTGCAATAAGTTCTAATGGAACAACATGGACCGCAGGCGGAAATCTTCCAAGTTCTACTACGTGGGTAAGCGTTGCCTACGGTAACGGACGTTTTGTTGCTATAGCCAGCGGCGGCAGAAGTGTTGCCTACAGCATAGACAAGGGTGCAAACTGGACAGCGGCCCCAGTAGGATTACCAGCATCGTTAACTTGGACTAAAGTTGCCTACGGTCAAGGATTGTTCATGGCAATTGCCACTGGTACTAACCAGTGTGCTACGAGCCCAGACGGTATTAACTGGACTGCAAGAACTTTAACTTCAAGCACTACATGGAATGCACTGGCATTTGGTAACCCTTCAAGTAAAACTACTTGGGTAGCAGCCTCACAAAATAGTGCAGGTGTATTAATACGTACAGGTGCTACTGCACAAGGACGTATGAAAGTAGCATCTGGAACTGTTACAGAAGTTAGAATGGTTGAACCTGGTTCAGGATACCCAACAGGAACTGTAACAAACACTACAACATCAACTAATTTAATCACAGTCGATGCTACAACTAATTTAGTTGACGGTCAACCAATTGAATTCTTTGGCACAAGTGCAGGGGGAATTACTACTGGAGAAACTTATTATGTAATAGGATCTACTATTACAAGTACACAATTTAAAGTTGGTACAAGAGCGGCTCCTACAACTCCAATCACTTTAAGCACTGAAACAATATCAGGAATGACTTATCGTGCAGGACCAATTGTAACTCAAACCGATCCTAACAAAGTTAAGACAGCCGCACTAAGAGTACGCTTAGGTGATGGGGCCTTAGGTAACCCATCGTTTAGTAACAGAGGTGCTGAGAATACTACAGCAACTACTGTAACTGCTGGTGACGGCTACGCTGATCTGTATCAACCTGGACAATTTATTAATGTTGCAGGACTGTACGAAATTCCTTTACCTGGATGTAACGTAGTATTTGACAGTATTCCAGGACAGTATTTCAAATTAGTTGCAGTAACTAATGTACTAGGAGTAGCAGGAAATTATACTGCTCAGTTCCAAATTAACCCAGACATTAGTGTATTCCAAGCACCTGCACATAATGATCCAATCACAACAACATTGCTATACAGTCAGGTTCGTCTAACTGGACACGACTTCTTGTACATCGGTACAGGAAACTTTGCAGAAACTAACTATCCTAACGTAGATATTAGTACAGCAATACAAGCAAACCAAACAAATGCTACTGGCGGCGGCCGCGTGTTCTTTACAAGTACTGACCAAGACGGTAACTTTAACGTTGGTAACTTGTTCGGGGTTCAACAGGCAACTGGTACTGCTACATTGAACGCTAGTGCGTTTAACCTAAGCGGTCTACAGAGCTTGCAGTTGGGTAGCGTAGCAATTGGTGTTGGAAGTGCTGTTATTAATCAGTTCTCAACTGATCCGTTCTTTACAGCAGATTCGGATAATATTGTTCCGACCCAACGTGCTATTCGAGCTTATATTACGTCACAGATTGGTGGTGGTGCGAGCTCGTTGAACGTAAATACATTAACTTCGGGTGTGGTGTTTATCGCAGGAAATTCGATAACTACTACAACAGGTGTAGCATTACAGATTAATGCAAAAATGAATTTTACAGGTGGTATCGACGGGGCTCCTGTCGCACTTGGATTCTTCTTACAAAGATAATATGGAGAAATAAAAATGGCAACAGGAAGATTAGGCGTACAAGCAATACCGGCTACTACTAATACCACAGTGTATACAGTACCAACCGGATATTATGCTGTATTAAACGTTTCGGTTACTAATAGAAACTCAACAGCGACATCTGTTCGTATAGCAATGAGCTCTACAGGAACCCCAAACGTACAAGAGTGGATCGAATACGATACAGTAGTAGTAGCAAACGGTGTTCTTGAAAGGACAGGTTTAGTATTACAAGCGGGATTGAATATTGTAGTATATTCAAGTCAAGCAAACGTTGGTGCTACAGTCTACGGCATTGAAACATCAACAACTTAATTTGAGAGATAATATATGGCACGATATAATACAACTATACAGTCCGGTTCGATCACGGCAGCGGCCACAGTTGCATCGCCGATACAAGGATTGTTTACTAAACTAACGGGCACCGCGCCGTATACAGTAACTTTACCAAGTCCGGCATTTTACCCAACTGGTATTATGCAGACCTATTATAATGCTACCAGCGGTGTAATTACTCTAACTACACCGTCGGGCGCTTTTAGAGGACCTACAGGCAGCGGTACTGCTAACCAACAACTAGAATCTGGAATTATTGTTCAAATTACTACCGACGGTACTGATTATATTGTTATGGATAATCAAGGCGGCGCCCTTACAGCAGCCAGTACAGTTACACTAAGTCCAGCGAATCAAACAGTTACTATTAGTCCTAGCGGATCAGGTACTGTTACAATTAGCCCCGCTGGTGCATTGACTATTAATCCTACTACCGCATCGGCAATTAACAACTGTTCGATAGGTGCTAGTACTAGAAGTTCTGGAGCATTTACAACTTTAGCATTTAATGGTAATGGAACATTTGGCGATGCTAATTCGGATACTATTACAGTTAATGCATCAATGGCTAACGGAACCGCCTGGCGAACCACTACAACTAGTGCTAATACATTTTCATTGGCTGCATATGATGTAGACGGTGCCGCATATACTAACTTAATCACGCTAACAGCAAGCAATACTCCAACATTAGCATTAACATCAACAGGTGTCGGTACTATTAATAATATGAGTATCGGTGCTAGTACTAGAAGTACTGGTGCATTTACTACATTAGATGCAAACTCTACAGTAGGACTAAGTCCTGCAAACGCCAGCGTGACTATCAGTCCTAGCGGATCGGGCACAGTTACATTGTCTCCTGCTACTGCTGGTACTATTAATAACATGAGTATCGGTGCTAGTACTAGAAGTACTGGTGCATTTACAACGTTAACGGCAAACGCACAAGTTACTTGTACACAAAATGCGGCATCAAGTACGACAGCAACAGGTTCTTTGGTCGTAACCGGCGGTGTAGGTGTTAGCGGTCAGCTCACAGCAGCCACTATCGTTGAAACATCTAGTATTGCATTCAAAGAGAATGTTACTCCTATTGAAAACGGATTAGAAGTAATCCTTAAACTAATGGGCGTAAGTTACGATCGTAAAGACGGATCAGCCAAAAATGAAATTGGTTTGATCGCCGAACAAGTATATAATGTAGCACCTCACTTAGTTACTAAAGATGAAAACGGTAAACCATATGGACTACAGTATACAAAAATTTCTGCTTATCTAATTGAAGCAATTAAGACATTAAAAGAAGAAATTGATCAATTAAAAGGTAAAAAATAAAGATGGCAACACTGCAAGCGACATCT
>JACCDP010751656.1_pt1 | contig 16981 bp, 13 predicted proteins | sample 7445841 | NCBI WGS metagenome assembly JACCDP01 (sample SAMN15323441, study PRJNA562643) | freshwater metagenome | isolation source: river surface water | place: USA:Blue River Watershed | collected 2017-08-17 | reverse complement strand
TTGTTCTTTTGTTATTCTGACATTGTGAATAATGGATGTTCCTTATTCAATACGACCTATGAGGAATTCACCAGTGAATTTGAACGTAAATACCACTTGGATACGATCAATGATTTCAATTTATTAGAGGTCGCTGTTCGAAATAAAACCCATAGTGATCGGTTGAATACTGTCCTCCTAAACAAGGATTCAATACAATCTTTTTACCATGCGATCGATCAAATTGACTTCGAAATAAATCCTGAAGAAAGTTATGTTTCTTTACACGCAACATGGGAGTGGTTGGACTCTGGAATTTTGGGAGCGAATTCTGAGCTGATTCAAAATAAATGTCCCAAATGTGAATTCACTTCGGATCTACGAGAAAACGTACACCGAATGTTGACTTTTCAAGAAGAAGTTTATGCTCACTTTATTGAATCGCATGGAATGCCTTTGGAATTAATGCCTTTTGTTTATCGTAAAAATTCATTTTACATCGATAGATGTAAGGAGGAGAAGTTAGATTTTTAATATATTTATGGTTGAGTTTAATTTAAAAAACGAATTATGACACTACTCATATCATCGATTGCGCCCGCCCTATTAATAATGTTTCTTATCTATAAACACGATTTAGAAAAGGAACCGATTCAAATGTTGGTTAAAGCTTTTTTTGGAGGAGTTCTTTCAATTTTTATAGCCTTGGCCATTGCCTTACCCTTGGGGCTTTTTGAATCAGCTTTTCCTTCGGGCATACTACGGTCATTTTATACCGCGTTTTTCTGTGCTGGAATTCCTGAAGAATTTGCCAAATGGTTGATCTTTTATTGGTTAATTAAAAAAGCGCCGCATTTCGACCAATATTATGATGGGATACTATATGCCATTTTTATATCCATGGGTTTTGCTTTGGTAGAAAATATACTATATGTAATGGAGGGCGGTTTAGGTGTGGCGGTAATGAGAGCCGTATTATCGGTTCCTGGACATATGTTATTTGTTATACCAATGGGGTATTATTTGTCTTTGTCTAAATTTGAATCGGGTAGAGAAGCGGCTAATCACCGCATCATGAGTTTAGTGCTACCCATGCTGCTTCATGGTACCTTCGACTTCATTTTATTTTACGTGGACGCTAAGTCCAACGTAAATCCGGCGTTTGCAGGTTTACTTGTAATTGTGTTCGTCGCGTTCGATATCTACATGTGGAGACTTGGACTAAAAAAAATCAAATTACATATTCACAAGGATAAAACCTACCGTCACATCGATTCAAATTCGAACGGAGAAACGATAGACTAGGGGTTCTTTGATTGATTTAATTGCTCCGTTAGCCTTTTTAATTGCTCGTTCATGTGATCAATTTTTTCTTCAAGCGTTAATGGACCTTCAGGTTGCTTAGACGCTGTCGATTTTTGTTTGAGTTTCTGTTCCTTTTCCTTTTCTTCATTTATTCGGTCTTGAATACCTGAGGTCATCACGGCTAAAAATACATTTAGTGTAATCATCACAGAAAAAATAAAGAAAGAGATTACATAAATATCTGTAATAATGGGATTAATCGCATGATAGGACCGTAAATCGGTTAAAACGCCTGACCACCCGTTGGTCATCAACATGAATAAATTAAGCATTGCTTGATAAAGATTTGAGAAATCTATGGTATCGAATTTATGGAACTCATATAAATTCATTCCCAGGATTGCGTAGGTATAGATCAACAGGAAAATTAAAACAAGAAATATCGAAATGGTAGGGATAACCGCGATAATTTTTTTCTCTATATTCTTGATGTAGTCGCTGATGCTGAATATTCTAAAGATTCTGAAAATCCGCAACATTCGAAGTATAAGTATGATTTCTGGATGGCGAATAAAGTGTTTAGCAAAAGCAATCCAACTTGCAAGCACTAACACGGTATCAAAAATTAACCAAAACCAGGTTTCAAAAGTCTCTGAAATAGTTTCTAGTTCCGTGGAAGGTTGTTTGGTTCGATAATAATTAACCGCCCCTTTAATTGCGTTTACTAAGTGTTTTAGAGTGGTGTCCTCGTATCGATATCGAGCAATGATTTCATAAGTGAAATAGAATACAAATAGGATGTCGATAATATCAAACAACTGATTGAGTGAAGCAGAATTACGAATACTCGCTTCTATTCCTATCAAAATGGCATTGAATACGATTACTAATCCACTGATATTATTTAATCGGTTGCGAAATGCGATCTTAGTTTCTTTGTTTTTGTTACTTTTGATTAACCACCTCATTACTCATTTTATGCCGAAATTATACATTTTTATTTATACGATTTCATTAGTTCTTGTATTAAAATTAACATATTCGTGTGATAGTGCTCCTTCCGTTCCGAATCAATTAGAACCTAATAATACAGTTAATTCAAATCAAAAAGCGGATACAATAGCCTCAACACTCCCAAAAGCCTCGTGGAGAAATCCTGTGATGTCTCCTATGGGCGCTAATGTGGCTCGTGTTATTCGTGGTTATTATTTGGTGGGAGATTTCGATAAAATGCTTCAATTTGTAATTGTTCCACCATGCTACACGCGCAAACAGATTGAGTATATCTTGCGCAAATCAACGTGGGGTTATGAAATTAAAGTCAATAATCTCCAATGGATGGAGGATAGTACCTTTATATTGAATGTTAGAACAAATAGGCAAAATACGGTTGATGCGGAACAGTATGTTGGAAGAATAATCAATGATACGGCTAAATTATTTTTGTTTCCTGAAAAAGAGAATTTGTTCCCGTATTACGGTGATGAAGACCTTGAAGACCCTTGTCAACTTAAGGATTTACTTGATAAAATCTACTTTGCCTTCGATAAAACTACCATTTTACCTAAATCTACCACTGCTTTAAATGCGCTTGTAAATTATTTAACATATAACCCTTCCCTGAATGCGCATTTTATTGGACATTCAAGTGCTGAGGGAAGTAAAGCATATAATATGGCGCTCAGTGAAGGTCGTGCAAAAGCAATTTGTGATTATTTAATCAAACATGGGATTTCTAAAAACAGACTCAGTTATGAGGGTAAGGGTGATACACAACCCCTAGCTAAGAATGATACGGAAACCAACAAAAGTTTAAATAGAAGGGTGGAATTAGTGCTAAGTAAAAATACAAATATTGAAGAACGATAATGGAATACCAAATAGCCTTTAGTCCAGGACCTGCGTGCAAGCAACGCATCATTTCTACCTTGAGAGAAGCAAATACCATATTGAATATTTGCGTATTTACGATAAGTGACGACTTCATTAAAGATGCAATTAAAGCAGCTTTTGATCGCGGCGTAGAGGTTCGTATAATTACCGACAATTATAAGGTGAGCGATGAAGGCTCAGATATTGAAGAGTTATCTTTGCATGGTATCCCTGTGCGCGTTGACGAAAGCGAAAATCACATGCATCACAAATTTATGGTTGCAGACGATGAAATAACAATTACAGGATCTTACAATTGGACTCGAAGTGCCGAACGTTATAATCAAGAGAATATCGTTTGGGTCAAAGATCCGATGTTTGCAAAACCGTTTAATCAGGAGTTTGAAAAACTATGGGAGGAATCCAGTGAGCTCTATTCTTATTAGTGGCTAAACTTGTTTTGTACAGTTCGTGCTTGCTTTAGCAAAGCGGTAAAAATAAAATCAGGGATCTCTACTGCACCCAGCATTTCCGTATGGTCATTCAGGTATTGTGAATCCATTAACATGTAGTTATTTCTTTTCAATAATTGCATCAAGTGATGAAATGCCACTTTTGAGGCGTTTGGAACTAGAGAAAACATAGACTCACCAAAAAACGCACTACCAATTTGAACGCCATATAGTCCCCCAACGAGTGCATTGCCCTTGTAAACCTCTATGGAGTGCGCATAACCTTGGTGATGAAGTTCAATATAGGCATTAATTAATTCGTCAGTTAACCAAGTTCCATTTTGATCACTTCTTGGCAGTGCACATTTACGGATAACGTCTTCAAATGCGTGGTTAATTGACCAATGAAAAACTTCGGGTTTTAAATAAGCTTTTAACGATTTCTTAGGCTTATAATTAGTTATCGAAAATACTGCCCTGAACACTGGAGCATGCCAAGATATTTCACCCATTTCATCGGCCATCGGAAAATAACCTTCAAAATAATTGTTGTAAAGTACCTCCCAAGTTATGGGAGATTGATCCAAGGACATAGTATATTAACTAATGGCAAATAAAAGCAAGAGAACACCTACTACTGCAAGTAATACCATAAAGATTATGACATTCACGCCACAGCCTAATCCTTTGCGCAGCGAATCCTCTAAACTACCTCCGCCAAGAAAATAGATTAGAAAAACAATGGCGGCTACAATTAATGCAACTTGTAACATAAAGAAAATTTAAATAATTGAAATGTTGGATAACTAGTATTTTTCAATCTGAGCAATTGGCATGAACAATCCTGTACGTTCTTCCGTGATTTCACCATCATATGGGTGCTAGAATAAATTTTTATCGTATAAAAAATCAGATTAAATCTCCAGTTCGTATACGATCCTCTATGGTATAGAAATCGAAGTCTTCTGGAATGCTTTCGTTGTTTACCCCTACGATATAGGCTTCAGTTGTCCAATATTCCGGATCCATTACTTCAATTCCATTCGCTTGCATTTCGCTTTTTATAAGATTAATTAAGGATGCGTTACTGCATGCATCGCCGTTAATTTTAACCCAATCAACAGCATCGAATTCGCCTTCAATAACATCCTGACCTAGATTAATTTTGATTTGATTTTCAAATGCATCCCCATCTTGATGGTTAGATTTGATCAACACAGTAAATTGATTCATGAAATGTATTTATTCCAAAAATAGTATTTTTAGCCAATGGATTGGATACAACAATATAAGAAAAGAGTATTATCTCGCTTAATTTCGGTAGAACCCAGTAAATTAAAAGAAAAAATAATTGATTCGGAATACTACTTGGTTTCTGAAAAAATTGATGGATTTTATACTGTCATGGTGGTTTCTGCTAAGGGAATATCGCTATATAACAAAAGTGGCAGGGAGCTTAATATACCGGAGATTCAGCAATTGAAATTTTCCCAACCCTGCGTTTTAGTGGGGGAGCTTTGCGTTTTTGAAAATGATCGTCCACAAACCCATCGAGAATTGTCTTCGGCAATTGCAAAGCCAACCGATAAAGACATTCGCTTCGCAGCGTTTGACATTATTGAATTAAATGGGAAAGCAGTGGAAGGAGATGCCGTTGAAAAATATCGTGTATTGTCTAGCGTAGCAAATCAAACGCGTTGTTTTACCATAACTCAAGAGCAGGTTACCAGTAGAACAGAAGTGGAGGATTTTTATAATAAAATTAACTCCAATGGGGGAGAGGGTGTTATTGTAAAGGCAGCAAATGAAATGGCTTACAAAATTAAACCAATCATTACCTTGGATTTGGTTGTACTAGGGTTCTGTGAAGGTATTCAAGAAAAAGCAGGAATTGTAAGGGATTTATTGCTTGGGGTGGCGCTAGAAAATAATGAATATCAAGTGGTTGGAAGTGTTGGTACCGGACTTTCGAATGCCGATCGATCCTCCTTCTATGAAGCCCTTGCTGGAATTGAGGTTAGCAGTTCCTACACGGAAGTTTCTGGAGCAAAAACTGCGTTTGTAATGGTAAAACCCGAATGGGCGGTAGAGGTTTCTTGTCTTGATATCTTGTCGGATAATTCACAAGGGTCGATCAAAAAAACCATACTCACCTATGGCACGTCCGGCTATGATGTAAAGGAATTATCGACTGGTGTGAGTTTAGTTAGTGCAGTTTTTATTCGGAAACGAACCGATAAAACAGTTGGTGTTGCTCATACAGGAATGCAACAATTATCAGATTTTTTACTTCCTTCAGCAACGGAAGCACACCCTAAACAGTTAGTGGATTCACAAATCGTTACAAGGGAAGTGTATACAAAAGAGAACAAGAATGGTAAAATGGTTCGAAAAATCCTTGGATTAAAAACGAATAAGGAAGATACTGGCCTTTTTCCTCCATTTTTGGTTTTGTATACTGATTTTAGCGCCGGAAGGGCCGAACCCATGGATCAAGAAATTACGTGGTGCGCATCTCAATCGAGTATGCAAGATAAAGTAACAGCACTTCGTGCGGAGTATATTAAAGGAGGTTGGAATAAAGTAAATTAATATGGCAAGAACGATTAAAATAAATTACAATGGTAAAACCTATGAGCCGACGATTCAGGCATTGAGTCGTGAAAAATTGTATGGGTTCATTGAAGAATTAATTCAGGATGAAAATGCCAAAGCTTGCATTGTTGGAGGGCTTTTAATGGATGGACAAACTTTGATAGGTAAGGGCTGCACTTCACTTAAAACAATAGATAATAAAGGTGTAGAGATCGCGAAGTCTTCACTAAAAGCGGTTGATATTCATGGGAAATCATTAGCCTTGGTTCCTTCCGTTTTTGAAACAGGAATTGTACTTCAGGCGGGTACAATGGATAACTTATTTGATTTAGAAGTTGATGCTGTCTATGATTTTGATTGGGCGGATGAGCCAATGAAGAATGAGTTTATGGAAGAAACTAAGGGTAAAGTTTTCACCTGCGATTTCAATTATCGAACGGACTATGAAGGAATGAATGGAATCCTTATTTCAAATGATGAAGGAGTCTTTATCTTGGCTGGTAGAACCTTGCAATTCGACTATTTAGATAACCATATTCAAACCATTATAAACCTTCCCGAGGTGGTTGAGGAAGATGAAGAGTCAGAAATGGATTTCGCTATGTTTTAATTGAATAGAAAATGAAACGATATATTAATTTAATGGATGAAAAGGGGCGTGACGCAAAACTATTGTTTTCAGGTCAACCCAAGGAGAAGCAGGTTTTTTATGTAGCCGAAAATGGTCTTCCAATTCAATCGATGCGGGTATTAAAAACCACATTAAATGGAAGTTATGAGGGATTACTAGCCAACTATGGGAGCAATGAAAAAATTGCCGATGCCTTGATTAACGGAGATCCAGAATTAGATATGAAAAGAACCGGAATGAAAATTTCGGGCACAACACGTTTGTATATCACGAGCCAATTAAAACCAGCGCATCGTGTTACGGTTCATGAAATTATTCGCGATGCCAAAGGAGAAAAAACATCTGAACGAAGGGTGTTGGAAAATGAATCGAATATAATAGATGAGATTCCACTCATGATGGGGCAGTTGGTTAAGAAATCTTCATTGTACAATAAGGTTGTATTTGTGAAAAAATATCAATTACATCACGTAAATGGCTTAACCTTTGAATTTCTTTACGATATAGCCAAACACTTGGAAGATGAGCAATCGCTAATGATTGTCGGTGCAGGAAAGAATGGAAAAGATCCCCTGGTTTTTCAAGATGGCGGTAAAAAATATCGTGGTTTTCTTGAGGGAAGAACGCAAGGTAAAAAATACCTACTCGTATTGCATTTGAGTAATTTAGAACTCAAGGATATTTAGCTACCATTTTAGCTGAAAACCCATATTGAAGTTGTAGTATAGTTGTTCAATAGGGAGCGGCCGGTAAGCATCGAAATTATGATCATAATGCACGCGGATTGCAAGGTGTTTTGTCACGGTGAAGAAGATGTTTGCGTCAATAAACCAACGAGGTGTCAAAAAATGCTGAAACTGATTGTTCATCGGGAATTGAACAAATGTACTCCCACTAAAATCAATACCGTCCTTCAATTTAAAAGCAGTTTTTGCGGTCAAGTTTAATCTTGGAATGGCTCTGTAAACTACGGTTAATGAATCTTCTGAAAATGCAAAAGCAGCTAAGGTTGGATTCCATTTTTCGTATTCATAAAACACGCCAATTCCAGCATATAAATCATCGGTTTTGTCTTCCCAAAACTTAAATCTAGCATTACATCCTGCCAGTCCACGATTCTGAAGCCCCCATACGCCATTCCATTGATATTGCATGTAAAAGTCTGGGTAAACCCTGCGCTTATCATTATCTCTTAACCGCATTTGCATATACCCATTGTTTTCAAGAATTGTCCCACCATTGAACGCCGCATCGGTTTGAGCGAGTGTAATCCAAACCAAGTTGTTTTTCTTGAAAAAAAAGTCGTTCTCCAGTTGACTTGAAAATTCAATTAAGTCACGTTTTTGCTTATCCAAACTAAACCCAAAATTCAAAGAGAAAATATTTCTACGAAACACAGTGTCTTCCCCATTTTCACGGTCGAGGTTTAATACTTGACCGAACATGAGAGGTATAGAACCAAGTATGAATGTAAGTATGGCAATTTTATTCATTTCCTCCTCCAAATATTTTTTCAATAAAGAAACTAAAGAACAAGGTCAGTATGGTTATCATAATCGTAAACGTTGGCATAATGACCACGTCAATTACCCCGCGTTTTATGGCTATGTATTTTGACATCCCCAGAAAAAACAAACCTCCGTCTTCTGTTTCAAAGTTTGACGCATCCACTTGAAACCGCAGAATTAGGTCAATTACAAAAATAGCAATGATGAAGGCTTGGATTAAGTGAAGCCAAAGCATATGTTCTGTGCGCTGAATTAACCAGGCGCTCGACATTTTTTCATTTCGTTCTTTCACATAATTGTATACGGAAAGTATAGTTAATCCTACGACCAAGGAAAGTGTTGCGAAAAAACGAAATCCTTCAATTTTATTAATCAATTCAATCGTATCAGAATTCGACATTTGTAAAACTACGATCAGCAAGGGTATAACAAATGGGATATACAATAAGTGTGACCGTTTCCCTTCAATATTCTGTATTAATTGAATGAAATTTAATTTCTTTTCTCGATCATTCTCTGCTGGCTTTTCTTTTAAAAGGTATCGTTGATAAAGATACTTTAACACAAAAAATAGCGGTAGAATGAACGATAAGCTAATGATAATCCCCCATAAATAGGCGAAACTTTCAGAAACAAGATGAAACACATTTCCCCCCAATTGCTGCTTAAACCATGAAGCTAAGGGAGCTAATTTATTGTTGTAAAGAGAACCATCAAATGCACCCGCACCCAACATAAATAAGCTCAGGGAAATAAAGAGCAACCTGAGGTATTTCTTGTCTGTTAAATACCGATAATACCACGGAAACTTGGTACTGAATTGTGCTAAGGTGTCTCTAACATTATCTACATGATACTTTGCGATAAAGTGTTCAATTAAAAAGTCATACGAGTCATGAATCAGATTAATTGGGTGATGTTTGATAATATCACTTAATTGAAAATTCATCATAAGCTCCTCTACACGAATCGACTCATTTGTTTTCGGATTGGGTAAGTTGCGTATAATCTGAATTAATTCTTCATCTGATCTACCCTCTGCAAATCGAATTTCGGAATTCAATGCGTATAATTCTTTTTTATCCGGTAAGGCATTCAGTCTTAACCAATCAAAATACTTGGCATAAAATAGTTCGTTTATCTCACCGGAACTTGATGATTCATCAACTTGATCCTTGAGCTCTTGCCAATCAAATGCCACTGAGTCACTTATTAAGTTGTTGCAGGTGCGGATATATCGTTCCGATAACTTGGTTTCATTGCCAGTCTCACTTTCTTCAATTAATAATTTTAAATCATTCCTAAAAAAGTTTAATCGTTCCTTGTAATATCGTTTGAATCCACTAAATATATCATTAAAACGTTGCTGGTAGAATAGAGGTAATTTAGCAAGTTCTTCCATTATTCCTCCTTGACCCACAATTAACTCGAACTGCTCCATTCCTCGCGTTATTTGTAAATCTAAATCGTTCACTGGTAGGTTTACCTCGTCTATAATTATAGGTATGAATACAGCCATTTTTTCACGTAAATCATTGGTTTCGAATCGATCTAATTCGACTGGCATCATTCGAAGTTCATTTAAAATGTCCATTGATTTAGCCAGCTCATCTTGTAATTCTTCGATGTCATTGAAATTTGTGTACAAGGTTAGTACTCGAAGTAATGAATACAAAAGATTATTTAGGTCATTGAGATATTTATCCCCTGAATTAATGTTGTTTAGGGAAGTAAATCGTTCTATTCTAGTGAATAGCATAGTAAGGCTAGCCAACTCTTCAAACAACTTTACTTCTTTAATGAAATCAAGTAAAACAAGGTCGTTTTGACTCGATTTTTCTATTTGAGCAATGTGTTCGCGAATTTCCCCAAATGACGTGTGTTTTAATTTTTCAAAATCAAGGTTAATTAAAGCAGTAAGCACCTGAGGATTAGTTGTCTTATTAATAAGTTGGTATTTTTTTATCCGCAGATTTTTACATTTTACCCCAAAAACACGCTCAATTAATTGAATTTTTCCCTTCTCAAAGGTTTCTAACAGCACGTTGAGTTCATTAGGTGAACATACGCAAGGATCATCAGGAACGAGTTGCTTAAAGTCAGTCATTTTGAACGCATTTATCCTGTTTTTTAATTCAGGATCTTCGATGTTCAATACATGAAATAAGTCATCTATGTAATTTTTTATATTGTTAAAGGCATAAATTGGAATTTCTTCGGAATAAGGTAAATCAACAACATCATAAACAAAATTCGCCAATATGGACTTACACTCTGTCGTGATATCCGAATGGGAGAGCAGTAAATTATTCAGGTTTTCCGTGGAGAAGGAGGCTGGAAAAGCAGTTTGCATCTCCAATATCTCATAAGGTAAATCTACACGTTTTATGGAGTTTTCCACCTTTGTAAATAACTGAGCAAAAGAGGCGGGTGGAAGGCTATTACAGTTTTTAAGCAGGCCTTTAACAAAGGTGTAATTTAGAAATGGACCTAATTCATCAATAGCGTAGTTTTTTTGCTTATCGTATGCACGAGAATTGAAAAAATTGAATCCGTTTGCAACATAGATGGCCAGTATCTCACTCCAATGTTGACATTTCGTTATGTATTGATATTTAGTGTATGAGATGAGATGTAAATTTTTAAGCCCATGTTTTATTTCTTCCAAATTAAGAAATACATCATTTGCTGGTCGTTGACATATAGCTTCAATGTGACTGCCAAAATTCTCATCATACCTTAAAAGTTTTGGAGCATTTAAATAACAGTTCAGTTGGAAATCACAAAGTGCAGCAAGATAAATGTCTATTGCTCCATGTATATGTTTGTTATCCGTATTTTTTGTAATCTGAGGTCTTTCGTTAAAGGGCAAAGCATACAAGGCATCAAGGTCTTCCTGGGTTATTGGCTGTTTAATGACCGGATTTATATTGCATAGTGTTGCATATTCACTCCATAAATGATATGCATAAATAGCTTCATTTATCTGTTCTTCAGATAAGGATGTTCCCCCGCGTGGAACATCGATAATGGTAAAATTATGAGTTCCACGGCCATCATACCACGGATTATTTCTGTGAAATCCCGATCTTGGGCCTCCATCTTGGCCATTAATAATTTCCTTAACCCCTTGATTTTTTAAGAGGTTTGTTACTTCAAGAGAATCTAAATAAACACCCAACCCTTTTAAGTCGTAGGGGAAATTCGGGTCAACACTAATAATTGCTCCATTTTTACTTGAGTTATGTAAACAAGTTAATTTAAATCCCTTTCCAAATAATGTATTGTTTTGGTCGCCCCTGACGAAATATTTCCATAGGAAGCTTTTCGCGTCTCGAGAAATAACTACTTCCACTTCATCCAACCCTCTTGTATCTTTATTGTATAATTCAATGATACCAGTAATCGAATTCTTAATATCATTGGCATAGTTCAACGCATCATCCAGGATATGTTGTATCGGTTCTTTAAAGGCTTCTATGGCTTCAAAACCCTCATTTGTATATGGGTTTTCATCTCTTTCAATAACGTTAAACACCCCTTCCATAAAGAGTAACCCTCGGTTCAACAAGGCCTTGTTAAACTCTTGATTGTACACGTTATTGTAGTCCTTTATTGCGGTGTAATGCAGCCATAAGGAGGCGATACCTACTGGTTTTTCAGGGTCTAGGCTTAGTTTGCCCATGTCCACCATGTTAATATAATCAGCCAGTTGAAAATCCAAAAAGGTGAAAGGTTGATTCATCAGGTATTTCATGGTAAAATAAACAGCACCTAATGCATCGAGGTCAGGAATAAAGTGCGTTATTATATTTACTTCCTCTTTTTGCTTGAGGTGTTCTAAATATGTTGCCCCATGATTAACTACAATATGTGCTACACATTTATCGGCAAATTCACAACCGGGTTGGTGATGATCAATAATTCCACGTTTAAGTGCGTTCCCTGTATCAAGTACAACAGTGGAATCGGCAGGCAGTTTTAATACTGTTGGTTTTGGATCCTCATATGTTCCTTCATTATAGTTTATTGTAAATGAATTTTGAAGTTCATCATGCACAACCTTCGCACCTTGAGGAATAAAAAAATGGTTAAATTTCATATTGGAATATTGAGCGTTAAAAATACTATTTTCTAAGTTAAAGACTTTGTTCTTTCCACAGGCTAAGTTGGTCTAAGTATTCATTGAACGATTAAAATCCATTCAATTAAGTTATATTCGCTCATAATAAATTTATCCGCTATGAACATTATTAATGGCCTTCCGAAGAATCTTGAAAAAACTATAAGCGATTTAGCAAGAGCAAGGGAAAAAGCTGCCAAACAGAAGTATTTATTAGACCTAGGAGAGTCTCTTGTGATGCATTTATGTTCTTTTGTTTTAGGGGAATATAAGGATAAGGGCTTGGTTTCGATCGAGCTAGAAAAGTCATTTTTAAAAAACAGTAAAAATGTAAGTTTTGGAATCTATTTAGGATGGTTGAGAGAAAGTTCGAAATTTTTAAATTCGCAAGGTAATCCGTCTCAAATTCATCAATTGCTGCATGGATCTAATGAATTTATAGAGTTATCGGCGTTTTCAAAGTCCTTTGAGGTTCTTAAAGGCTTAGTAGAAAATGAAGCCTTGGACTATCAATTGCCAATTAATAACGCACTTAAAAATAATTTACCCAAAGTAAATTTACTGCAGTTTTTTGATTCGTTTATTCAATTGAGGAATCGCGTTGCGCATCCGCACAAGGAAGTTAAAGGGAAAATTGTGACATGGCCGTTTACCGAACCATATTTTGATGCAATAAATCCATACCTCGAACACGCATTAACTCGAGCAATTAATGAACTAAGTCACATTTGGGAATTCAAGCAATTTATTGTGGAAAGTAACCAGGCTGGCCTGCTTACACTTAAGAGTGAAGATTCTGGAGAAATTGAAGAATTCGAATCAGCATCCACTGTAACTGAAGGAATTAAAGTCTTTGCCAATTCGTCGAATACTGTTTTGTTATCTGATTGGAAAATCTTATTAAGGGCAGGGGAGGAAGCGATTGAGAAAATACGTCAAGAGGAGGAAGAACTTCGCAACAAAGCTACGGTCGAAGATTTAAAAGAATCAATTAAAACGGCATTGGATGATCAGCAAATTAGTTTGGATGAGATGAATTTCTTTGAGTCCATTGGAAAAACTCGCATGGGATTATCAAAAGAACAAGTCAAAGCACTAATACTAAGTGTTGCAAATGAATTGAATATTGAAGACCCTTTTCCGGAGGTAGATAAACGGTTTATCGAAGTAGTTGATAATGCAATTAATACAAGAACCTATAATGAGTTTCTTTTGAAACTTACTGGGCAACAATATGGGGTAAATGGTGAAACATTTGATCGGGTGTTTCTGGAACGAACATTTGCATTGAATGTTGATCCCGAGGAGATTCGAAAAAACAAGGTATTGCAGTTTTCTGTGGATGAATTAGCTGCCTTTCAAGGCTTAATGAGTGCACATAAGTGGTTGATGGGAATGTTTGTATTTCGAAAATACACCAAAGAAAGTATTTTTAAAATTAAAGAAGATTCATATCAGTTCGGAACAAAAGAATATTGGCATAGAACTGCATTTTCATCCCTGGAGCATTTTGTTAAAACGCGATTGGATCGGCTAGTTATAGATCAAGATGTCGAATGGGATACCAAACAGAATAACTGGCAAATCGGCATCATGACAAGTTATGCGTGGTGTACCTTGTATCCAAAGAATTTGCCCAGTAAAAAGATTTTAGCACTACACTTTTCTCTGTATGCCTCCGGTGATGCAGCTATAGGTTATTTGCCAGATTGGAAAGACTACAAGGATTTGGCGAATTACGGACTGCTGTTAAATGTTTTTAGTGATCATTTAAAAGCCTTTGCAATAGAGTATAGCGAAGATTTGAAGAAACATCCAAACTTGGTGCTTTGGGATAGTCTCAATAACAATACGAAGTACTCCTTTACAGAATCTATTAGTAAATTCCCATGGTTCTATGACTACCTCTATGGCTTCGATCAAATTCAGTTTTATCACAAAGTAGAAGATATCATTGCCAACCCGTCAATTTTAATTGATAGTTTCGATATTTCGTTTAACCTGTTTCAAGGACTTTTTGAGGCAGTAAATAGAGATTATTTAAACATGCTCGATAAGCACTATTTAATTAACGATCATGAACAAACCATACGTGAACATTTAGTGAAATTAGAGCCACTGCTGGCTGATTTTGGCTTATGTGACCCGGTTGATGAAGACCCTGAAAAAAATGCAGCGCTTGAAAATGAAGCAATTGATGAAGGGATTGAGGAATCCCTTGCCTCGGATGGATTGAAAGGAAGCGTACATGTAGGGATTTTCGCCCGAGAATTTCGCCCTAAAGTTAAGGGGTATCCCATGGCCTTAAGTTTTCAAATCAAACAAGATTACCTAAATAATCAATTGAATTTTCTTATTTATGTTTCATGTGCAGGATATCTTCAGGCAGATACACATTTACCAGTAGAACGTGTGCTTGAATCCATGGTAGATTTATCGTTTGAAAACACGTCTTTTTATTTTAAACGAAGTAAGTTTTTAGCGGTAATGCCTATCGATGATATTAATTCGTTTAATCCAGAGTTTCTCACAGCGTATTTTTTAGATGAATTTGCTACGCGATGTGCTCAAGAATCCGTTAAGTTTAATGGATTAAAGATTAGTAGTCCGATGATAAAAATGTTATTTCCTAGCATCAATGAATCCCTTGATCAGTGCGCGCTTGAATTACCTGCTTTGTTGGGCGATGGGATTAAAAAAGAGCGAAACTGGGTGAGAGGTGCGCGGTATCTTGATTATATCACTGGTGCAAGAAATAGCGGTACATGGTTGGGTTGGGGCTTCGAATGGAAAAAAAACCAATTGTTTGCTGGGATTATTCTGCATTTAAGGGATTCGGTAAAAGGTGCTTCAATTCACGTGGCAATGACGGAAAAATCAAAAGAGTATTCGCATTGGAAATTGCTAGAAACCGGTGCAGCAGAAATTGTGGACTCAGAATGGATTCTTTCAACGGGTAATGGATTTAAATTTACTGCTTCTACCGAACATAGTAAACCACATACGGCAGCACATGGATTAATGACCAATCAAAAAACATACTGGGCGGCAAAGGTTAAAAACGACGAACAATGGTGGCAGCTCGAATCTCCAACCCCAATGATTTTTTCGGGAATGAAACTAACAGGATCCCCTCAAGGAAATAGTTTTATGGTAGAATTTACACTGAGTTATTCAGTTGATGGTTCTGATTGGATGTCTTTGTCAACCATGGGTGGAGTTAAGGATGGATTTGAAATTAAAGAAATATTATTTGACGAGCCATTTACAGCACGTTTCGTGAAAGTACAACCAAAAAAGTTCACTGGGTGGCCTGGATTCAGGGTAGATTTTCTTGCTAAAAAAGTAATGCCTTCCAAGATTGAGCTGCAATGGTTGATTCCTCTAGCCTCTGAACAAGAATTGTTTTCCGTTATGAGTCAGGTCGCATCTAAGATCAATGAGGTTAAAGGGATTCAGGGGGTAGGAATTTGATTTTCAACCCAATTCTAATTAATTTGCGCCGTTAATTTATAACTATGCAGAATAAAGTAGTTTTTGAGTTAGGTCATAAACCTAAGTTTTTTATTCCAGAGTTAATTGCTCGAATTGTTTTGACAACGTTTATCTGTATTACTTACACGAATTATAATCAGCGGGATAATTTGGTTCTTGAATGTCTCTCGTTCTGTATTTTGATGAATGTAGTGATCAGTTTTATAAGCTTATATTATGGCTATAGGCGTGTATTAGCGATTAAGAAAACCTTTATTTCAAGGCTCTCCAATCAACCAACTTTTATCAATTCAAAATTTGAATTTGAATCTAATTTCAAATATTCTGATTTTAGGTATTTGGTTGTTTTACAGGCCTTTATTTTTGGCATTGCGGTTTTTTTAGAACCCATTATTTTGTCAAAAGATAATTCTGATCATAGCATAGAAACAACTTTAGTTATAAGTTCATTTATTGTTATGCCAATCTGTTATATCCTGGTTTTCTTAAAATTCAAAGGGTATTTCATGAACCATAATATTATTAGCATTACGAAGAATGGTCAAAAACTATCCGATTCAGAATTGGCTTCAACAATTGGTATGTTTGAAGAAAAACCGATTTCATCAACCCATTATTTAAATGATATGTGGTTAATTTCTTATCGGAGAAAATTAAGTGAATATCGTCAAAGAGTGGATACGCTTCTAATTGAGGCGGTATTTATCGGTACGCTTACCTTTGCAACATTTGTTCAATTAACGAGCCCAGAGAGCATTTCGAGTTTACCTATGATTCAAAAGACAGAGGAACATTATCACCATGTTCCTCGCATAAATGACAGCACATTGTCTAAAAGGGAATTCATGGATATGTTATCCGCTTATGAAGGAATCTCAAATACAGATAGTCTATATCATATATTTGATTCTTATTTTCCAAGGGCTGGTTATATAAAAATTAATCCAAATCGATCATCCTTGGGTTATTTTCAAAATTGGGTAATCAATAGAAAACTTACAATTTTTAAAACCTATTATTT
>JACCDP011092472.1_pt1 | contig 16984 bp, 25 predicted proteins | sample 7445841 | NCBI WGS metagenome assembly JACCDP01 (sample SAMN15323441, study PRJNA562643) | freshwater metagenome | isolation source: river surface water | place: USA:Blue River Watershed | collected 2017-08-17 | reverse complement strand
CGCGTTCCTGGGAAACAGAATGAATACCAATAATTTGAAGAATAATTACATTGCAAATGTTCGTTTAAGGTTGCAGAATATAGGGAGACTGAATCTGGTCCCTCTTCTTACTCAAAATATAAAACAGAAAGAGGAACAAACATATAGAATGGCGTTTAAAAAGCGTATGCGGCGCGTCTAGTCCCATTCCACAGGATCCCAAACACCATGAATTGCAGGACCTATTGGAAAAAACGGCTCGATTGACCATTCACCTGTATGACTCAGAAGATCCATGAGAATGTGGAATGTGTAAATTTTTCGGGCTCTTGGATTTTTGATCAAAATTAAAAACCATAAAGAATGCGGTAACTTATAAAACCATGTGTATGAGTACCAGTTTTTTATCACCCGCCAAGGCGTGTTCGGATCCACGAACGCCCCCCCGGGTGATAAAAAAAGTGCCATCGGCAAGTCTGGGGCGATCGACCAAAAGGCATCTTCCAAACTTAAATTCCCAAAATAGATTCTGGACGTCAACAAGTGGCCGAGCCAAAGCATCCCTACTTAAACATAATTTTAATTCAAAATTTATGGAGCACGAGCTGTATGAGATTGCACGTGATATATGGGGGTCTCTTGGACCGGGGTACAGTGAATCAGTCTACCATTGCGCCTTTGAGGTGGCTCTTCGGAATCGTCTGATTCCATATGAGACGGAGCGAATCATCCCCGTGTTTTATGATTGTCAAAACGTAGGGAACGTCCGTGCAGATCTCATCATTGACCGAAAGGTTGTAGTGGAGCTCAAGTCGGTAAGCAAGCTTAACGAGCAGTACCGAATTCAGACCCGAAATTACCTCAAACTCCTGAACCTTGAGTTGGGATACCTCATCAACTTTCCCGACAAGAACGGCCCACTCGAATTTGAGTCTATTAGCCGCCCGTTGACTCCTGTACCGTCTCTTGATCCGATTGATTGTTAACTAGCACCACATAAAAATATAAAACCTTATTAAGTGATGGTGTTTATCTACTCTATAACAAACTTGATTAATGGTAAAAAGTATGTAGGACAAACGCGGTACAAGAGGGTTGAGACTCGTTGGGGTCAGCACAAAAGGGGCGAAAGCGGTGCTAAATTATTACCATCCGCGTTCGCTGCGCACGGGTTAGAAAACTTCAAGTTTGAAGTTATATGTATATGTACAGAAGAAGATGCCAATAATAAAGAAATTTACTATATAAAAGAGTTTGATACTTTGGTTCCAAATGGATATAATTTACAAACAGGAGGTACAGTGGCTGGACATTCCCCAGAAACCATTGAGAAAATAAAGTTAAAACTAAAAGGAATTCCAAAGAGTTTAGAACATAGGAAAAAACTAAGTGAAGCTATGACAGGAAAAAAGATTTCAGATGAAACGAGAAAAAAACTCAGTGAGCGTCTAGGTGGGATCAATAATCCAAACTATGGTAAAAAAGCGACTAGTGAAAAGCTAGAAAAAATGAGTAAGGCTCTTAAAGGTAGGGTGATAACACAAGAGGCGCGCGAAAAACAGAGGAAGACTATGACTGGTAGAAAAATCTCAGAAGAGCACAAAGCCAAAATTGCTGAAGCACTTCGAGGTAAAAAGAAATCTGAAGAACATAAGAAAAAACTATCTGAATCCTTAAAATCAAAGTCCATGCAAGGTATTCAAATTAACATGGTGCTGTCGGAATAAATTGCCATTGTAGTTCTTTGCATATTTTTTCCCAAATTTGATCCTGGACATATAGTTTCTCTTTCGACTTAAGGAGGGGGAAACATTTGAGATATTCATCTTGGTCGAGCAATTCACACATTTTGTAAAGTACAAAAGAGTACGATAAAAAGTTTTTCCGGTTAGCCGGTTTATGTTTCTCAAACGGGTCTTGTATTTTGTGGAACATAAGCCGGAGGCGGTCCTCCAAAGCTTGGGGCATTGTGGGTGGTTGAATACCGTTTAGAATAGTTGCGATATATGGAACGTGTTCATAATACTTTGCCCAGTTTAGTTTCTTTAGAAGAGCCTTGACCTTTTCGTGAGTAATCTCAGAAAGATCCTTAATCTTTTGCTTCTTAAATTCCGAACGTAATTGTTCAACTACAATATCTGGTACACTTGTCGATTCCTTTGCCTGAAACTGGCTAATCCACTCGTTAAAATGATTTTCACGTTTGTAGGAATACACGACATTCTTCTCAATTTCCTGCTCCTCCTTGAAACCCAATTCATTTCCAAGTACAAATTCAGTCGCCCCACACTCTTGACATACATCTTCACTCAAAACCTCATCAAAAACCCGAGAGAACATGGCTCCACATCCTTTACATGGTTTTAAATGCTCTTCTTGGGGTCTTGGACATGAATCATAATGCCCTTCAACCTCACTGAGGTACCTTTTGAATATATCCTGCCGTTGGATACCTTTGCGGGTCGACACCTTAACACCCAAGACGTTTTGAGTTGTTACAACTTCTGTAATGTCTGCAGTATATTCTTTAATAATAGGTATACAGTCTAAGAGATACTCGGCCAGTTCAGTCTCGTTTCGACATTCCTGAATCTTACTATTGAACCGAGCCTCCATCACTACTAATAGTTCTTAACTTTTAAGAATCAATTTTTGGTGCCAAATAAAATTTGAGATCTCCCAAATTTGCAATTGTATATCTGAATATAATTGGCATGTTCTCATTCTCAGAGTCCTGCATGAGCTGGACACTCGAGCACATATTTGTCGCCTTGGTGAACAGGTTGATATATTTCAAGCTAAAAATATTCCCGGTGCGTTTTACGGGTGGATCCGGAAATTCGATAACTGTCGTCTGGTCGGCAAAGTCACCACGACAGCTCATGATAAGCTTCTGACCTTCACGTATAATATCCATTTCAACGGCCAGATTATTCATGTCTCGAGTTATACGTTGGTAGTCCACAGATGGCATGGTCGTCACGACATTCATTGAAATGTCGGGGAACTCGATAATGTCCTCATTGATTTCAAGCAATTTCAGTCTAAATTTAGTTGCGGACTTTTTGATGGGGTTCTCGATGAGCATATCCATATAATCCCGTCCGTCAATACGAATATCCAATGTGTCCTGCGTCGATACGGATTTAAGAAGTTTATATACATTTGCCATATTCAGACCCGCCGTCAAATCCTCCGGGCATTCGTATTCCTCAAAATTCTCTGAACCAAGGTTCATATGCACAAGAGTAACACGTGCAGTATCAAGGGTGAGAATATGGATTCCCTTTGAAGTGAAATACACATTCACATCATTGATGATGTCTTTAAGAACCTCAAATACCGATTTGAGAGCAGCCGCCTGAATTGTCTTCAGGTGCATTCTTTTCGAAGAAACGCGTTTTTTCTCTAAGTTCGTTGTCCTGCTTTCTGATAAGCATCCTGGACGTCCCCACCTATTCTTGCCTCGAGTTCAGGGGTCAGGCGGGGCTGGAGTGACTCGCCATATCGGTCAATTTCAAAGAATCCGGGCTCATCGGTTCCGTCCAGGTTAGAACAATTTCCACCTGCATCCCAACATTCAAATTCGGTAGGAACCATAGACTCGAGCCACGTCTTAACTTCTTTGCCTACGCACATTTTCCCATCGTTCGTCACAAGAGTAGGGACGCGCGTTATCTTGGAAGAAGGTGTGCCCTGTGTATTCACATTCCAAAATCTTACAATTTCGAGAAGTGCAGGTTGAGTTTTGATATACAATAAAATCTCCTGAGACCACTTGCACTTTTCGGAATAGACCAGCAAGGCCATTTAAATTTATAGAGTTTTTTTGACTAATATTTTTTCGCACCTAAGAGTAATGAAGGACCTGATTATCCTGGTACTTATTGCAGTAATCATATTTCTGATGTGGAACGGCCGTCAGACGGCGCGTTATGACGCCCCTGTAGTTGAACCCACGATTCCTTCAGACGCCCCTGTACCACCTGATGTGACACAGGTTATACTCGAGGCGGTACAGAAAACAGCGCAGTCCATTTACCCCCTGGAAACACTGTATATCAAAAACACTGGAAAGGGGGGGTACGATGCACGGTTTATGTTCTTCAATACTGATGGGTACTACGGAACACAGTATGACGTCAAAGCCAATGTCGGAGACGATGGATCTGTTCAAATTGTTTCAAAAACCGAGACGGCCATAACAGGTGATGCGCAGAACCCAGGCTACGTTCCCGATACATATCAGCCTTATGATACGATCGAGGAGAACCTTAACCGCCAACTCCAGGATGCTCTTAAACAACCAGTTGGACCCAGTGATCTTGACCTGGCAGGGCGGCTCATTAACCCTGCTACCGCGCTCGTGTAAGTCATTCTAAAACCCGTGTAAAATACAGATGGAAACAGCCAAGGATATCTTGGCTCGAGAGAAGAAGAGGGGCAACGCCAAAAAAGAATACTATAAGGCTTTGCTTGAGCAATTTTGTCGTAAAATTCGTTCTTCTGTCGAGCTTGGACACCGGGAAGCAATCGTGTCCGTTCCACCCTTTTTAGTAGGGTACCCAAAATACGACCTCCCGACAACAGTGACGTATATGGCTCGTCAGCTCTCCAGGCTCGGTTACAGGGTGGAACTCATAGGTCCACTGGACATGAGGGTTCAGTGGAGATATACACGTATTGACCAAGAAGATGAAGCAGAAGTTGAAGATCCAGTCACTTTTCTACCAAGCCTCGTGAATCTTCAAAAAACGGCTCAAAAACTGCGGATTACAAAGAAGAAATAAATACCACAAGAAAACAAGGATGGATCTCCTCAACGAGTCTGAGCGCCGTTTCACGAAGAAGCTCTGCGATGCCATGATTCCAGTTATGATTGAGGCCTTTTGGGAAATTTGGCTTGAGGCCAAGAAGGAGTCCCAGGGTAAAAACACAACTCGAGTGTTTCAGGAACTGCTTCGCGGCGTCAAGACCTGGAACTCGTCAATTTCACTCAAAAATACAGAGGCGATCATCAAGAACCAGCCCCTCTTTCCAAACCTACTCGCTGCGGTGTTCGTTATCCATGTTAAGATTCTAAGCGCAATCCGCACCGACAAAAAATCCAAAAAAATTAGTATTAAGCTCCCAGCGAATGACGTATTTGTTCAGCGGTGTTACGAGGCATGTGCTAAGGATCTTTACGAGAACCCGTATATTATAACTGAAAATAACTCGGAGATGGATCGCAACGAGGACCTGTACCGCCGTTTTCATAAGAATATTTGCATCATAATTGAGGATCTTGTGCCTACAGCAGAGATTCTCAACACATATTTGCCTCTTCCAGACGCTGGTCAGGATCTCGATATGGATCATGAGGATGAAGATCCAGAGGTTGAGGACGAGGTTCCCGAAATCGATGATGAAATGGAGGCCATGCCGACGAACAACGACTCTACAGGAACTGCCGGTATGGAGATTGGTAAAACTCCAGGAGGTGTTGATACCATGGTTACGGCCAGTAACGGTCTCACACCACCCGAAGTTCCAGGAGCCACCCCAGCGAACGAAGAGCCAAATGTTTCAGAGCAAACACTTTTTGACGACGCACCGGCTAAAATCCAGAAGCTTGGCGCGTGAAGAACCTGAATAAGATATTGCAAAGGAATAGAAATGGAGCACTATTTTAAAGAGCCCTTTAGTGCTGCAGTCATTGCAGGTGCCGCGACGATGGCATATGTTTTTGTAAAAGCTAAAATGAACAACGAAGGAAAGGTGAAAAACTCCGAATACTTTAAGAACGCGTTTCTGGTTGCCCTTCTTGTGTATTTCATCGTGAGCCAGGGGCAGGGTTCTCATGAACCAATCATGAAAGAACCATTCTAAAACTAGTTAAGGAACTAATTTTCTTTAGATGTTAAATGACCACCATTTCTGCATTTCATGAGATGATGGGTCAGTTTCTCGGCGAACTCGCTCAGACTTTCCCCGAGGAGCCCAAGATCAAGGAGGCTCAGGAGGCTCCAAAGACGCGTGCAGTTTTCGACAAGTTTATGAGCGACCTGGGGGCGTGGGCCACGCCCCTGATGAGCAAGAATGCTTCCGAGTTTTTTGTTGCGTCAAATCCTGTAGTAAGCAATCTTAACCTTCATGTCATTTGGAACACCGATGACTGCACTGAAAATACCAAGGCAGCTATTTGGCAGTACTATCAGACCCTTTACATGCTCGGTACTACGATTAACATGTTTCCACCTGAGACATTGAGTATGATTGAGTCGGCCGCAGAGAATTGTGCAAAGAACATCAAGCCTACTCAAAACGGGGCAATTGATGAAGCGGCTCTTATGTCCGGTGTGAACAGTATGCTCTCCCAGATGCTGAGTGGAGGGGCCAACAATCCATTTGCAGCGATGCTCAACGGTCCACCACAGCGTCAGGCGCCCAAACCAAAACAGAAGAAGAATAAAAAGATTTCTCAGTAAATATCAGCATGGACGTGAAGGATATTTTCAAGAGTTCTGAATTACTAAACTTCTGGCCAACCGCCAAGCAGTCTGCAAAAGAGCGGGTTCTCTCAACTGCTCGTTTCATTATTTATGCAACGGTAGTCGTGTACCTCTTGAATCGCGACCCCCGCGTTTTCGCCCTCGGCGCACTGGCTCTGGGCGTTCTTTATTACATGTGGTACTCTAACCTGATTTCAGATGGCCTTTTGCGCCCAGCAACTACAGATGGGCGCATCCCCAGTATGCTTCGCGACGAGGTGACGCTTCCAACTATTGATAACCCTATGGGTAATGTTCTTATGAGCGAATACACGGAGAATCCAGATCGCCCACCAGCGGCATGGTATCCCAGCGTCCGCGGTGATGTCCAGGCTGCATGGAGTACGATCCATCCTTTTGAACGTATTCGCGACGCCGAGCGCAATTTCTATACAGTTGCAGCAACCACCATTCCAAATGATCAGAATGCATTCGCAACTGCTGCATATGGAAAGCAGTTCGCACCAATGTGCAAGGACCAGGGTGGACTGGCATGTGATCCAGACAACTTCCAGTTCCACTTCCCAGAGCGCACACAGATGCGTGCAGGAAACGGAGGCGGATACGGTTCTTAGGCTTTTTTTTCCTTACTAAAATTAATAATGCCACGTCTTGATGCGGCGCCAATTATCCTCCAGCCCAATATTTACATGGGTCCAGCAACTGTGGTTCTCGAGGACCTTGCAATGACCGGTTCATACCTCCGTGAGCAGACCACAACCGCGTGGAAAAAGAACTGGACTGAGAAGTCATACGACTTTCCAAACAGTTATGTCACCATCCCACAGCGTGTGATGACATGGGATCCAATCAGCACATATGCAGATGATCAGAATAATCGTTTCGCTCAGCGTTATGGTGGTGCCGCAAAGTAAAATAATTCCTCCGTAAATACTAATATGGACCCTTTGGCCCTAGCAGCTGTTGTAGGTCTTGTGTTTGCCGGTAAGCGTTTATCAGATGGTCAGGAAGAGCAAACTGTTGAACGCAAACCACTGCCAACCACTCGACCCATTACTCGTCGCGATGTTGATCTGGCGGCGAATGCACGTGACCACGCCAAGGATTTCTTTGATGTGAAGGTGACGACGCCAGACCTCGGTCGTCGCATTGGTGATTGGAGACTCCAGCCAAAGAACGAAGTGCCAAGTCTTCAGGACATGGCACCGGATGCTGGTCGGCTTCCATACGGTCAGCCAGTGTATGACCTTTACAATCGCCAGTATGTGACGAACAAGATGAACAATTTACAGCCAATTGAGCGCCGTCGCGTAGGTCCAGGTCTGGGCGTCGGTTCTGATGTTCCGGCTGCAGGCGGTTTCCATCAGTATTTCCGTGTATTGCCTAACAATGTCAACGAGGAGCGCCTCACGACGATTGAAGGCCGTCCAGGTCCCGCCGCATACTTCGTGCCCAACGGTGGTGCAGGTGGTATTGGAGAAGTTACCCATCAAGCCAAGGACACCAAGGCGTGGTTCCGCCCACCCGCCCAGAATCGTGCACAGGGTCAGGGTGGCATGGTTACTGGCGCCGAGGGTCGCCCAGATCACCTGAAGACGCGCCGAACCACCATGCGTGACGAGCAGACTACTCGCACAGACACTCTTTCTATGGGTCCAGCACAGTATAACGTGTATCAACCGTACGCTGAAGGTGGTGAGAAGGCGTATACCGACAAGAGTCTGACTCGCTACAGTGGAAATCGTTCAAATCCAGATCGTGCGGGTAACGCTGGTGGTATGAACGTTCGTGAGGATCCTGTCAACCAGGGTGGTGCCATGTCCAACCTTCGTGCAGAGTCACGCCCCTTTCCAATTCAGCACGGAGACGCTGGACGTTTCCAGAACTATACTGGTCCTCAGTTTTACAAATTTGATGAGAAAAAGGGAAATGCCAACCCACTTGCAACCCCCAAGTGTCTTGATGTGGCGATTCAGCAGCTCGAGAAGAATCAAATAGCCCTTCCTCCGTTGGCCGCGGTGTAAAAAAATATAGACTAGTTTTAAAATGAGCGGTGGTATCGTTCAACTTGTCGCAACTGGTGCTCAGGACGCTTGGCTGACGGGTAAGCCCGAGGTTTCCTTTTTCCGCTCCAACTACCGGCGTTACACTCATTACGCCAGCTCAGTGGAGCGTCAGGTTATCCAGGGCGCACCCATCGCCGGCGGTATCTCCACCATCCGTTTCGAGAAGAAGGGTGATCTGGTGAACTATGTGTATCTTACTGCCCGTGATGGCAACGGTTCTGTTGTGCCAATTGTTAACTGGTCCAACGTTATCGACAAGGTGGAGCTTATGATCGGTGGTCAGGTGATCGACACCCAGGACGTCGTCTATTCTACTCAGATTGAGCCCGTGACTGGTGCACAGAACTACAGTCAGCGCCTTCTGCTCGGCAACTCTGGTAACCACCTGTCATCCAACAACACCATCAGCGGATTCTACCCACTGAAGTTCTTCTTCAACAAGGACTGGACTGTGTCACTGCCCCTGGTGGCTCTGCAGTTCCATGACGTGGAGCTGCGCATCACATGGTCTAGCAACCTGGGCGCCGCAACCAACTTTGACTCGGCAGCAGCAGCAGCCAACTACAACAACCTGCAGTACATCGCATGGGCCAATTTCACGTACCTGGACCAGGCGGAGCGCGATTACTTCTCCAACACCCCACAGGATCTGCTTATCACCCAGGTTCAGCGCACGATTGTTCTGGGCTCCCAGACGATGCAGGAGTTGGCACTGGCCCAGCCCGTCAAGTTCCTGGCTTTCACGAGCAACAGCTACGGAACGGCCTATGGTGCTCTTGGTGTGAACTCGGCCCTGGTCAAGGATCACATGCTGAAGACCCAGGTGAACGGTGTGGATGTTGGCGAGTTCCGCCACCTGCCATCCTTCGTGGATCTGCCCCAGTACTACAACACCCCATTCGGCTATCTGCCCAACGGTATCAACGCTGGTACCGCCAATGTGGGCATTATCAGCTACTGTCTGGACACTTCCAAGCTCCAGCCCACCGGCACCCTGAACTTCTCTCGTCTCGACACGTACCGCCTGGTCGTGCCACCAACCATTACCATCAGCGCCCTTATCAAGAGCACCTATCTGTACGCAGTCAACTACAACGTGCTGCGCATTCAGAACGGTATGGGCTCGGTGCTTTACGCAAACTAAATTCAAAATTAAAATTAAATGCAGCTATGGCATTGGGTCTTGCTTTTGGGGCTCTTATTTTTGATTACTTATAACCCGCGTACGGGAAATCTCGGGGACTTTTTTGGTCAGGAAATATCAGAGGGCGATGTCAAATCCCCGAGGGCCTCGCGAACGCCACAAGGCGATAGCGATTCCGGTGAGCACAGTGAATGACGTTCCCCACTTTCTGATTGTTCATGACCGTAGGTACCGTGAATGGACCTTCGTCACCGGCGGGTGTCGCCGACGCGAGATCTATAATCCACTGCGATGCGCAGTGCGAGAACTCGAAGAAGAAACACGCGGAATCATAAACCTGAAGAGAGGCTCATACGCCTACTTCAAGTTTTCGACCGATACACCCGAGCCAAGGGATGTGGAAGACGGAGTAGATGTGGTAAATCACTACCACGTCTATGTATTCCATCTCCCCATGACTCAAGTTGAGCATCGTCATATTGTAAAGCGTTTTTCTGAAGAAAAAGACAAAATGGAATCAAATACCGTCCCTTTTCGAAAAAACTATGACGAAAATGATGACTGCAAGTTTGAGAGTCTTGATTCTATTTCAAAATTACCAAACCTCTGGCCAATGATACGCAAACACGTTCTGACCAATCCAGAGTTTCAAAACGCTATATCACAGGCCAAAACACCTTTTAATTTGCGGTAAGACGCCAGTCGCGTAGCGACTGTAGACCGCCGCGCTATGCGCGGCCAAATAAGTGCTACGCACTTACTATAGGATGACCAGATCCAAAATCGAGTTTGCCACCATCCTTGCCACTATGCGTGGTCAGGGTGAGGACCCAAAACAACTTGCCGAGGGGATGACGCTCCGCAAATTGTGTTATGAAATTGAAAAGCTCGAGAATGAGGCTGAAGAGGCGGCTGTTCAGGCAGTTGCACCTGAGCCCGAAAAGCAACCCGAGTCTAAGAAGTCCAAAGGTCCTCGACCCTTCTGGTCGTGGCTTCTGGGTGACAGTGATGAAGAAGACTCTTAGAGAATTTAAGTGCTTAATTAGCAATGACAATTGAACGATGGCGTGTTCCGAACGGACCCGCAACCCACGTCCTTATGGATGGTGGGATCCTTTTCGTACCCCCAGAGGAAACGCGTGAATTTTATCAAGCCTGTGTGGATACGATCAATTCAGGAACAAAATTGTATGTGGTCGAGCAAAAGACAGAACGATTCAAGTTCTTTGTAGATCTCGACTACAAGGCTCCAGAGAAACTGTCCGACTCGGATCTTCTTCAATTTTGTTCTATAATTCATAGAGCCTTGGAGACCAAGTCTAGATGTCTTATTGCTCGAGCCCGTCCGCGCCCAGTCGCAGATGGCCTTATAAAATCAGGAGTTCATATTCACTGGCCAGACCTCCTTGTGAGCAGGACTCAGGCTCTTAATTTTAGAACAAAAATCATTATGAGTTTGACAGCCGACTTTCCGTTTGAGTGGGATAAGATCATTGATCCAGCCGTGTATGGAGGGTCTGGACTTCGGATGCTTTGGTCTCACAAGAAACCCACAGGAGACCCCTATATTCCATGGAAGGACTTGGACGGACGCGAGTTTTCTAAGACGCCTAGTGTTGATGTTCTTGACCTATTTGCAGTCAGAATTCCTGAAGATGCGCGAACCATTGAAGTTTTGTCCGATAATACCCCACTTGAGGAACATATACGTAAATATATAGCGGGTCAGGAACGGGCACGAATCAAGAAGGTGTGCCGCCGTGATGTGAACAGTTGGTATGCTCAGACCGATTCAAAATATTGTGAACGAATCAGACGGGAACACCAGTCAAATCACGTATGGTTCTCTATAAACTCTGGAAGAATTTGTCAAATGTGCTTTGATGACGAATGTCGTGAGTTCAAGGGCGAAGAACATCTTCTTTCTCCAACAATAGTAGAGCAACTCAAAGATGTTGCTATTGTGGGTAGTCCTTCTTGCGGTTTTCTTATGGATATTCTTCCCGATGGGCCCAGCGGCCCGTTTCAAAAAATACAAGGAACAGGTCCACCCGTACTCGGGTCTGGACCCAAAGAACTGGGAAAGATTTTTAGCCAACATCCAAGAGTTCGAACAGTTGGCTTCGACGGACCGTCTGGATGAGGCGGCCAAGGCACTGTACGCCTCGGAGGAAAATGTCAGAGATCTGGGGCTCGGCATCAGACGTGCAGATGATGCGGAACATCAGGAGAAACTCGATGGAATTGCACGAGAACTTGCTTACGAAGGTGAATTTATAATAAATCAAGTAGCAATTTCAAAGGGGTTGCAGTTCTTCCCCAAGTACTTAAACGATTCGCTCATGGATTATCCAGATGGCCGATCAGAAGGACCTTTCCCAAGACTGCGCTCCGACACCTGAGACGCGTACACGCTCAGGTCGCGTTTCTAAGCCCCCTGTTCGTTACGAACCAGTTGAGCAGGTTGAGGACGATTATGCTCCAGAGGACTACGACACTGACGAGTCTTCCGAAGTTTCTTCAGAGGTTTCGTATGACTCGTCCGAAGAAGATGTCGAAGATGATGCAGATGATGATGGAAACTTAGATGGATTTGTTGTACCAGATAAAAGCGAGAGCGACTCTGAAGATAGTGACGATGGAGAACCTGCCGTTCCTGTCAAGCGACGCGCCGTCCCAGTCAAGAAACGTCCCGCAGCCCGAAAGTGAAGCGTGGCTCGATCCGCCACCTCCACCCGACCGCGTGTTTGCGATTCAGCGGCGCGCTAACGAACCATTTGATTTTCTAAAAGATGTAAATCCAATTGGACTTGTTTTGATTGGAATTGTAATCGGTGTAATGATTGTTAGTATGCGCCCTATAATTGTTCAATCTGCTAAGTAACTGCGTATAGTATAGCTGATCCAGATGGCGAATCAGCACCAATAAAATCACCAATAGGCCCAGTCCTGTTCTTTCTCACGTCCTCTTGGATAAAGCCAATCCAAGGGTTCTCACGAGTCTGATCAGCTGGTTCCATATCACGGAATACCTCAAACTGGTTGTCATATGCAGGAACAGTTTGTGATATTCTAGCCGGTGCTGGAGGAAACCGCGTGTATGCCATCCACAGCAGCCCCAAAATCAACACCAGACCGATGAGTTTAAATATCATTATTATTTCGCAATATTTTAGGCGTCAGGAACCTCTTCCTCTTCAACAATTGGCTCACGCGTCTTGGCGTCCTCAGCCTCCTTGACCTTGAGAGCCTCCTCCTCGGCCGCCTTGCGCTTCGCAATCTCGGCAGCGATGCGGATATCCGCCTTGGCGACCAGCTCCTCCATACTCGCCTCTGGGAACTCCTTCTTCAGGTCGTCCAGCAGATCGGCGGGATGGGGAATTGGTGGAACATCTGGCTTATTATAGAACCTGCTGTTCTCGTCACCGGGCTCGATATAAGGCGTGTCAGAGCCCTCAATAGGCTTGGCCATCATGTCGCGCTTACGCTTTTCGAACATGGCTGCGGCCGCCGCCTGACTCTTCTTGTAATTCTGCATAATCTCCTCGAGCTTGTCGTTCTGGTAGTGCACATCCTCAATCTCCTCGCGGCGAGGGGGGATCAGCAGCCACTTGTACATATCCACGACATATATATCGACCAGTGCGTCATCCTTCTGAAGACGCTTGGCATGGGTTGCCGCCTCCTCACGGGTTGGAAAGCACCCGCGAATCTTCATACCAAGCTGCTCGTTCTTCTGAGGCAGATCAGGACCGACGAAAGAGATGCATGCAAAAAGCTGTCCTGGAACCGTCAGGTAATCCTGCTCGAGAGAACCCATTTAAAACAAACACGATCTTATTTTTTAAGTTGATCAACGCAAATGGAAGAACTCCGAAAACTTCACAACAATTGCAAAAGAAAACTCATTCTAGATTGGGTTCACCCTGGTTCGTTCGTCCTCGATTGCGGCTGTGGACGTGGGGGTGATTGGTGGAAGTGGAAGGCGGTTTGCGCCAAGGTGGCGGCCATCGACCCTGATCGCGAGTCTTTGAATGAGGCTGAAAATCGGGCTCTTGAAATGAACTTTGGTGTGTGGTTCCTGGGGAATGGCGACATCCGCCATGCAGCCTTTGCCGGTCCGTTCGATGTGGTCTGTTACAACTTTTCACTTCACTACATTTTTGAAAACGAAAATACACTCCATGAGTCTCTCAAGGCAATCAAGGTGGCCGTAAGTCCTGGAGGACTGCTTATTGGAATAGTCCCTGAAAAAGCAAGGGCCGGGGCCATGGTTGACGAAAACGGCAAGTTCAAGGATTCACTTGGTAATGAATTTCAAATCAAAAATAATAAACTTGTGGTTAGGTTGGCGGATGGACCATTTTATGCCGACGGCCCCAAGGAGGAGCCACTTATGGACAGCTCAATTTTGATTCAAAATCTGAAAAATATGGGATTTGATAAATTAGTTTGGGAACCTATGATCCCCAGTCCAAACGGTCTGGTGTCCGATCTATATACAAAATTTGTCTTTCGTAATAGCAGAGATGTGGCCCTGGATACTCTTGGCCATCGTCATGTTCGTGACTCTGGTGTTAACCAATTCTGAACCAAAAATGTTGAGAGAGCTCAAGCAAAAGTACTGGACCATTCTGGACATTCTCAGAGAAACCGGGGATCCTATGTGGACTCCTGTTCTGAAACCGGCAATTATAACCGGCCTGAGAGGGAAGAAGGATGGAGTCATAGGATCAAATGTGAATAAGGGATATGAAATTTACATCTGCCTTGACGGAGACGATGTAAATTCCGCATTATATGTACTTATACATGAATTGGCTCATATGACGGTTCCAGAATATGACCACTCAATTAAATTTTGGGAAAATTTTGAAAAGTTGAAAAAGCTATGCATCGACAAGGGTATTTATATCAAGTCCGGAGAGCGCCAGTACTGTGGTGATACCGTGAGGGACTAAGACCAAGTCCGAAGGACTTGTGATGCGGCTGGTCTTCAACGCTCAGTCAAAAACTGACGCGCAAAATAGAACACGATGGCAGCTACGAGGGCTGACACGGCCATGCCAGTCAGGGACAGCCCACCCTGCTCACTCATAAACTTGGGAACCATTGTGCTCAGCTTCCCCTGCACAGGCTTGGAAAAGGCGATAACAGCGGCAACACCCGCTAGAGCAGCATAGTACTGCTCGTCCGTCAAACCAAATGGATTCTTGGAAGAACCCTTGGCGCTTGGAGCATTTGCTTTTTTCTGTGGTGGCGCCTGCTCGTATGGGGAACCCTGAACCTCATCCTGAATCATCTGACCTGGACCTGGCATAACTTCATCAATTGCAGAAGAAAACTCTGCCATTTGAGATTCGTCTAGGTTTTTTTCAGGCGCGGATTCACGTATCAGACCGGTTGGTACGGTGCGCTTGTTATCGGTCTTGGGCTGCTCGACAGCCGCCTCTGCAACTGGAATTGGGGTTGCTAGGTCTATAACGTTTGGATCGTATGACAGCATCTAATTTTGAAACGGAAAAGAAAGTTTCTTCAACTACGCGCTTTTTTTCTTCACTATAACTGTTCCCCCGCGTCGAGGAGCTTGAGGCTGGGGAGCCTGCTGGACAGCCCGGGGGTTGTAGTGACGCTGATGATACTGCCAGAATGCCGGTGAGCCGACACGAAAGTTCCGACGAATGGGTGCCTTATACCAAAACACACAATCTGTGATGCTATTGCTCTTAGAGGTATTATCCAGAACCAGACACTCGTAATTTTCTGTACAGGCGTCCATAACTTGCGAAAACTGATCAAATGTGGGGAATACACCAAAAAAGGCTTTGTAGAGGTTCTCACGATTCTGCCGTACGTTGTCACGTAGGGCAAAAACGTAGTCTACATTGGTGCGGATCATAGGGGTCATGTCCATGCAGTACTGTGTCGTCATCATGAAGAATATCTTCCAGTGACGACCGTTCATAAACAGTTGACGGATGCACACGTCCCGCATGAAACTTCGGTCGTACATACAGTCGTCCATAAGGATAAATACGGGCTGACACTTGCCGACCGCCAAAAGCTTCTTTTGCCTCTCTATAATCTTCTCGAGTGCATCACGGTTATAGTCGCCGTAGACGAACAGGTCAGGAATAAACTGCTTGTAGTACCCGTTGCCCTCCTCAGTTCCTGACATGGCTATTCCAGCTGAGATGTGCCTCTTGTGCCACAGAATGTCCGTCACGAGGGTACTTTTTCCCGTACCACGCTTTCCGATAAAGACGCAAACTTTGTCATCAGCCATCTTCGATGGATCAAACTTCCGCAGCTGAAGCGTCATCCTGTTATTTTCACGCAAAATTCAAGGGGTTCTGGGGCGCAGCCAGAAAAGCGCTCTTTGATTGTACGTGAGGACTTCCGCGGAGCCCGGCGAGAAACAATATGTTTCTCTTTACTAGAGATGTCCGCTGGGTATATCCAGCTGGCCGCAATTGGACAACAAGATGCGTATCTCACAGGATCCCCTCAGGTGACGTATTTCTCGGGTGTATACCGCCGTCACACTCCATTTGTTCTGGAAGCGTATGACATTCCATTTTTAGAACAAACAGTAAGATATGGTCAAAACAACATATGTCGAATTCCAGCGAAGGGCGACTTGGTTCGAGGGTTGACTCTCAAACTCACACTTCCGGCTCTGAACAACCCCGGAAGCGACTGGACGTGGCCGACGGAACCTGAAAGCAGCGTCAACCAGCCTCATATACGAATCAACCTTCCAGCGACTGGAGGATCGAACACCACGATTATCGCAACGCTTCTCGTTTCATCTTACTCAACTGGAAACTTTGCGAAATGGTTCACTGGTTTTACTGATTATATCAACTACGATGCAGCCGACAACAAGTTTATATTCAGTAACTGTGCATCAGTAGAGGTTGAGAACAGGAGCGACCCCCTCGCACCAGGAGTGTTTTGGGGTCTCGACCCGAGAGCGGCATCCTTCGTGGGACCGTCTGGAAATCTCGTGTACACCGTCAACAGCACTTCAAATTTACAGGCAAATTCAGCGCCATCAAACACGGCTGCCAATTTCATATCCACTGTGTCTCGCACGGGAGACTTTAATCTCGAGCAAGCCGGTTGGGTCCAATCCGTAGGCGCGATAGCTGCAAATCGCAAAGCAGGTTTCTTTTCCTATCTAAATCAACCTTATAATGTATCTGGTCAACAATTTCTCAATTTTTCAGGAACTTCTGGAACGGGGGCCGTCTGGACAACACCAAATCCAAATCTAAAAATTACCACAACAGTCGGTG
>JACCDP011250723.1_pt1 | contig 16988 bp, 8 predicted proteins | sample 7445841 | NCBI WGS metagenome assembly JACCDP01 (sample SAMN15323441, study PRJNA562643) | freshwater metagenome | isolation source: river surface water | place: USA:Blue River Watershed | collected 2017-08-17 | reverse complement strand
TGAGTGAATTCCCCATAGAAGCAATATTGAATCTTATCCAAGAACCCCGCGTTCCATCCATTGGATTGCCTTGTGAGTCAACGCCAGGCCCGAATGAACCCCTAATTTCCCCTTGAGATGATTGATGTAGGTTTCAACCGTCTTGATGCTGATCCCCAATGACTCAGCAATCTCGCGGGGAGCTTGCCCAGAGCCGATGAGACGAATCACTTGAAGTTCACGGTTGCTCAAGCCAGCCAATAATGATTCCGCCTTCCCGGGACCCGCTCCCAAATACTTGAGAGCCAACTGCGACGAAAGCATTTGGCTGCAATAGGTTTCACCCGAGGCCACTTTACGGATGGCTGCCAGTATCACTTCCAGACCTTCCGCCTTGGACACGAACCCGTTGGCTCCGACTTGCAATGCCCGTTCCGCATTCTGGAGTTCCAAGCGAAAGGAAAGGACGAGAATCCGCATCTTCGGATGGCGAAGACGGATGTTCCTTATTGAATCGAATCCACAACCATCCTGGTCGGAAAATTCGAAAAGGATCATCTCGGCAGGGACTGTCTCCAAGACCTGAAGGGCCTCTGTCGTCAATGCAAACGCCCCGACCAGACTCAGATCAGGCGCTTGTTGGATGAGGTTGCTGACCGCCATACGGCACAATGGGGCCGGATCAACGAGCAGGATTCGGCATGGAGGATTTTGAATCGAAGTTGCTGCGGTTCCCATAACAGGTATGATTCGAAGTCCGCTTCCGAACCCAAAAGTTTTTGATCTGAACAGTCTGCCTCGGAAGTCGTCGGGTGTATTTTAGATATCCGCATAACGCAATGGTGCGCTGCGAGCCTTTTTTATGTAACGGGGGGGGGGGTAATTTGTTTTTCCCCCGTATCGCGAGGGTTTCTGAAACTTCGGTTTGCAAACCGGAGAGAACTTGTCGGTAAAACCGTCCCAAGGTCATTCTCCAGACATGGAATTTTCCCGCGCTGGAACGGCTTTCCGGGCCTGTGCTGTCGCCATCATCACCGCCACACTCCCGCTGATTTCGCAAATCGAGGCCGCCACACTCCACCTGCCGCGCAGTGCTCCGGAGCGTCAGGGGGTTTCCTCAGCCGCGTTGTTGTCGGCCGTCGATGCCCTCGACCGGGTGGAGCAGTTGCACAGCCTCATGATTGTCCGACATGGGCATGTGGTGGCCGAGGGTTGGTGGGGACCGTATGACGCGGAAACCCCGCATGAGCTGTATTCCCTGAGCAAGAGCTTTACTTCGACCGCGGTTGGCCTGGCCGCCAGAGAAGGATTGCTGCGCGTGGAAGATCCGGTGTTGAAGCACCTGGGATCGGATGGCCCAGAAAAACCCAGCGCAAATCTCCAGGCCATGCGAGTCCGGGACCTCTTGACCATGAGCACCGGGCATCAAGATGAACCCACGATCGCCCCAAGTCAGTTGTCAGCCCGGTCTTTTCTGGCCCAACCGGTTCCCCACAAGCCGGGCACCCATTTCAAATACAATACGCCGGCCACCTTCATGCAGTCGGCACTGGTCCAGAAGGTCAGCGGAATGTCGACGCTTGAATACCTGCAACCTCGCCTGTTTGCCCCCTTGGGCATCACCGGGGCGCGTTGGGACACCAATTACCAAGGCATCAGTCTGGGCGGCTATGGTTTGCGACTGCGCACGGAAGACATCGCCAAGTTCGGGCAACTCTACTTGCAAGGCGGCAAGTGGGAAGGCCGACAACGGATCGACGCCGACTGGGTGCGCGCCGCGACTTCCCGGCAAATGTCCAACGGCAGCAATCCGGACAACGATTGGGAACAAGGCTACGGTTACCAATTCTGGCGGTGTCGGCATGGGGCCTTCCGCGGCGACGGAGCCTTCGGCCAGTTCTGCATTGTCCTGCCGGAACAAGACGCGGTCATCGCGGTCACCAGCGGCGTCAGCGACATGGCGGGCCTGCTCAGCCAACTCTGGGACACCCTGCTGCCCGCCTTCCACAATACCCCTCTGAAAGCCGACGCCTCCGCCCGGGAACGCCTGGAGCGTCGTTTGCTGGGACTTCAGGTCCGCATGCCGTCTGGCAACACGACCTCACCCGTCGCAGGTGCCGTGCTGGGCAAGACCTTTCGATTCGGGACCAATGACAGCGGCCTCGAATCACTCACCTTGGAAGCCTCCGGGCCAGAGGGGTGGCTCTTGACCCGAACCTTTTCGGGCAAGACGGAGTCGCTTCGCTGCGGTCATGGCCGCTGGATGACAGGGCATGGACATTTGGGTGACGCCCCGCGCGGACCCATCGGCTCCTTCGGGGACGAACCTCTCGGCGCGAGCGCTGCGTGGAGCTCGGACGACACCTGGACCGTCAAGATTTGTGCCCGTGGCACCCCCTTCCAAACGACCTACACCCTGAAGTTCACCGATCAAGATGTGACACTGACTCCCCGCTCCCAAGTGCGGTTCGGAGGATCGCCAGGCGCTTCCATCCAAGGTCACCGGTGACTCGGCGCAATCGGTTCATCTTCCGACTCCGTTGCCGGAGCCTCGTTGACCCCGGTGGTTTTTCGGGCCATTGGTCCGGTCGGTTGCGTTCTTCATGGAAATACGTCCTGACCTCATTCTCTCGCGCACGGAAGCGGTGCGTCTGCGCCTGCTGCAGCACCCGATCTACCAACGCGTGGACCGGCCCACTGCGATCCGCACATTCCTGGAGTCGCATGTCTTCGCGGTCTGGGATTTCATGTCATTGCTCAAACGGCTGCAACGCGACCTGACCTGCGTGAACCTTCCCTGGATGCCCCTGGGCGATCCGGAAGTGCGGTTTCTCATCAACGAAATCGTCTGCGGAGAAGAATCCGACCTTGGACCCGATGGCGACCGAACCAGTCACTTCGAACTCTATCACCGAACCATGCGCGAGGCGGGTGCCGACACCTCGGCGATCGATGCCTTCTTGGAATCCATCCAATCCGGCGAATCACCGTTGGCGACCCTCGCGCGGTCCAGACTGCCCGCCGGCGTCCGAGAATTCACCGGATTCACCTTGAAGCTTGCCTGCACGGGCCAACTTCATGAGGTGGCTGCCGCCTTCACCTACGGAAGGGAAGACGTGATTCCGGAGATGTTCCTGCCACTGGTGAACACGTTGGTCGCATCGGGGCATTCCCAGTTCGGTTTGTTGCGGTTCTACCTCGAGCGGCACATAGCCATCGACGGTGGACACCACGGGCAACTGGCCCGACGCATGATGGATCGCCTGTGCGGAGAAGATCCCAGGAAGTGGGAGGAAGCGGTCAACGCAGCCACTGCGGCCATCGAAGAGCGGATCCGCTTCTGGGACGCCATCTTGGAAAGTCTCCCGACTGCCCGATGAACGAAGCTTCCACACGCGGGGCAATCCCTCTCTGCTGCGCTGGATATCTCGATGGGGACCAGGGTCTCCGACGGCCATGGACGACCATGGACGGGCTCCGCCTCACCGCCCTGGGCTCCTTGGCGCCCCGGGTTCAACCTGATTTCTGCACCGACTCGGCGGCGTTGTATCGGCCGGCCTTGCGGGATCTCACCGGCCGGCATCAGCGCACAGTGAATGAGGGCAGGCTCGGCATGGGGCTTGCGTTCAGCGCAGCACGGTGAGGATTGCTGAAGCACCCTCACGCCGCACCCGAACCTCACGAGCATTCTGGGGCACGGTGCTCTCGGTGGAAACCCCGCCCGGCCAAAGGACCTTCAAGACACCCGGGGCCTCGGTGGTTGCCAGCACCAGTGCGCTCGAATCCTGCGACCCATATCCACCGCCCGCGTGGATTTCGCGGGCCGGACCGAAACGGCCTTCCCGGCCCGATCGCACTTGGGCACCGATGGCCAATGGGTTGCCCGCTCCGCCTTCCAACCGGACCTTCAAGCCGGGCCGACCTCCGGTGTTCCGAAACAGGCGCGTCGCGCCCCGATTCTGGCTGAGTGCCAAATCGATCCGCCCATCACCGTCATAATCGGCGACGGCGGCGGCCCGCTGTTCTCCCCAGACGATGACGCCTGAGCGAGTCCCGTCGAGGGGGCGGAAGGAACCGTCCCCATTGCCTGTCAGGATCAACCCTCGACCGGCATCAAACCGGGAGGTCTCGGGTTCCACACCGAAGAAATTCTGGGCCAGGGCCAAATCCTCGCGGCCGTCACCGTCGAAATCGGCCACCGCGATCCCGAACACCGGAGCCATTTGGGCTTCGATGGGCAGAGGCCGGCGCTCGAATCGACCACCCCGATTCAACAGCACCATCGAGTCGCCGGTGGACGCTTCATGACGGCGGAAATCCGCGGCCCTGGAGCCAAGGATGTCATCGATGGAAGCCTGACCATAGGCACGGAACGTGGGCAGACGCTCCGAAAGCCCCGGAAACGATCGCCCCACGGTCTCGGCATCCCGCCACGGCAGCCATTTCTGGGTTCCTGCATGCCAAAAGGACTCGAGCACTTCCAAGCGGCCATCGCCGTCGGCATCTCCAAAATACACTCGGGCAGGCCGGTCCAAGTAGTCTTGCCAACGGGAATTGCGCCCGAGATTTCCGAGCACCAAATCCATGCGCCCGTCCCCATCGCAGTCGGCCGATTGGACCGAGTTCCACCAACCGCTCAACCCCTCGAGTCCCCACTCGCGGGTCCGATCCACCGGAACACCTTGCACCCAAGCGTACACTTTTGGACTCCCCCAATCGCAGGCCAGAACCAGCTCCGAATTGCCGTCCCCATCGAGATCCGTGAACACGGCCCCGCTGACCAATCCCGCGGAACGGAGCACTTCATTGGCGGCCGCAGGGGCTTTCCAATGGTCTCCCTCGCGGACCCAAAGCGCCGAATCCGCCGCCTCGGGATAGCGCCCCGGAATAGACCGTCCGCCGACAAAGAGCACAAGGCTTCCGGGTCCTCCCACCGAACCGGCGACAACCGGTCCGGATGACGCCACTGCCTCCGGCAGGAGTGGCTCAGAATCCGGGACGCCGATGACCCGTACGCGGGCACGGGGCCTTTGCGATCCTGGATCTTCCTGAGAAGATATTCCGACCACCACTTCCCGCCGACCACCACCCAGGTTGAGCCCGACGATGCCGGTGGTATCCAGGGGCGATGGCGTGCCCAGGATGGAATCCGCCTGTCGGGAGAACCCGCCCCGACCATCTCCGTGGAAGACGGTCGGCATTCCTCCGGCTCCACTTCCCACCAACAAGTCTTCGGATCCGTCGTCATTGAGATCGAACCAGGCCAATGCCGGACCCAACTCGCTCAACTTGCGCGACAAGAGCGGTTGGAGCTGGAAATCATCGAAGGGCGGATCCTCATGGACATGGGCCAGCACGACGCTGGCATCGGTGAAGAGGCTTGGGATGGATTCAGGCTTCGGGGTGAGGACCGACGCTGCTGCCGATGCCTCATCGACTTCATAAAGGCAATCGGCTTCGACGCCTTCGATGCGGGACAACTTTCCCGAGCGCCATTGCACTTCGAGGGTCATGGATCCGGTGGGCGCCGCCGCAAAAACCCGCAGGCCTTGATCACACGAAAGGTAGCGACCACCACTCATCATCTCCTGGCTTTGCAGTGGCACGCGCCCGCCCAACAAACGGATGCGTGCGCCGATGCCGCCGGTGTTCGGAGCCAATCCACGCAGGCGAACCGCGAGCCGAGGGGCCATGCTGATGTTTTCATGGATCTCGGCCGGACCTTGCAGCCGGTTCACCACCAAATCCAAATCGCCATCCTGATCGAGATCGGCCAAGGCCATGCCGTGACGAATGGCCGGCAGGGACAATCCCCAGGCACCCGCCATGTTCTGGAAGGTCAGGTCACCGCGATTGCGGAACACGGCCATCGGCGTCTCCAGACGGGGGAAACGGCGCAGGTTTTCCACGGCATCGCCCGAGGCATCCCGGCCGTCGGCTCCACGCACCGCCCGGAGGAGGTCGGCATCGAGGACGTCATGGTCATTGCCCGTGCCCACGATGAGGTCCTCGAACCCATCCAGATCCACGTCCACGAAGATGGGGCACCAAGACCAATCCGTGGCGCTGATTCCGGCCATTTGCGCAATCTCGGCATAGGTGCCATCACCGCGACCCAGAAAGAGGGTGTTGCGCGACATCTCGGGTCGGAATGCAGGATCATGCGTCGGCCAGTCGAAGGCGGTCAGGTGATTGGCGCGCTGGCGCTGACGGGCGGCCGGATCGGCCGAGAGCATGTCCACCACCACGAAATCGTCGATGCCATCCCGGTTGATGTCGGCGAAATCCACCCCCATGGACGACATGGAAATCTGCCGGAGGGCCTCAGGCGGGACGGCTTGGAAACCCTTGCCGCCGGTGTTGCGCCAGAATGCGTCCCGCGAAAGAACGAAGTCGTTGCAGACATAGATTTCCGGTTGCAAGTCCCCGTCAAGATCACGGAAAGCCACGCTGAGACCCCAATCATGCGGAGCCTCCGTCAGGGCTTGGCCGCGGGCATCCAAGAAGGCTCCCGCCGTCCATGAAATCGGTCCGAAGGCACCCGCACCCTTGTTGCGATAGAGGACATCCACTTCCCCACGCTCGTTGACCATGACACCGCCCCCGCGGACCCGTGTGGCTCCAAAGCGGGAAGACGGAACCGCGACGGGTTTTCCGTCCACGACCCGCAGGGACGGCTTGGCCCCATCGAATCCGTCCCGATACGTCGTGGTGCGGTAATTGGTGACGTAGATTTCCGGGAGACCGTCCCCGGTGATGTCGGCCGCAGCCAGAGATGTCGCCCCCAGGCGCCGGGCGAAACCGCTGTTGGTCGATTCGGTGAATCGGCCCAGAGCATCATTGAGGAACAACCGCGTGCCACCGCCCATGGCATTCACCAGCAGGTCTAGATCGCGGTCTCCGTCCACATCCACCAAAAGGCACCCGGAGGATCGCTGACCTGAGCAATCCACTCCGGCTGTTTTCGCCGCTTCCTCGAAGCGCCAACCACCGCGGTTGAGGAACAACGCATTCGTGCCCTCCAGACTGCACAAGTAGAGGTCAGGCAGGCCGTTGCCATCGACGTCGCCCAACGCCACGCCCGAACCGTTTTCCAAGATGCGGTTCCGGGCTGCCGAAGCGTCCTCGAGTCCGTTGGTGAACTGGATGCCAGAACGACTCAGATCCAAGGCCCGAAAACCGACACCCACCCCTCCACCCGAAGGAGTGCGCACCGGTAGACGCCATCTCCGAAAACCCGGGCCCGGCTCGCCCATCGGTTTGCCCGAGGGAAAGGCCGAGTTTTCCGCCCAGATCCACGGGGCGACCACCCAGGCCGCCAATCCAAGAATCCAGGGCCGTGTCGCTGCCAGGATTCGGGCGCTGGGCCCGTTGGCGATAGCACGCCTCATGGACCCTTCCGATCCACGGTGGTGTTGCGCAAGATCATGAAGGGGATGCGGTCGCGCTCCCAATTGGCCTTGAGGTGGTCGGGTACTGGACTGGGTCCATGGATATGGGATCCAAGGACCAGGTCTTCATCGCCGTCGCCATCCAAGTCGCCGCAGTCGAGGGTCAACCACCGACCCGCCAGGCTCTCCTTGAAGGTGGCGGCCGCAAACCGGAAATTGCCACGATTCTCAAGGCAAACGAACCCTTCTTCCGGTGACTGGGAGTAGTCCGGGAAAAACGAGATGGCGGCAATCTCCGGATGACCATCTTGATCGAAATCCCGGATGAAGGCCTTGAACGCCCCATTGAGCGGATAGAAGAAGCTCTCCTTGAAGGTCAGGTCTGGTCGACCCATGTAAACCCGGATGCCGTGATAGCGTTTGATGGGCGAAGCATATTCTCCATTGTCGCCATTGGTGACCACCAGATCCGGACGCCCATCGCCATCCAAGTCGGCGACATCAAAGGAGGTATGACCGAAGAGCGGAGATCGCTGGAATCCCACCTGCATGGAGAACTCCCCCGCTCCGCGGTTGAGAAAAACAAAAAAGGATTCGGTCTCCTGGGCCACCAGCACACCGATGTCCGGGCGGCCATCCTGATTGAAATCCAGAACCTGGGCGGAAATGGCACCCGGACGATCCCACAGCACGTGTTCGGCGTATTTTCCGCCTCCCAAATTCTCATGCCACGAGAAACGCCCCATCACATTGCCGAAGGCGCAGACGATCAGGTCTTCCCGACCATCGCCATTGAGGTCTTCGAGAATCGCTTGGGTCACCCGCGGGAGGTTGGTCAGGATGGGTGTGGCGGTGCCCAATGATCCCAAGGTGCCGTCCCAGCGCCTGACATCTGCCAGAGGCCGGTCGGACGGCATGAAACTGCCGATGGATGCCAGAAGGCCCATGCTCGATCCGAAGGAAAGACCCACCGGCACATTGCCGATCTTTTGTGTTTGGCGCAGGGATCCGTCTGGCCCCCGCAGCTCCAAGGTCTTGCGCCGTCCATCGCCGACAAACAAACGCCGGTTCTGGGAATCAATGCGGACGAGGGTCGTCTCCGCCCCCCCCGACTCGGCGGCGGCCGCCGGCTCGACCCGAAAGGACTTCAGTCCCACACGAATCGGTTGGGATCGCACCTGCGGCAGCGGTTTTTCGGGCGCGCTGGAGACGTAAAAATTGGTGATCGCCTTCCAGTCGGAGAGCGGAATGTACGGCGTCGTGGCGAAGCGGCCGGAAGCCTTCAGAAGATCAGCTTCGGGATGCCGATCGATGGACTGGGGCATGAATCCCAGCCGGATGGACATCCGGGGCAGGGTCTGTTCATACCAAGTGGCCTTGTCGAGCTGATCGGGCTCGGGCTGAAGGTGGCAACCCTGACAATGCAATCGGGCCAATTCACGACCCTGAGCCAAAATGTCGGCCGGAGATTCAGACCCAATGAGCGGTGCCGTCGGCGCGGTTGCAGCCCCCTGCGGTTGGTCCGCTGCTTGGCCGAGTTTCGCTACCAGAAGCAGGACGAGGAGAGAAACAGGGCGTTCCAAGCCCCTCCAAATCCTATCCGAAAACCGTGATCCCATGGCTGGATTTCTCCTCACCGAGTCCGTTTCCACACCTTGAACCACCACCAACCCGAATTGAAAAAGGGGACCGAGGCTAACCTCGGTCCCCCTGATTCAAGAACGGGTCTTAACCGTTATTTGACGATCCGTGCGAACTGCGCATCGGCATTGGGTGTCAGCGTCAACGGGCTGGCAGCGCCAGCGACGTCGGTCCACGGACCCTTGGGGCTGGCAGCGGACTGCAGCTTGCCGCCACCGGTCCAGGTCAAGGTCAGCGAGCCATTGGCATTGCGGACGATGCTGGTGAACTTCGGAGCCTCATCCGGAGCCGGGATGAAGGCGATGAAGTCGATGTCACCGTTGCCGGCCGGCAGGGTCAGACGCAGGGTCTTCTTGCCACCCAGTTCCAGCACGGCCGGATCCTGAGTGCCCGGATTGGTGAATTGGAAGAGCTCCAAGTTGTCCCAACCCGCGGTCGCACGGCCGGGCTTCAAGTCGGCCAGCGGCTTCAAGGTCTGGGTCTCGGTGCCCACACCGGCGGTCACCTCATCCAGGGTGAACTGGATCGGCGAACCACCCGAGGAGGCAAAGCCGTACACCGAGTACTTCTTGGCCGGGGTCGGGAAGGTGCGGGTGTAGTTCTGCCAGTCGCCGGCATCGTTCCAACCCACCGTGTAGTTCACATCGACATCGAACAAACCGCGGTTGCGACCGCCGCCGTTCGGGCCCTTGCCCGCCGCCACAGCCGTGTCGGTGCGGTAGGGCTGGCCGGCGTTGCCACCGGGGTTGTTGAAGTCAACACCGGCGATACCACCCTTGCCGTTGAAGGCGTCACCCGCATACTTGCCGTTCATGCCGATCTTCTGATCGGTGATGGTCTGGCCGCCGTCGAAGTCAAAGTCTTCGGCCTCGATGAACAAGGCGTTCACATCATTGAGCGGGTTGGTGCTGAACGTCCACTCGTAGGAGGTCGGCTTGCCGGCGATGTCGAGGTAGTTGAACTTCGCGCTGTGCTTGGTGTTCGCGGCGAAGTTGGCCTCGTAGTTCACGGTCAGGTAGATGCCGGACTTCGCGATGGTGGCGGCCACCTTCACGCCGTCGACTTCCAAGCTGCTGGCGGCGACGGTCTGCGGGGTGCGGCCGTCCACGTGGACGATCTCGATCTTGTTGCCGGCCTGAACCGTGTTCGGGGTCGGGGTCACGCTCTGGATGAAGCCGGCCGGAGAAGCCACGGCTTCAGAGGTGAAGAACTTGCCCGGGATGGGCTTCAAGGCAGAAGCCGGGGTCTTGTCGCCTTCCAGACGCCAAGCGACCTGACCGTAGTCACCACCGCCGCCCTCCTTGTAGATGAGGCGGATGAAGTACTTCTTGCCAGCGGTCAACGCGACGGGCTCAGAAGTGCGGGGGCTGTCGGGCTCGGTGAAGTAGTTGCAGCAGCCGGTTTCTTCGGCGATCTGGATCAGGTTGGCTTCCTTGTCGTCGGTGCTCAGGAACAGCTGCGAGGCGTCATCGCTGTAGATGAAGAAGCGGTAGCTGCCGGTCTCGGTCGGGGTGAGGACGCCTTCAAGGGTCGCACCGTAGTTGTCGTTCGAATCATTGCCGAACACGTCGCGGCTGTTGAAGCCGAAGGCGGCGCCAACCTTGTCGGGAGTGGCCGGATAGCGCGGGTCATCCAACAAGTTCTGGACCGGGGTGCCGGAGATGCCGAACCAGGCCGAGAACTTCATCACGCCCTCGCGGAGGGTGACGAAGGCATAGGCGCTCACCTTGGAGGCGGCGACGATGGTCTTCTTGGACAAGTCCTGCACGTTGCTCACCGAGATGGTGTACTCGGTGCCGTTGAGGTTCTGCTTGGCAGTGGTCAACGTCACCTTGTTGCCCTTGACGGCCACGGAGGTCACCGCCAAGGCCGGAGAGATGGTGTAGTTGGCCGTGGCGCCCGCGGTCACCGCATCCACCTTCTCGCTGAAGAGGATGGTGAAGGTGGTGCCCGAAGCATCGGCAGCCGCGCTGACCAAGGTCGGCGGGGTCATGTCCTTCGGATCGGTGCCGGCGGTGTACTCGGCCAAGTTGTCAAACCCGTCGCTGTCCGGGTCGCTCTTGGCGTCGGCGGCGTCATTCGGCTTGAAGCCGTACTGGGTTTCCCAGTCGTCAGGGATGCCGTCCTTGTCGGTGTCGATCACCAGATCGCTCGGCTTGGCGCCGCCAGCGAGCTTGGCGATTTGTTCCGGGCTGAGGGCGCCCTGCCAGATGGCAAAGTCGTCGACGACGGCGTCAGGCGGATTGCCGCCGTTCTCACCACCGATGAAGAGCTTGGTGTTCAAGACGCTGTGCGGCTTGTAGCCGTCGGCGGTCTTGAGCAGCTTGCCATCGATCCAGATTTCCTTGGTGGTCCCGCGCTTGACGAAGGAATACAAATGCCAGGAATTCCAATCGTGACCCTCCGGAGCCTGATTCAGGCGGGTATCGCCGCCGCAGCAACCACCGGTGTCCCAATAAATGGTGCCGTCGGACCAAGGCATGTGCGCCTGGGTGCTTCGAGAGGCATCGTCAGCAATCGCCCAGAAGGTGCTGGAGTTGGGATTCGTGTTGTTTTTCTGCCACAGGGTGATGGTGATGTTGTCGTCGGCAGCGGCGACGTTCAACGGGTTTTCTGTCCCGGAAGACTCGTGCAGCAAGTAGCCCTTGTTGGCAATCGACACATCGAAGCCCTTGCCGCCACCGGGGCGACCGCCGCCGGCAGCCGTCAACACGGCGAGTTCGTTGATCTGACCGGCATATCCGCCGATCACTGATTTGACTGAGACTCCGTCGGATTCAACCTTTTCGAAGTCCCACCATGCGACCAATTTGGTCTGTGCTTGCGCTTGGCCGACGGCGAAGAACGCCGCCGCAGCAAGTGCCGATAAGGCAACTTTTTGATGCTTCATAGCTGGGTATTTGTCTGACTTATGGGGAACAGTTAACTTTTGGCGTTTCCCGTCCGATTCTGTCAACCAAGTTTTCAAGGCATATTGGGTGACAAATCAGACTCCAACCTGTTTCCAACTTGTAACACCCCTTAATTCCTGTGGCCGGGCACCGACCCCTCAAAAAAGGCCATGCGGCGATCAAGATCACCTCCAATCCAGCTACCCCCCGGCCATCCGGTGGATTGAACGCACCTCAGTCGATTCCTCACATGGCCGAGAGGCTCCGTTTTTCACCGACTGAACGGCTGGGAACTGCGCAGAAATGCAAAGAAATCCCGTAATTGATCGTCGCTCAATCCCTCCATCAGCCCCTCCGGCATCAAACTGCGACCCGTCGGACGCACCGCCAGAACCTCCGCTGCCAGCAAGGCCTGATCTTGGCCGTCCAGTCCCCGTAGCATGATCTGCCGGTCATCCCGGTCGGTCAGGAATCCACTCAAGGTCCGCCCATCGCGGGTCTCCACCTCGACCGAAGTGTAGCCTTCGCGAATCTCGGCACTTGGATCGAGGATGCTCGTCAGAAGAGTCCCCAGGTGGTCGCGTTGATAGGAAGTAAGGTCCGGTCCCACGGATCCGCCCTTGAAGAACAGCCGGTGGCAGGCGGCGCACCGTTGCTGGAAGAGCGCTTCGCCAGCGTAGGGATTGCCCGGGCTTTTCTTGAGAACCGCTTCGATTTGCCGAATCCGCTGGGCGGTCGTGGAATCGGGGACCGCGGGCGATGCAGCCAACTCAGCCCCAGTGCGCTGGCGCACGGTGGCATCCGACGATCCACGCAGGCGTTCAGCCACTTCAGCCGGGATGGACCGGGCCTGCACCTCCCCCCGGGACATCGCATCCAAGAGGGACAGGCTCCAAGCCGGCCGGCTCACCAGGAAACTCAGGGCTGAACTGCGCAGTTCCGGCGAAGCTCCCGGGAGAAGCGCAAGCACCACGGCTGCCAACGCCGGATCTTCCTCCAAGGCCAGACCGGACAAGGCTGCCTGGCGAACCGGGGTCGGTTGGTCGCGCAACAACGCCAACAAGACATTCCGAAGCCCAGAAGCCCGGATTTCGACCAAGGTCTTCACCAATTCCACCTTCTCCGGGATGCCCGTGGCCGGGTTTTTCAAGCGATCGAGCGACTCGGGCACGGCTGCCGGATCGCGTTGACGCAGTCGAAGGCTCAAAGAGGACTTCCCTCGCCGCGCCAAAGCTTGAACCAGTTCCTGAGGCAGCGCGGAGGCGTCTCGTCCGCGGAAGGCTTCCTCGAATCCAGCCATCAACGTGGTGACGGATTCGGGATTCGGTGCACGGTCCAGCAACCAAGCTGCGTCGAGCAGGTCTTGTCGTCGTCCCTGAAGGGCACAGCGGCGCATCAAGCGCCCCAGGAGCGACTCCCGAGCCATGGGTGACTTCCAGAGATCGTCGGTCTTCCAAAGATCCAGGACAGCGGGTCGAGCGCTTGGCCAATGCGACTCCACGGCCCACCAGCACAGCAAGGGCAGGCACGGATCGGTGACATCCTCGTCATGGCCCACCAGCGCTGCCACCAATGGCACAGCTTGATGGGCCGGCAATCGGCGCGCGGTGGCCGCCATCTGGGCCCGCACGCGCACTTCGGTTTCTTGGGGCACACGATGCAACCAAGCATTGAGCAACGGAGTCCCGATGCGTCGACGGTCGCCCAGCAGACGCACGGACCACTCGCGGATCAAGGCCGACGGATGTGCGATGAGCCGAACGCCCAGAGTCTCGTCGAGGCCGCCTGCTTGGTGCAACGCCCACAAGGCGGCGATGGGCGCGTCATGGGCCACCACCCGGTCTCTCAAATGGGCGACCCACTCCGGGCTGGCGTGCTCGGCCAACACCCGTGCTGCCATGAGCCGATGCCACCGATTGGAATGGGTCAGCGTCGCGAAGAGCGCCTCGGGCGTCTTGTCGTCCAAGCGCACGTCTTTCACCAACGGCTGGTCCGCGCCCCGCAGGCGATACAACCGGCCCGTCGTCGGATCGATCTGGCTCTGGTAGTGCTGACCGTGGGCGATGTAATGCTCGTAGAAATCGGCGATGACCATCGACCCGTCCGGCGCATTGGCCAGGTAGACCGGCCGAAACGCTTCGTCGCTGCAATGGAGCACCGGCCCCAAATCGCGGGTGCCGAAGGTGGAACCGTGTGGATGACGGTCGGTGGCCAACACGACGTTGTGCAATGGGTCGAGCCAGAACAGTTGTCCCTGTCGCGACGGCGGCAGGGCCGATCCCTCCACCACCGACAGGAGGTGCGTGAAGCGCTGGAACGGGGCGGCCGGAGCCATCCAGGGCAATTGCCCGAAGGTGTATGGGTTGCGCGGAGGACCGAACTTTCCGGGATCAGCCCCCTGCTTGAGGTAGTAGCCGCCCTGCTGGTAATGCCAGCCGCGGGTCTCGGAGCCATTGTGCCCGCTGAAGAGGCGGCCTTCGCCGTCCAGCTCCAGCCCAAAGACATTTCCGCTGCCCTCGGCAAACAGCTCGTATTCGCGACTCACCGGGTGATAGCGCCACACCATGCAACCCTCGAAATGGACGCCTGGATCCCCTTCCGGATCGAGTCCCGGGCGCACCACCCGGCTGGTGGTGGTACTGCCCTGCCCGCCATAAATCCAACCGTCAGGGCCCCAGACCAGTCCATTGGCGACGGAATGAGTGTCCTCGAGCCCGAAGCCGGCGAGGTGAACCACCGGCGGCCCATCCGGGACGTCGTCACCATTGGCGTCCGGGAAGAACAGCAGGTAGGGCGTATTCATCACCCAGACCCCGCCCCGCCCCGGCAGGACGGCGTTGGCCATATTGAGCCCGTCGATGAACACCCTGTGCCGGTCGGGCAACCCATCGCCGTCGGTGTCTTCGTGCACGGTGATCCGGTCGCGTCCGGGAACATGGCGCGGCGGCGGCTCGGGCACCCGGTCGTACTGCGCCCGATAATACTTGTCACGGCTGAGCATCCGGGAGCCGGCCGGATACGGGTACTGGCGATACTGGGCCACCCAGAGGCGCCCCCGGGCGTCGAAGCTGAAGTGCGTGGGCTGGGCCACCTCGGGCTCATTCAGCAAGAGATCCACCCGAAGATCCGCCGCCGGCTTCATACGGGCCATGGTTTCGGCCGGCGTCATTCTGGGTCCGTGAACAAACTGCTGCGCCTCGCCCAGGACGCGATGGGATTCATGGTACCGATCGAAAGCCGCTCGGGCCGGCCGATCGGCCTGAGGCTGCGACAGGCCGCTCTGAACGTCGGACGGTTCCACCGTTCGCCATTCCCACTCCCCCTCAAGGATGGCCTCATTGAAATAGTCCATGAGGAACGGCGCCTCGCCTCGAAATCCGGCCTGCCCTTCCGGGTGATACGCACGGAGGACAATCCCGTTCCACTGTCCCTGCCTGAGCAACCCCGGCGAAATCTTGTGCCGATGATTGCCATCCACTCCGTCCCGATAGTCCGGTGGGAACTGGCCACCCCGACCCACCAACACTCCATTCACAAAGACCTCATGGGCTCCGGAGAATCCCCGAATATTCAAGGTGACCGATTCGGCGAACAAATTCCGCTCGTGCGGCGTGAAGAAGCTGTCGTGAGGCTTCACCCAAGCCCGATAGGCACGCCACGGCGACGGGGTGCCAATGGCTGGGAGCGGAATGGAACCCGGCAGCACGACGACTTGCCAGAGAGCCTCCGAAGCCTCTGCCTCGAATGGCTGGATTCCCAGAAGCGATATCCAAGCCAAGAAGATGGAGAACAGTCGGGGCATGGTGAGGGAATCGTGCCTCGCTCCCCTGCGAAACGGCAGCGCAAAAGCGGTTCCACTGGATGGCCATCCAATCACCGCTCTCAGGTCTCGGCTCCGCATATCCCTGAGTCCCTGCAAGGCCAACGCCGAGAACGAACGGACCTCCCAGCGGTGATGCGGTCAGCAAATCGGTGTCATCGGGCCGGAATCGTTGGGCGGTTCAACAATCAATGAGCTCGTTCCAGTGCCGCCACGATGGAATCGACATCGTACACACAGCCACCCCAAGCACCGCCGCTCGCCTTGACCAAGGCCGCCCAGAGGCGGGTGTCGGCGGGGAGTTTTTCATGCGGGGACAGACCCGGATGAGGCGTGCGGGAACTCAACTCTTGCTCGGCACGTCCCGGTTCCCAAACGCCCGCGGCGTCGCCGATCAAATCGAGTGAACCCTCGAGATTTCGGCAATCGATGCGGATGCGGATGCGGTCGCCGTCGCGCAATCGCCCGATGGGCCCACCGGCCAAGGCTTCGGGGCCGACATGACCAATGCATGCGCCGGTCGAGACACCGCTGAAGCGCGCATCCGTGATCAAAGCCACATGCTTGCCGAAGGGCAGGTGCTTGAGGGCGGAGGTGAGTTGATAGGTCTCCTCCATGCCGGTGCCCATAGGGCCGACTCCAGCCAGCACCAGCACATCACCGGCCCGGATATGGCCTGCCTTGATGGCGGCGATGGCGTCGCGCTCACGGGTGAAGACACGCGCCGGGCCTTCGAGTTTGAAGACACCGTCGGCCGAGAGCATCGCGGGATCAATCGCCGTGCTTTTGATGACCGCACCCTCCGGGGCGAGGTTGCCGCGCGGGAAGGTCACTGTGCTGGTCAGTCCACGCTCGCGGGCCAACGCCGGCGGCAGGATGACCGAGTCGGGATCGACGCCGTCCAACTCCTGCAACCGTTGGCGGAGCACCGACCGGCGCTCGGACCGAGCCCACGCCTCGAGGTTTTCTCCAAGCCGATCGCCCGTGGCCGTGACGACATCGAGATCGAGCAAACCGAGATCACGCAAATGCAGCATCACCTCGGGCACACCGCCCGCCAGGAACGCCCGCACCGTGGGATGATGAGTGGGGCCGTTGGGCATCACGCTGACCAGCCGCGGCGTACGCCGGTTGATGGCGATCCAATCATCCACCGTGGGCCGACGGAGACCGGCCGCATGGGCGATCGCCGGGATGTGCAGCAGCAGGTTGGTCGAACCGCCGAAGGCCGCGTGCACGGTCATGGCATTGCGCAACGCCGCATCG
>JACCDP011056240.1_pt1 | contig 16988 bp, 18 predicted proteins | sample 7445841 | NCBI WGS metagenome assembly JACCDP01 (sample SAMN15323441, study PRJNA562643) | freshwater metagenome | isolation source: river surface water | place: USA:Blue River Watershed | collected 2017-08-17 | reverse complement strand
GGCAGAAAGTTTCGGGCATTAACCGTCGTTGATAACCACAACCGAGAATGTTTAGCCATCGAAGTGGCCCAATCACTGACCCGTGACGATGTGGTTCGTGTGCTGACAAACATCGCAAAGGAGCGCCATCAGTATCCGCCTCGCACCCAGGCGGATAATGGGCCGGAATTTGTTTCTCTGACGCTAGATAAATGGGCATATGAAAAAAGCGTAACTCTTGATTTTTCCCGACCAGGAAAACCGACCGACAACCCCTTTATCGAATCTTTTAACGGAAGTTTGCGAGACGAGTGCTTAAACACCAATTTGAATCGCCCCGGGTTTTGCGGAGGCTAGTTGGTTTTAATCATGCGACTGTTAAGCATTCCTGCTGACTACGTTCGTATAGTGCCTCAAACTCTGCGGGCGGGATATGGCCGATGGGTCCAAGGAGTCGTGTTTGGTTAAACCAGTGCACCCAATTGAGGGTCTCCCACTCCAGCGCTTCGATCGTCTTCCAGGGGCCTTTCTTTCGTACCACCTCGGTCTTGTAAAGACCGTTGATGGTCTCGGCAAGCGCGTTGTCGTAACTGTCCCCAGTACTGCCTACAGAGGGATCGATATCAGCCTGCAGGAGCCTCTCGCTGTAGCGGATGGAGACATATTGGGAGCCTCTATCGCTGTGGTGTATCAACCCGCCTTTGTCGAGCTTGCGGGCGTAGAGCGCCTGCTCCAGGGCATCCAGAACAAAGTCTGTCTTCATGTCACGGCTTACCCGCCAGCCAACGATGAACCGAGAGAACACATCGACGATAAAGGCCACATATGCAAACCCCTGCCAGGTCGAGACAAAGGTGAAGTCAGCCACCCAGAGCTGGTTGGGGCGCTGTGCGGTGAAGTTACGGTTGACCCGATCCAGAGGGTTAGCAGTTGCAGGGTCAGGCCAGGTCGTGCGTACCTGCGCGCCACCTCTGACAGCACCTTGGAGCCCAAGCTCTCGCATCAGGCGCTCCACCGTGCAGCGGGCCACAGCGACTCCCTCTCGATGCAATGCCAGCCAGACCTTCTCAGCCCCATAGACCTCACGGTTGGCTCGCCAGACCCGATCGATCTCGCGCTTAAGTGCATCGTCCCGCTTGGCCCTGTCCGACCGAAGCTCAGGGCGACGAAGCCTTGCCGCATGGCGCCAGTAAGCCGATGGGGCAACCTGCAGCACTCTGCAAATCGGCTCAACCCCAAAGCGGCTTCGATGCTCATCAATAAAGGCCCACGCTACTTTAAACGGCGGTCGAGCTCCGCCTGGGCGAAAAAAGCGCTCGCGAGCTTCAAAATCTCATTGGCCCGCTTGAGCTCTCGCACCTCTCGTTCAAGCTCCTTGACCCGAGGAGCACTGGCCGCCTCATTGCCCACCGCCTTACCTTCAGCCTTGGCAATCCAGTTCCTCAAGGTCTGGGCCGTGCAGCCAATCTTCTGGGCAACAGACTCAATGGCTGCCCACTGAGACTCATGATGTTCACGCTGCTCGTAGACCATACGAATCGCTCGCTCTCGCAGCTCCGGGGAAAACTTGGTTTGTCTGTTCATAGCTCCATCTTCTCAAAGGTAGGAGCCTCCCCAAAACCCGGGGCGATTCAATTGGTTTATGTCGCTTGAAGACACCCAAGTTTAGTTTTCAAATGCCCAAGATTTTGGGAGGAGGTCGATCACACTTGCCAAAAAGTATCTGAAAAACTCGGAACCCGAAATACCCACCCAAAATAGCCCAGAAAAAACTATTAAGTATTTTGACACCCTGCTAAGCAGTGCAAAGGAATACGACTATGCTACAGAATTCAACCATCCTGATCACCGGGGGCACAGGTTCCTTTGGTAACACATTTGCGCCAATGACTCTGGCCAAATTCAATCCCAAGAAAATCATCATTTTTTCGCGCGATGAAATGAAGCAATGGGACATGGCCAAAAAGTTCCATGGCGACAGCCGTGTGCGCTTTTTCATTGGCGATGTGCGCGATAAAGACCGGCTGTACCGTGCGCTTGTTGGCGTGGACTACGTGGTTCACGCCGCGGCCCTCAAAATTGTGCCCACTGGAGAGTACGACCCTTTTGAGTGTATCAAAACAAACGTCAACGGTGCCATGAACTTGATCGATGCTTGCATTGATAGGCGCGTTAAAGGTGTGGTTGCCCTGTCTACCGACAAGGCCAGCAGTCCCATCAACCTGTACGGCGCTACCAAGCTCACATCCGACAAATTGTTTGTGGCCGGAAATGCCTATTCGGGTGAGCGTGGCACTAAATTCTCAGTTGTGCGCTACGGTAACGTCATGGGTTCGCGTGGCTCGGTCATCCCGTTCTTTTTTTCCATTCGCAACAAGGGCGTTTTGCCTATTACTGACCCACGGATGACCCGCTTCATGATCTCTTTAGAGCAAGGTGTCGAGCTGGTTTGGTACGCGTTTGAAGACATGGTGGGCGGCGAGATTTACGTCAAGAAAATTCCATCCATGAAGGTGACGGACTTGGCCCGCGTGGTCGCCCCAGAGTGCAAGCAAGAACTCGTGGGCATCCGCCCGGGCGAGAAACTGCACGAGCAGATGATCGGCGCCGAAGACGCTGTTTACACCTTTGAGTACCCCGAGCACTTCAAAATTCTGCCTACCATCAACGACTGGGCCAGCAGCCCCGAACGGATCAAAGATGGCAAGAAAGTCCCCGAGGGCTTTGTTTACTCTAGTGATAACAACGCCGAGTGGATGGCAGGCGCAGACCTGCAAGCCTGGATTGATGCCAACAGCGAAAAAATTGGGAGCATTTGAAGATGCTCCCCTATGGTCGCCAGGACATCAGCCAAGCCGATATTGATGCGGTCGTGGCCGTGTTGCAGTCAGAATTTTTGACGCAAGGCCCCCAAGTACCCCTGTTTGAGCAAACCGTGGCCCAGCACGTGGGTGCCAAACACGCCTTGGCGGTGAACAGCGCCACATCCGCATTGCACATCGCTTGCATGGCTTTGGGTCTGGGGCAGGGCGACTGGCTGTGGACCACGCCCGTGACATTTGTGGCGTCGGCCAACTGCGGCTTGTATTGCGGCGCCCAGGTGGACTTTGTCGACATAGATGCCCGCACCTACAACCTTTGCCCTAAAGCTTTGGAGGCCAAACTGCTTGCCGCCAAACAAGCGGGCAACCTGCCCAAGGTGCTTGTGGCGGTACATTTGTGTGGTCAGCCCTGCGACATGGCGGCCATCTTCGCGCTGGGCCAAAAATACGGTTTCAAAATCATTGAAGACGCCTCGCATGCCATTGGCGGCAAGTACAAAGGTGAGTTCATTGGGAGCAGCCGCTACAGCGACATCACGGTGTTCAGCTTTCACCCTGTCAAAATCATCACCACCGCCGAAGGCGGAATGGCTCTGACCAACAGCGACGAGCTCGCCCACAAAATGGCTCTTCTGCGCAGCCATGGCATTACGCGTGACTTAGCGCATATGACCCACGAGCCAGACGGTCCTTGGTACTACCAGCAAATTGACCTGGGCTACAACTACCGAATGACTGAGCTGCAGGCCGCCCTGGGCGTGAGCCAAATGCAGCGGCTGGACGCCTTTGTGGCCCGCCGACACCAGCTCGCTCAGCGCTACGACCAACTGCTGTCCGGTTTGCCCATTGCCACACCATGGCAGCACCCGGACAGCTATTCGGGCTTGCACCTGTACGTAGTACGACTGCAGCTGGACAAAATCAGCAAAACCCACCTACAGGTGTTTCAAGCGCTGCGCGAGCAGGGCATTGGCGTCAACCTGCACTACATTCCTATACACACCCAGCCACATTACCAGCGCATGGGCTTTAAAGCGGGTGACTTCCCGCAAGCCGAGCATTACTACGCCGAAGCCATCAGCTTGCCTATGTATCAGACGATGACCTTTGAGCAGCAGGATCAGGCGCTGAATGCTTTGAAATCGAGTGTTGAATGAAATTAGCTGTCATCCCTGCCCGCGGCGGCAGCAAACGGATCCCTCGCAAGAACATCAAGTCTTTTCATGGCAAGCCCATGATCGCTTACGCCATTGGGGCGGCCCTGGCGTCAAAGCCCTTTGACCGTGTGATCGTGTCCACGGATGACGCCGAGATCGCTGAGGTTGCCAAAGCCCATGGCGCCGAGCTGCCGTTTATCCGCCCCCCAGAGTTGGCCGACGACCACACGCCCACGGTTCCAGTGATTGCCCATGCCGTTCGCAGCTGTGATGAGCTTGGTTGGAACGTTCAGGAGGTCTGCTGCATCTACCCGGGAGTGCCTTTCATCTCTACCGATGACCTGCGAATCGCACATGAGCGGCTGGTGTCAACGGGCGCGAGCTACGTCTTCCCCGTAACCGGCTTCCCATCGCCCATCCAGCGCGCGCTGAGGCGCCTTTCAGATGGCTCAGTCCGCCCCTTCCAACCGGAGCATGCGGCCACCCGCTCACAGGATCTAGAGCCAGGGTATTTCGATGTTGGTCAGTTCTACTGGGGTCGCAAGCAGGCTTGGCTGGACGGGCTGAATATTCATTTGAACGGCACCACTCTCGTGATTCCGGAATGGCGCGTGGTCGACATCGACACACCAGCTGACTGGGAGCGGGCAGAATTGCTCTACGCCACCCTTATGGAAAAAGGCCTGCTGTGAAAGTGGCTTTCCGTGCGGATGCCTCCTTGGCCATTGGCACTGGGCATGTCATGCGTTGTTTGACCCTGGCAGACGCTCTGCGCGCGCGCGGCGTGCAAAGCGCATTCCTTAGCCGAGATCATGTCGGTCACCTACACCAAGTCGTGCAAGACCGTGGATACATGTTGCTGAGCTTGGGCGGAGTATGCACAGTGTCCATGGCCGAACCGTCCTATGCAGAGTGGCTAGGCGTAGATTCACAGCAAGATGCGGACGACACTCGAACCAGACTGTCTGGCTTTGCTGTGGATTGGCTCATCATCGATCACTATGGCCTAGATGCAACCTGGGAGCATTCGCTGCGGTCATCTTGTGGTCGGATTATGGCGATCGACGATCTGGCCAATAGAGACCATGCTGTGGATGCACTGCTGGACCAGAATCTTGGCAAAACAGGAGCGGATTACGAGGCGAAGGTCCCTGCGGCATGTAATTTGTTGCTTGGCCCAAGCTACGCGCTCCTCCGGCCAGAATTCGCTGCTTTAAGAGTCAGGAGTTTGTTACGCCGCAATCAAGGGCACCTACGCAGGGTTCTTGTCACCATGGGCGGTGTGGATCCACACAATGCGACCGGTGTTGTGCTTGAGGCGCTGCATGCGTGGGGGCCATCCGCCAACCTTGAGGTGACTGTAGTCATGGGCCCTAGCGCCCCATGGCGCGACCAGGTTATTCAACAGGCACGGCACTTGTCATTCGCCACCGAAGTATTGGTGAACGTGCAAAGCATGGGCGACTTGATGTGTGATGCAGATTTAGTCATTGGCGCGGCCGGTAGTACCGCCTGGGAGCGCTGTTGTCTGGGCTTACCGACCATACAACTAGTGTTAGCTGACAATCAGCGTCCTATCGCCAATGCACTAAGCCTCGCTGGTGCAGCGCACTTGCTGGAGCGCACCAATCTCAACATGAGCTTGGGGAAGGTACTGGATCGGTTGATGCAAGATCCTGCGCACTTGCTTAGCATGTCCAGTGCGGCATCCAGGCTAGTGGATGGACAAGGCAGCGAACGTGTTGCGCGTTATTTACAGGAAGGGCTTCAGATTTGAAGGTTTCTATCGTCTGCAGCAACCCGTGCCACCCGGTGAATGCTTATCTTTCTGCCTGGGTCCAGCGCCATAGTCGGGATCATGACATCGAGTTGGTGCGCAAGAAAAGTGAGCTTACCGGCGGTGACATTCTCTTGCTGGTGTCGTGTGGCGAGATCATTTCCGCCAAGGACCGGGCGCCTTATGGCGTGTGTTTGGTTCCACATGCCAGCGATTTGCCCCGAGGCCGCGGCTGGAGTCCGCACATTTGGGAACTCGCCGCAGGTGCGTCCCACATCACCTTGTCATTGTTGGAAGCCGAAGATAAAGTTGACAGCGGAAGAATCTGGCAAAAAGTACAGATTTACGTGCCCCCCACCGCACTGTGGGATGAGATCAACCATCTCCTATTCACGGCAGAGATTCAGCTCTTAGACTTTGCGCTGGCATCGTATGGTCGCATTCAGCCGCAAGAGCAATCCAAAGATGTAGAGCCCACGTATTACCGTCTGCGTACTCCCCAAGACAGCCGCATCGACCCCCAGCAATCCCTTGCCGATCAGTTCAACCTGATTCGCGTCTGTGACCCCTATCGCTTCCCTGCATTCTTCGAATACCGGGGACAGCGGTTTGCATTGAAATTGGAGAAGCTCGATGACGAATGAAATGAGCATTGCAGGACGCAAAATTGGCCCGCAATTTCCACCTTATGTGATTGCTGAGATGTCGGCTAATCACAATGGAAACCTCCAGTCGGCCTTGCGAATTATGGATGAAGCCAAGAAAGCCGGGGCCGATGCCGTCAAGATCCAAACTTATCGGGCAGACACCATAACGCTCAAAAGTGATCGGCCGGATTTCCAAATCAAGGATGGGCTCTGGGCTGGACGGAGCCTGTACGAGCTCTACGAATGGGCGCACACCCCCTGGGAATGGTATGCCACCCTGTTTGAGCATGCCCGCAAGCTCGGCATCACCCTGTTCAGCTCACCTTTCGATACCACGGCGGTAGACTTGCTTGAGAAATTCGGTGCTCCTGCGTACAAAATTGCCTCTTTTGAGGCGATCGACCTCCCCCTTATCCGCTATGTAGCAGGCACGGGCAAGCCACTGATCATTTCCACCGGCATGTCGGATGCGCAGGAAATTCAAGAGGCGATCGATGCTGCCCGTGAGGGGGGCTGTAAAGAGCTGGCAATTCTGCGCTGTGTAAGCGGTTATCCCGCACCGGCTGCCGATTACAACCTGCGCACCCTTACGGACATGCTCCAACGCTTCGAACTGATTACAGGCCTGTCGGATCACACGCTCGACAACACGATCGCGGTTGCCAGCGTCGCTTTGGGGGCCTCGATCATAGAAAAACACTTTACCCTTGATCGCCAGGGCGGCGGCCCAGACGACAGCTTCTCGCTCGAACCTACCGAGATGCGCGAACTTTGTCAGAACGCACGCACGGCCTGGGAGGCAATGGGGTCGGTCAACTATAGCCGCAAATCCAGCGAGATCGGCAACGTGAAGTTCCGGCGCTCGCTCTACTTTGTCAGACCACTCAAAGCCGGCGAGCGGGTGCCGTCCGACGCAGTGCGTAGTGTACGCCCCGGCTTCGGCTTGGCTCCCAAGCACATGGATGCTGTTATCGGGGCAGTGCTGAAGACGGACGTCGATTTTGGCATGGCCGTCACCTGGGACCTACTGGAACGCAATCCCTCGTGAGCAGACCGACATATGATGTCTTGATCATTGGCTGCGGCAACATCGCCGGTGGCTTCGATGCCACACGGGCATCGCTCTTACCTCCACTAAGCCATGTAGGCGCTTTCACTCAGCACGGTGGTTTTAGGCTGCGTGCCTGTGTAGAACCTGACGATGGCCGACGCCAAGCATTCGCAGAGCGCTGGGGTGTGGCAACGCAGGGCGCCGACGTGTCCGAACTAGGGGTTTCACCGGGCACGTTCGATTTAATCAGTATCTGCTCGCCCACGACTTTTCACCACGAGCATTTGGCACAGGCCCTAGCCCTGCGTCCGCGAGTCATATTTTGTGAAAAGCCCTTGACCTCTGATTTCGCCACTGCTTCACAGTGGGTCAATGCGTGCCACTCGCAAAACGTTGCTCTGGTGGTCAACTACAGCCGCCGGTGGGACCCCGTCCTGGCGGACGTGATCAATCAGTTGCACAGCGGTCGCTGGGGAGCCGTGCGCTCCGTGGTTGGGCACTACAACAAAGGCATCCTCAATAACGGAGGCCATATGGTGGATCTGCTGTTACGGCTGCTAGGGTCGCTAACCTTGATAGCCACCGCCTGTCCGGTGTTCGATTTCTGGGAGTCTGACCCAACGGTTGCGGCACTGCTTACGGCCGCAGACGGCACGGTGCCTATCTACCTCAACCCGGCTTACGCCCGCGACTTCGCTTACTTCGAATTGGAAATCGTGTGCGAATTGGGCGTGCTTCGCATGGAGTCCGGTGGCATGAGCTGGCAGTTCCGCGACGCGGTGCCCAGCCCTCAGTATTCTGGCTTTCGAACCCTCGATACCGCTAGGCACGTTGAAGGCCATTATGTGGACAGCATGGCACGCGCTATCTCCGATCTCTATGCCTACCTGCGCGATGGCACCCCCGTTCGCAGCACCGGCGAGGAAGCGCTCCGCGTACAAGATTTATGTACAGAAATCCAGCGGGAGGCTCTGATGAAGAGTCCGACGCACAACAAACTATGGGGTGAATCTGATGACTAAAGAACAACTGGCATTGCATGGCGGCACCCCCGTGATCACTGCACCACTAGAAGGCTTCCAGAGCATTGGTGAGGATGAAGTCGCGGTGGTGAGTGACGTGATCCGCGGCGGTGTACTGTCCGCTTATATCGGTGCGCCCGGCACTGGTTTTATGGGTGGCACCAAAGTCAAGGCATTCGAGCAGCAAGCGGCCGCGTACTTTGGCGTCAAACATGCAGTGGCTGTTAATTCGTGGACCTCCGGCTTGATTGCCGCTATCGGCGCCATCGGTTTGGAACCGGGTGACGAAGTCATCACAACACCGTGGACCATGGCCGCCACGGCAACCGCCATCCTGCACTGGAATGGTATTCCGGTCTTCGCCGACATTGACCCCGACACGTTCAATATCTGCCCCAAGAGCGTAGCCCAATTGATCACCCCGCGTACGCGGGCCATTATGGCCGTAGATATCTTTGGCCAGTCGGCCGACATGCCGGCACTGCGCGCGCTAGCAGAGCAGCACGGTCTCAAGCTGCTATGTGATACCGCACAAGCGCCGGGGGCACGTGTGGGCGACGCCTTCACGGGCACCTTCGCCGACATCGGTGGTTTTAGCCTGAACTATCACAAACACATTCACTGTGGCGAAGGTGGCGTGCTGGTAACCGACGACGACCGTCTGGCCGAGCGCTTATGCCTGATTCGTAATCACGCCGAGGCGGTTATCCTATCTGACGATCCAATGGAGCTCTGCAACATGTTGGGTTACAACTTCCGCATGGGTGAAATTCAAGCAGCCATTGCCTCCGTCCAACTGACAAAACTGGCACCGCGTGTCGAAAGCCGTCAACGGATCGCCGCCGAGCTCAACGCAGGCCTGTCAGCGTTACCCGGGATCAAGGTGCCCACAGTATCTGCTTGGGCTACACATGTCTATTACGTCTATGGCCTCACTCTGGATATAGAAAAACTGGGAGTATCACGCGAAAGAATTGTCGAAGCCTTACGCGCGGAAGGAGTACCGTCCCTGATGGCCGGCTACCAGAACCTGCACCTGTTGCCGCTGTTCCAGCACAAGATTGCCTACGGCACCAAGGGCTTTCCGTGGAATTCCCCTTACTGCACCAGCGACGTTCAGTACGAGCCGGGAGTCTGCCCCACCGCAGAGAAACTGCACAACGAGACCTTCCTGGGTATCAACATCTGCATGAACGAGTTGCCACCCGCTGACGTCGCGTTAGTCGTGGCAGCTTTCCAGAAGGTATGGGCTCAATTGGACCAGCTCAAGGCATGACCACCGGCCAGGCTCAGGACCTCTTGGCCCTGAGGGGCTATTTGGCTGGCGATCGGGTGCTCGTGCGCCCTTTCACAGCGGAGGACATCTCGGGGACATATCTCGCCTGGCTCCGCGACCCGGCGGTGGTCCGTTTCAGCAACCAGCGCTTCCGCGTTCACACACTGGAAAGCTGCCAAGCCTATCTGGCCTCTTTTACAGATAGCTCGAACCACTTTTTGGCCATCTGCGACCAGAAGACCGGAACTATGCTTGGCACCCTGACGGTGTACTTCAGCGTACCCCATGGAACTGCTGACATCGGCATCATGATAGGCGAGCGAAATGTTTGGGGGAAGGGTATTGGGTCGGAAGCGTTCAGTTTGGCGCTGTCCGCCCTGAAGGCCAGCGGCGCAATCCGTAAGGTCACGGCCGGCACATTGGCCGTGAATCAAGGTATGGTTCGCATTATGGAGAAGACCGGGATGCGTCATGAGGCTACACGTCGTGCTCAGGAATTGCTCGACGGTGCACCTGTCGATGTCGTGTACTACGCTACCTTTTGCCATGACTGACTGGCCCTTGCCCACTGCGGTAGTAGCTCACGACGCTGGCGCTGCCAACTTGATCATCGCCTGGATCAAGGCCTGGCAATGGTCGGTGCGCCCCTGCGTCCAGGGGCCTGCTCTCAAGCTTTGGGAGCAGGCTTTCCCTGGTCAAGCCATATTTGACTCGCCTGAAGCAGCCATGCAAGGTTGTGTCAGCCTGCTGACCGGTACGGGTTGGGCTTCTGCCCTTGAGCACGACGCTCGTCGCAATGGGCTCTCTCGCGGTTTGCGCGTGGCCGCGGTGCTCGACCACTGGGTGAACTACGCGCCGAGGTTCGAGCGGGCCGGCGAGATCGTCTGGCCAGACGAGTTCTGGGTCGCGGACGCCTGGGCAGCGGAGGTCGTGCGTCAAGAACTCCCGCCCCTGCCCATCCGCCGACTGAAGAACTGCTATCTTCAGGCCCAAGTGGACCAGGTAGCACCGCCGCCAGGCGACGGCACGCTGCTTTACATGCTTGAACCCGTCCGCAACGACTGGGGCCGCAGCACGGCAGGAGAGTTCCAGGCCCTTGACTACCTGCTGGAGAACCGCGACGCGCTGGCGCCAGGTCCGGTCCGACGGATCCTGCTGCGCCCACATCCTTCTGATCCGATAGGCAAGTACCTCAGTTATCTCGATGCTCACCCGGACATCTCACTGGACCGGTCTGTGGACATGGCCGCGGCACTTAGCAAGGCCGACATGGTGGCCGGAGTGGAATCGTTTGCGCTCACGCTGGCGCTTGCTGCCGGCCGTACCGTCTACAGCAGCTTGCCGCCCTGGGCGCCTGCACTGCGCCTTCCACAGGAGGGCATCCGACAAATCCGACGACTCAGTCCAACATGAAATATTGCAAGCGTTGTCTGCAGCCGGACACCCGGCCCAACTCGAAATTCACGCCGGACTGCATATGCCCTGGGTGTGACTATTTCGAGCGACTCCAGTATGTGGACTGGCAAGAGCGGTACGAAATTCTTCAAGATTTGTTGGCCCAGTACAAGAGGAAGCGAGGTAGCAAGCATCACTTCGACTGCATCATTGGCGTCAGCGGCGGCAAGGACAGCACTCGTCAGGCTCTCTGGGTGCGCCATAAGCTGGGTTTGAATCCCTTGCTCGCTTGCCTGAGTTACCCCCCCGAGCAGGTGACTGAGCGCGGTACGAACAACATTTCAAATTTGATTGAGTTGGGCTTCGACGTAGTGATCTCGGCACCAGCACCCGGAACATGGCAACGCCTGATGAAGCTGTCGTTCGACAAGTTCACGAACTGGGCCCGGTCCACTGAGCTCGCCCTGTTTAGCTCGGTCCCCCAATTGGCTATTCATTACGACATTCCTCTCATCCTGTGGGGCGAAAATCCTGGTCTTCAGCTGGGAGACCTGAAGACATTGGGCCGCACTGGCTACGACGGCAACAACCTGCGCTACATGAACACACTGTCGGGCGGAGCCCTCGAGTGGATCCTTGAAGCAGGATTCGAACTCAAAGATCTGATCCCCTATCAGTACCCTACTCCAGAGGATTTCGACCGACATGGCCTTCAGATCGTCTACTTGGGTTGGTTCTTGGGTGACTGGTCGTTGGTCAATAACGGCTTATACGCCGCAAGTGCTGGCCTTGAGGTTCGCGAGGACACGGTTGCAAACACGGGCGACCTGCACGGCGTCTCCTCGCTGGACGAGGACTGGGTGACGCTTAACCAGATGATCAAGTACTACAAATTTGGTTTCGGCCGAGTGACAGACTATGTCAACGAGGAGATTCGGCTGGGCTGTATGTCCCGGTCCACCGCCATCGAGCTGGTCGAAGAGTATGACGGTGCGTGTAGCGACAACTACATTGAGGCCTTCTCCAATTACATCGGGTTGTCTGTCGATCAGTTTTGGGCCCAGGTTCACTCGTCAGTGAACTGCCAACTTTTCGATATCCATCCTGCTGGTCGGATCACGCGCAAGTTCAAGGTGGGGGTGGGTCTGTGAACCGAAAGACAGTCGCCGTTGTTGACTACGGCGTGGGCAACCACACTTCCGTGCTTCGCACTTTTCAAGCACTGGGACACCGCTGTAGAGTGACCAGCGACAGGGAGATCCTGGCGTCTGCCGATGTCCTGGTGCTGCCCGGCGTTGGTGCGTTCCCTGCAGCGATGTCCGCGCTGCACCGGGATGGTCTTGCGAGCTACCTTTGCGAGCTCGCGCGACAAGGCAAGCCCCTCGTTGGCCTCTGCTTGGGCATGCAACTCTTGGCAGACGCATCGCTCGAACATGGCACCACCACGGGCCTGGGGCTGATTCCGGGGACGGTACGTTCGCTGCCCAGCATGGACTGGCACATTGGATGGAACTCGCTCGAGACTGTCCAACACGATCCGTTGATCGTACCCAGCGACGGCGAGTCCTTCTACTTCAACCATTCCCTCGTTTTCGATGTGCCTGCCGCCTACCAAGCGGCTATCTGCCGTGCGCGGGAATCCAGCTTCACCGCCGCGGTTCGCAGCGGCAACGTGGCGGGACTGCAGTTCCACCCAGAGAAAAGCCAGGCCTCAGGAAAGCAGTTGCTGTCCCGTCTGGTGGAAGGCCTGGGACATGCTTAAGAAACGGCTGATCGGTGTGGTCACTGTGAAGAACGGTTGGGCAGTGCAATCTTTCGGCTACCGTCGCCACTTACCTCTGGGGCGTCCCGAAGTCCTGGTTCAGAACCTTGACCGCTGGGGGGCAGATGAGATCTTGGTCCAATGCATCGACCGATCAAGCTCTGCACTGGGCCCTGATCTAGAGGTATTGGGCAAGATCAGCAAGTTGGGTATCTCCACACCATTGATCTGCGCGGGCGGCATCGGCGGTCGGGAAGATGCCGTGAAGGTCGTCAGCCATGGCGCGGATCGGATCATGGTCGACGTTATGTTGTGGGATTCTCCACAATCGTTGGAAGCCGTTGCCCGTGAACTGGGCACCCAGGCCGTCATTGCCCATCTATCCATACGCTTGGGCGAAGACGGACTGAAAGCCCTGAACTATCGCGATCGGGTTGAACGGCCGCTAGGCAATTGGGTGGAGCGACTGCCTCTGGACGAATGGGTGTCCGAACTCATGGTGACGGACTGGTCGCATGAGGGCAGCCCTGGCAGCTTTGATGAACGATTACTCACCTTAGCGCAGCTTCTTGATAAACCGCTTTTGTGTTTTGGCGGTATCTCCACGGCGGTGCAGTTACAGCGCGTACTGGCACATCCCTACGTCGTGGCTGCAGGGGTGGGAAACTTTCTGAGCTACCAGGAGCATGCTGTGCAGACACTGAAGAAGCAGTTGAGCTCCAGCGACGTGCGTGCACCACATTATGAAAGCACCATGTAACGCAAATGAATAAGCGACTTCAATGCGTCCGCTGTCTGTATTCGGTTTTTCATCCACTCGGCTTGGTGCTGGACGATGAAGGTGTTTGCAGCGGCTGCAGAATCCACGAAGAGAAAGATACCTTGGACTGGGGTTTCCGTTGGAAAAAGTTGGAAGAGTTGGTCTCTCCCTACAAGGTTGAATCTGGGCGCACCTATGACTGCATCGTCCCGGTCACGGGGGGTAACGACAGCCACTTCATCGTCCACACGGTCAAGAATCGACTGGGCCTGAACCCACTGCTGGTGACCTACAACAAGTACTTCAATACGCCGCTGGGCATCCGCAACTTGGCCAACCTGCGCATCAAGTTCAACTGCGACATTATGGTCCAGAACGTGAACCCCATGGTCGTGCGCAAAATTACCCGTACCACCCTTCGCGAGCTGGCCAGTATGTACTGGCCCTGCCTCGCAGGTCAAACGGTGTTCCCGGTGCAGACGGCGTTACGCTACAAGGTGCCGCTCATCATTTGGGGAGCTCACCAGGGGCTCGAGCAGGTAGGGATGTTCTCGCACGAGCATGAGGTCGAAATGACACGCCGCTACCGCAAGGACCATGACCTGATGGGCAAAGAGGCGGATGACCTGCTGAGTATTTTTGACACGCTCAGTGAGGATGACGTCTGGCAGTATCGCTACCCCGACGACGCTGACCTTGCGTCTGTAGGCGTGCGCGGCATCTACCTGGGTAACTACGTGCGCTGGGACCCGAAGGCGCAGCACGAAGAGATGGTGCGACAGTATGACTACCAGGGCGCCAGATTTGGGCGAACCTTTGATACCTACGATCATGTGGATTGTTATAACTTCATGGACGTGCACGACCACATCAAGTACCTGAAGCATGGCTATTCCAAGGTAACGGATCACGCCTGCCGAGAGATCCGCCACGGCCGCCTGACCCGGGAACAGGCCTTGGCACTGGTCCGACACCATGAGGCCCAGCCTATATCTCATTTAGATAAGTTCTGCGATTGGCTGGGGGTGGACTGCCGTGCATTAACTTTCGTTTTTAACCGGCATCGTAACCCCAAGGTCTGGCAGGAGATAGCTCCTGGCGATTGGCGTAAGCAATCATGTATTGATGCTCCGCAATCAATCAAACCTTTCGTCAATGACGGGACTATAGAATTTAAATCGCAAACTCGGTTACAAATGGATAAGCCGGATGCGTACATCACTATTGGTAAAGGTTACCCATTGGTATGAAAAAGAAACTACTCTGTCTATCGAGGTCCTATTTGGCGCATTTGCTAGCAACTCTGGGCGCAGAACATTTGAATGAAGTTGACTATTATCACATTGTTCAAAACGACAAAGAGGAGGAGTTGGTGCGTAGCCGCGAGGGTAATGTTGTCCTGAACGTCCAGACCGTGGTGCGCGAGGCATTTAGGGACCCTAATAGCCCACGATGGATTGAGCCCGAAGATATGCGCCAGATTACAGGGTTTAATTGGTCAGCTATTCAGTCCGACCGATATCTTCCTAATTTCCCCTTTGACAAAAGGGAGCGCATAGCTGGTGCTTTGCAGCGTGCAGTGGCTAAGTTGTTTGCTGATCGACATTATGATGGCTTCCTAAGTGAGCCAGTGGCATTATTCGTCACGCACATTCTCTACTACCACTGTCTTAAAAATGGAACACGCCCATTGCTTTGGTGCAATAACTATTTTTCTGGATATTTTTATTTTGCAAATAAAACAGAAATCTCCGTACCTGTTCGCCGTGAACCTATGTCAGAAGTTGAGGTTGCAGCGCTTCGCGAGCGTGTGACAGCTTTTGCTCATGGTGTAGTAGAGGATAGGGCGGGACCCATTTATCACCACGCATTCAGTGGCAGCAAACCATCGCGATTGGGATACTTCAAGCAACGTAGTGGTCGAATGCCATTGGTGTTGCAGCCTGGATTAGTAAATCGCTTAATTCAGGTGGCTCGTTTGGCCCGTGTGTTTGTTGCTCGGCTAAGGTTTCCATCTGGAAGTGATTTTATGACGGCAGGCGCAGTTGCTGAACATCGATTTTATCTCAGATGCTTACTTGCTCCGACTTCATTTTACGACAAGCCGCCGACAACATACTCGATAAACAATGTTGTTTATCCGCTTCAGTATGAGCCAGAAGCATCGCTATCGTATTTCGCCCCACACCTCATAAATCAGATTTCATTTGTCGAAAATATTCTGCGTGCTTTGCCACATGGCAAAGTGCTCTGGGTCAAGGAGCACCCAAACCAGTTTGGAGCGCTCAATGAGAGTGCGTGGCGAAACCTGAAAAACCGCTATAACAATCTTCGCTTTGTTCATGGTAGGAAAAATGGCCGTGAACTAATAAAAAATTCCGCTTTACTAGTGACTATCAGCAGCACCATGGGTCTGGATGGCTTGTTATTGGGACGTAAGGTCTTGGTTGGTGGTGGCGTATTTTACAGTCGCTTCACAGGGGCCATCCGGACTGAGAGTTACTTGGCATTGAGCAAAGAACTAAACAACCACGATAACTATAAGGGTTTGGAAAATTTTGAAGCAATTTTGAGAGAACTTGTGGCTTTTGGTCGGAATTCTTATGCGGGTGATCCACAGCCATCAGAATATCTATTTTCAAGTGAAAATATTTCACAGTTGCGGCAGGCAATTAGCGATGAACTTTCAGTGATATGAAGAAATTACTTCTTGATCTCTGGCGGCTAGAGAATCTTATTCGAAACCATATTACGCTGTCAGCTTGGATACATCGCCATCTTCCTTTTTTAGGAAAGTTTATTTCTATGCTAATGGACCGCGCCATCCTGACGTTATATGGAATCGATTTAAAAAGTACATCAATAAATGTTGCAAAATTATCTGTTGCGCATCCAGTGGGTGTTTTGCTAGGTGGTAATGGAATTATTTCTCCAGGTCGGGTAGCGATAATGGCAGGCGTAAAATTTGTCGCGCACAGTCCAAGAAAAGCAGAGTATCTGATCAGACAGAAGACCGGTAAAGTATTTGAACTTGGTGATAATGTCGTAATTGGAGCAAATTCTGTAATCATTGGTCCTGTAAATATTTGTGATAACGTGATTGTTGGTGCCATGAGTCTTGTAAATAAAGATATCACTGAGCCTGGAGTCTATGTTGGGAGGCCATTGAGAAAAATTTCCGATATTGTTACGGATGAATGGGTTGATCATCTTTAAGGAAGGTCTGATCAACCACACAAACGAGCGCGATTGATCGGGTTATTGGGGATGGTGTTCATGATGCGCGAGTTTAGTTCTTGATTCGTTGGTTTTGCTTGTCGTTTTTGGTGCTTTTCTTTGG
>JACCDP010243034.1_pt1 | contig 16990 bp, 9 predicted proteins | sample 7445841 | NCBI WGS metagenome assembly JACCDP01 (sample SAMN15323441, study PRJNA562643) | freshwater metagenome | isolation source: river surface water | place: USA:Blue River Watershed | collected 2017-08-17 | reverse complement strand
CCGGGCGGTCCTTGGATACCTGTAGCTCCGATTGGTCCAGTGGCTCCGTCAATTCCATTGATACCGGCTAAACCGGTTGCACCAACTGGTCCAGTGGCTCCAGTTAATCCCGTAGCTCCATTGTTTCCATTTATTCCGGGCAAACCCTGTTTACCAGTAGCTCCAGTTAATCCCGTAGCTCCATTGTTTCCATTTATTCCGGGCAGCCCTTGAGGACCGGTAGCACCTCTAGCTCCCTGCTGACCTTGAGGACCAGTAGCTCCAACGCCACCAGAAGGTAGATTATCTTTCAACCATCTGGTTCTATTTGTTAACTTTTGTATAGCATCATCGACAACAGGGGCATAGTCGAAGTCGCCCGGTACGGGTGACTGTAGGTTCTCGTCAAATTGACTAAAATCATTAATGTCTTTTGGCATTTTAATTCTCTACACATGTAACTCTATCATCACCGAAGCATCCCCAAAGAGGTATGTTCCAATCCTCATCGTTCCACGGTAGACATATGCCGACATCGCAGAACTCAATATATATTCTATCGTCACCAAGCCAAATATTTCTTACTTTTCTGTTTGTAAACTTCAGATAATTGAATATATGATCTACATTGAAGTATGAGTCCTTAACATAGACGCTCTTTGGCTTCGTGAAGTTTTGGTCCATCATTTCAACGTTCTTAGTCATATCCCCATATCGTATGAGAACATATTCTCCAGCAACTACTACACTTCTGACATCCTTGGAATATAGTGTAACTTCTCCACCATCAAGCTTATACAGCAAGTGACCGTTACTCAGTATGACAGTGGTGTTATTTGTTGTCTTATTAATATATTCGATAGTGTCGCTACCAGCTATGTTGAATATCTTGGTCATATCCATGGTATCATCGGTAACGGTATGCGTATCACCGTATACAAAATCTCCGGTCTTTCTAACAATGTATTCTATACTATCCAAGTATGTCTTATCATTGTAAAATACAAATCCAGTCATACTTCCAACAGGTCTTGTTGACTTTACAAGCATGTCGTTAAAGTTATTAGATACAAACGAAGCTGATGTCTTTTCTCCAAGTTTATCTGGATATGTAATATCAAGCTTATCCTTACCGGCTACCAAATAAACCAGTTCATCAAAGCTTCCGTCAATATATCTTGAAGTCGATGTCTGTGTCTTTCTACTGATATTGTAGTTTATGACCAACCGTGAAGCATCGTCTTTTTCGTTAAACATGACACGGATATAATCGTCCGTGACTATAGTTCTTAGAGAGTACCACTTTCCAGTGTTTACACCTCTCATATTATAGTCACCAAACCCAGCCAAGAACGACTTTTCCATCTTTCCCGTGTTCTGATTGAATTTAGCAACGCCCAAACCTATATCAAAGTTGTAAACGCCGATACCAACGAAATAATAACTGTTTAGTATGTTTTTACCTCTTACAGAGTCATATACGGTGTCGGCTTTTATGATGAATTCGAATTTCTTTCCATCACTGGTTTTGATACTCTGGTCAAACTTAACATTCGCTGTCATATCAAATATACCGTTCAAGTCATCAATGATATAAAGCTTTGGGTTTATGTTCTGACTGCCCTTGTAAAAAGAAACTTCGTTATCGCTAAGAGATACTTTTCCACTCTTCCTGTAATCTGGTTGTGGATATTGATTGTCGAAGAGAGCCTTAAAGACATATTCCCCATCAATATTTTCTATATTATATACCGTATCCAAAGAGTTGAAAACCAAATCGGTGTTTGGTGAACGAAGAGCAGACGCATATGCTCCGTCAATGGTTTGATAAGGAAGAAGGTTTATAGTTCTTTTCTTATTGAATAAGAAATCATCTTCTTTCTTTATAACCATATCATCGCTGAGAATAACATCGAAGTAATATCTACCAATTATATCTCCACCGTTAATACTTGTCATCAAATCCGAAGAAATAAACTTTATCTTCGTATCGGAAAGAACTTCATAGTTACTCGGAGGTATGATGAGCTTATTGATGGTTATAATATGAACATCTTCTGCCCACCTTCTCATGGACTTAAGCTGGGAAGGAAGGTCAAATATCTTTTGCTTATCAGATTTAGCGTACATGGTGTGCGAGTCGAAAACGCTCCAACCAAGTGACGATGTATCTGCTACATTATATTCTATCTTTATCTCAGTACCAACATTTACTGGATAGTTTGGAATCATTGCATACTTATCGAATAGCTTATACTTATCTTTAGGAATCTCTTCGGCAACAAACTCTATATCAACATTGGTGTCGAAAAGTTCATTCCACTGCTCAAGCGTCCAATCCCTCGTAACACTGATAAGTTGATCTGCACCGTCAACGGGTTTATTTGCATCACCGGCGTTGTTTATGAGATATGTCATCAACCCGATTGGTGTAATAGATATCGACGGAGCATCTTCGGCGGTTCCGGCGCTACCAACAATATAGTTAAACCATTCAATTGTATTATCGGTTGGGACGGTTGGATACCATGAAACTGGTATGTAGAAAGTCAAGCATGTAGAAACTGGCGACCTACGGAAGTCGGTGTATGTTTTTCTAACACCTTCACCAACCGATATATTAGATAATTCACTGGTGTCGAGTGGGTTATTTGTTTCACCCACTTTTGATATTTCGGAGTATGAGAATCCGCTGTAGTCATACTTAACTTTGACTTTAGCATAATAGACGGTTTCTTTGTTTATGTTGCCATCTGTTATCTTAAATGATAAAGCCTTTGGCTTTTCATATCCGGCATCTATCTTAAAGTTATAAAAGAACTTATCAAACTGATTCTTCTTATAGTTTATTCCAGACAATATATCGTAGCTGTATGATACTGACTGGCGTTTGATATCTCTCTTCCTCCACACACTCTTTGGAAGCCACCATCTGTAGTCATCTTCATACGAATATGTCACTTCTCTCGTCTCACATGTTTTAGTGGCTCTAAGACCGTTTTCTATACCAGTGAGAAGATTTCTTACGTCATTACCGATGACGAATGTATTTGGGAATTCGTTGCCGTAATCAAACGATTGTAGTCCAGAAGAGAGTTTTACTTCACCGCTTACGTAGAATTTACAATACAGATTATTTACATAATCTTCATATGGGTTCTTTAATATATCAGCCAACTTAAATGTATTGTTTATCTCATCGTATTTTATTTGATCTTTTGGATTTCTAACAAAGACAGCTTCAATTCTCACATTATCATTTCCCGTATTATCTTCTACTTTTAGGAACTCTGAATTCAAAGAATAAGTTCTTCTATTCTTATTAAGCACGCCAAGTGGTACGAAGAATTTTACTATGTATGTATTCTCTAAGCTTGGGTGTCTTGTAAACGATGTCTTGTCTGGACAGTATCTTATAGATTCCGCCGAGACATTCATTGAGAATAGCCCATACAACTGAACGCTCTTATATATCGGTGACTCATTAGCCTTCATGAGTCTTTCAATATCATCACAATTCTTAAATCTAACACCGATGACTCGAACACCGCTTGGGGTTTCTACTGTTATAGGCTGGAATACAGGATTCTTATAATCTGTATTGTCTGGTAGTGTTATGGTCTGATCCAATGAATCGAAGTATGCCGAATGTGGGCATACTTCTTGGAACATTCCACGGAAACCAAAAGGCTTCTTACTAAATGTATATTGTATTAAACGGTTGCTTGCGGTGAAATTCAGAGTATTACCGTCACGAACAACATCGGAGAAACTGTCTCCAGGCTCCAAGTCATATGTGTCAAGGACCGTTGATGAGTTGTAACGGAATAGACCGGGAATTATATTACCATTCTTTTTAAGATCATATCCACCATAGTAGTTTCTATAGACTTCTTTATCGTATGCTCTGGATTCCGGTACAAACCACATGCGCTGGTTTCCGAATGGTATTATTATCTTAGAAACCGTTTCGCTGACATCGTTGAAATTGGATTTCAACCACTCATCATCGAATGTTACGGTATATCTTGTCGCCGTTTCTTCGGTGGTTTTAACGTTATCGGCATATAAGAAGCTTAGTGACTTAGTATCAACATCGTAACTATTGGTCGATACATTAAATTGCTTTATAACATTCTTATTATAGAAAGCGTCGTTATTATCGCTGTAGTTATCATATCTCAGGAGCTTCGTTTTCTTATACTCAAGATACTTCGGCATCAAGTTAAACTCTTTATCAGTTGTTGTGTAAAGAGTAGTGTCAGCGTCAAGATTGTTTATATAGTAATCTTTCAATTCTACTATTGACGCCCTTATACCGAAACCATAATGCCCTGCGGAATCTATAACGGTATATTTTCTATCAATAACATCGTTACCATCTGCATCATGGGTTACTATTTGAGCCGAATCCTGATCTAAAGATATATTCTCAAATAAAGGTATAGGATCCTTACAAGTCTTGACACCATATGGGTTGCCACCAGAATCGGAATCTATATTGTTCTGTATGACAGTCTCTATATCGTTTTCTATAAGGTATGCCGATACCATTTGACCAACAACACTGACCTTCAACTCATAGTATGTGTCGAGTTTCATTTCGGTTGGACAGGATGGGTCTTCGCTCTTTATTATCTGGATATCAAATACTGGAGTGTTTCTATCACCAGACACATTAAGTTTCTGGTAAACAACCTTTCCACCATCATCATTTATTACTTTGACAAGCGATGCCGTTCCACGGCTACCGTTAACGGATACTTTATAGTATTCATCGAATGTAGCGTATAAATCTACATTAGATTGAACGCCACGGAATAAAACGAATACTTCATTTTCTGGATATTTAAAGCTCTCGAATTTATTAGGGTCCACTACGCCCTTAAGTATGAACTTTGCTCTGATGTCAAAGTCCTTTGACTTCTTTTCTTTTGTCGCGAGGATACTGTCAAAAATAGTATCTTCGGTTCCATAATAAGCGACTATTATTCTGTCGCCAATCTCCACCGTTTCTGGCTTTATTTGTAAAACTCCACGATTTCTTTCATCGTCTCTCGGTGGGTCATTTTTGACTATATCGTAGGCATCAGTCTCAACTTGGTATATTTCCTCATCCACTAACAAGTTACCGTCTTCAGTTCTAATATCATAGACATATGGAGCGTCTTTCTCCAACTCTATTTCTTCCCAACCAGCTTTATCCCCAGCCAACACATTACCAACAACTGCCGAAGGATATTCTATCTTCTGAATGTTGTGATAATTATCAACGGTTATAGAACTTAGATTCTTGCGGATATAACCCTTTTCAGTTATACAGTTGCCAACGACACGAATGTTCTTCCAAACGAAACCGTGGGCGTTGTCTTCAATGTCAAATCCAATAAAGTTTTCATCAGTTTCACCAACTGGCGTTTCTCCCCAATTCTTAGTCCAAAGCTCAATAGCCTTAGCGTCAATAGTGAATAGAGATAGGAATTTTTCTATGGATTCCTTCGATCCCTTCTTTCTGAATAACTCAGACGATAACATGAGGAAGCGACGGAATGCTTGTATCTCTTCCTTCGTAGCCGCCCCCTTCTGAATTCTATCATAGATATCATATGACTCGAAATCATGCTTGGTCATATCGTAGCCAACTTTCTTAGAATAGTCGCTGCTATGTCCAAGAGTTATAGCCAGATATTCAAAGAAGCTTGGATTGATTCTTTCGGCGTCCCACAAATCAAACAATCCAGTTGTATCACGGTATATCTTCTCAAAGAAGTTAGCCGAAGCTTTGAAGAAATCGTGTGCAGCATCATTCTTGGTCAATTCCCAGGTCGGGTTGAACTGCAAGAATGTCTTGAGTATCTTTGACTCTATTGTTATATCTTTATATGCCGAATGAGTAAAGTAAAAAGTCTTGCCATCATTTGTGAGGAATGGTGGACTCCAAATGGTTAACTTTATCTGATAAACACCACTACTTGCAAACTTATGAGATATTGAAGCATCGGAATAGAACTTCCCGTCACTCAACTCCCATTGAGTCTTAGAAATATCATAAACCGTATATTGGGATATGTCTATAGTCGAAGTGTCAATACCTTCGCCAACTATAACGGTATCTTCGGTTAAACTTCCGACAGTTGATTTGCTTGATATTTCAACAATATCGTTTGCGTATGAACCGTCACCGTTTATGTCTATTATTGCTTTGAATGTTGCCATTATTCTTCTCTCTTGATTATTACATCACCGAGCTTTGGGAACTCGTATGCGCCAAAGGTTATGTCGAGACTATAACTCCACTCACGGGTTCCATCCGACTTCAAGGTATCGAATAAGGGTTGGAATACCTTGACGAGCGATGGATCCTTTGCTACGAGAGTCATAAGCTTGTTTCTACGAGATACTTCTATATCGGTATCAGACTGTCTAACACTTACATCATAATCACTGGCATTGAAGCTTTCACTTGGATCTTTATTGAGCATAACCTCAACAGACTCAACATACTCAACCTTCAACAACGAAACAAGGTCAGAGTGGCTTATCTTTCCGCCAAGGGTATGATTCTTAGGCGAGAAGAAGTCCTGAATATTCTTTCTCATCTGCGTCTCGACCTGTTCCGCACTACCAAACTTGGACTTGCGATAGCGTATTGCCACATCAACAGGAACCCAGGTTGCTTCAATTATCTCATGTTTTGCACCAATCATACGGAAAGAAGTTCCGTCAAGAGTTTCTATCATAGCATCCTTGAGATTTCTGGATATAACATTGCTACCATCCTTATTCAACCCAACGATGAATATATGGTTGAACCAATAGTTTTGGTTTCCAGTTATGAGTCCCTGTGATTTTGCCTCTTCGTAAGATAATACCTTTGCTTCTTGCAAATAATTATTGAATACTTCTTTGACAAACCTCTCATAGTCAAGGAGCGATACATTTCTGTCTTGGCGAATGAAGGTATTGGTGAGATTCTGGCGTATCTCATCAACCGATTCCACTTCATTTCCACCGAAAGCATTCTTGTTCTGAATTATTATCAAATCTTCTTCTCTAAGCTTGGTCCTCTCGGAATCTATGATGCTGGTAGAGGTGTTGCCACTTTCAAAGTATACCGATGACTTTAATCCGACCAAAGAAACAAAATTCTTCTCAAATGATATATTTGTTGTATCATTACCGAGTATATATTGAGATACAATAACCTTTTGTGATAGTGTCCCCTTGGCTATATCACCGGATGCTCCAACAGACTTTAAACCAAGTATGAATATCTCTCTACTCATCGCAGAGGTTCCCCATACCTTACCGTCACCAAACTCTATCATTATCTTCTTTTCTGGACTTACCTTGGCAAAGAATACGAGGTTTCCCGGAGAAACATCTTGGTCAAACCCAGTTCCAGCCCGTTGCCACTCGTCCCAGGTTCCACGATCATTCTTGGCGAATACTCGTATGGAGTTTATAGCAACCGTATCATCATCAATGATGAAGCGAGTATCTGTCTCAAACTGACGGGTCGGATCCAAAGCCACGGATAGTCCGTTATTTGCAGCGTCTACTACAGTATTAGCATTGATGTAAGTGAACGATACGCTTCCCTGGATTAATCCTGGGATTTCAAATGTTTCTGGAATATTCGAGAAGTAAAGTCCCGGTATCTGCAATTCATTCGATGATTGACCAGAGAAGTCCACTTCACCGTGCTTCTGGAAGGCGTAACCTTCGCTGGAATCAACATACCAGTCGATTGTCAATACCTCGTCGTTCTTTTCAGCTTTAATAGTGAAACCGGTAGGCGTCTTATCATTGTAGTAAACATGGACATTCTTATTTGGTATTAACTGTATAGCGTAATTTCTATCAGTCATAGGAACTTTGAGTTCTACTTGAGAACCATTTTCAGCATCACTTGGGTTTAGTATAATGGTTCCGCGTTGACGATAAGCTGATTCGGGTTCGACTGGAACTATATCACCACTAAAGTAGTTGAATATACTCCAACTTATTTTCCCCTTGAACTCCTTTTCAGTTCTAATGGTGAATCCGCTGGTAGTTGGATTTTCATACCAAACATGAATATTATCGTTTGGTGTCAATTGTACCATGTATGTCGAAGCGGAACCGGCGACATTAACAGCGGTTGGTATGGCTTCGTTAAAAGTTACTTCAACTTCTTTAAAGTTACCAGCCACGGTTCTTGTAGCTGTCCACGCAACATATCCATCAAACTGTGTATTTGGCTCAATGTAAATGTCAAATCCACCATCGCTCTTATTTGCATACCACGAACGAACATTTCCTTCAGGTGTTATGTTTGCGATGTATGATGTTACATCTTCACCTTCGGCTGGAACGAATGGTGTGTCGAATATGATTCTCTGGACAGTTTCACCACGCTGGAAATAGATTCTCCCAGCCTTTTGTTCTGATGTCTGAAGTGGCGACTTCTCAACATACTTCAAGTCCCCGAAACGCTTTCCAGCCGTAGCTTCAAGTGTCTTTGTATTTGTATTTGAGTCGGTATACTTGGTGTTTATCTTGGCTACGGTAACTTGGTTGGAGATTGGCTCCTGTGAGGTTACTACAAGCTGCGCTCCGTAGTTTGTTTCTGGAGATAATTCGTCGGTTATAACGAGGTTGACATTATATTCTTCAATTCCAGAATCCCAAAAGTCAGAAGGTATCTTTTGACTGGATATGAATCCACTTTCGAATGTGAATATCTTTCCGTTAACCAATACAGAGAGTGGAGCGGAGTTTCCGTCTTTGTTCACGACAAGCTTGATGCGTTCGACCGCATTTGTCTTTCCTGGGATTGTATCGTATTCAAGGCGGCAGCTTTCAAGATTCTGAAGTCCGGTAACACCGACATAGAATCGACGGTATGAACGCATTTCCTCTACCTGAAGGCGATAGAAGCTATTGGTATCGTCAGTTGGTTTGAGCGAGAATGTGCAGATAACATCATCAAGCTTGTCATTGATAACATTCTGTTCTTCAGCGACCGTCATATAAGCAGACGAAGTTGCTGGATCTAAGTTAAAAATAAGAGCGTAGACGGTTTCGGGAACCATCGGGGAACCATATTCCTGAGTTGTTACTGTCTTGTTGAATGGCTGCCCGACGCTCTGGTTATCAGCACGATTTAACAATGGATAGTTGTCAGTATCAAATCCACGATAGTTATCCGTTGATGTCTTTCTTATGATAGACAATGGCTTAGTCAAAGACAATGGTAAAGATATCATAGTTGGATCAATACCAACATCGGTAGCATTCAACATGAAGAACGACTTTGGCGCTGTGTATGGGAGAGCATAGCCCTTGTAGCGAATATCTTCTGCCTGGACTTCACGAATACCGAAACCTCTAACGATATAAACAACAGGAAGCGGATTGGTGAAGCCAAACGATGCGCCGTCTGCTGTTGGCGTATCGGATGGAAACACCGAATATGCTGGTATCTCTATATACTGCGATACCTTGCTGTAAACATACTCTGGATTAAGCGAACCAACGACATCGACTTTAGAAGATGTCTTTCCACGGGCAGCATAACGAAGCGTATTACCAATCTTGTTCAGCGACTTATAGAGCTTTGCAGTATCCTTAAATATTTCATTTGCAGCGGCTTGAGTATAGAAGGAGTTTTGCGAACCCTGCATGGCAAGAAGTTCCATGAGGACACGAATGTTTGAGCCTTCAGCTTCAAAGTCCTTGAAGGTGTTGGTATCACGGAGGAACTGCTCATATTCCGTCAACTTCTCAGCGAAGTCAAAGGTCGTGTAATTCAAGCTTCTCTTTTCTTTTGTTTCTTCCATTTTATAACGCCTGTAGTCTGAAGTTTATACTGTCACGGGTTTGTGTAGCTTTGATGCTATACACTACATTTATCTCATATGCTGCATTTTCATCATCCATAGCGACATCAATACGAAGGGGAGTTATGCGAGGTTCGCTTCGAATGTTTCTATCAATATCTTTACCAATTTTCATAGCAGTATCTTCATTATACGGCTCAAAAAGATAAAGATTGAGGTTGCAACCGAAGTCAGGGTTTAGGGGGCGACTTCCCTTAACTGTATTTATTATGTTAAAGATAGCCTGACGGATAGCGTCTCTGTCGCCCTTCATAGGAACATCCTTGTCAGCACCCAACTCCATATTGAATGGTAAGTCGTTGTAAAGAAATTGTCTCTTAAGTGAGCGAGGCATAGATAATCCTTCTAAGGATTATTTATACGTTTTATGCTTCAAGTCCGAAGAATGTGAAAGTGGCAGGCGGGGGTGTGTTAACTGGCGGCAATGGTGAACCAGTTGGAGCCTCTTGATAAGCTGGTGGATTTGCCTTTTCCAGCGTTGTTGCTGTCCCTGGAGTGAATTTAAGAGGGGTCGGAGCCACTGGTGGGGTTGGAGGTGTAGGGGTGCCTGGATATGGCGTTGCGAATCCTGCAATCGGTCCTGGGAAGCATCCTGGGTGGCGAGCGTTGACAACTTGAGCATTGCATGTCTTATCACCACCAAAACCAGCTTTATCAACACGGAATTTGCTTCCAGCATCAACATGGAATCCGGCTGGTGTGCAAGTAACACTATACTGTGTACATTTGAAGGATGTTGTCTTTCCACTTGTAACATTCAGCGTCTTTCCGGACTTGACATTGAAATCCGTTCCAGCTTCAAACGATATGGCTTTTGCCGCCTTGAAGGCTATTTCATCATCACATGTTACCGACATCTTTTTGACAGAGTGAATATTCAGCGTAGCATCATTCTTGATGAATATGTCTTTGTTCGAGTGAACCTGTATCTGATCAGCAGCATGTATATTTGTCTTGCCCTTGGTGTCTATGTTGCAGTCGCCCTTTTCAACGATGATACTGACATTACCCTCACGACATACGATACCAACATTCTTCTTGACATTTACTTGACAATCGCCGTCTATCTGTACCGACTTTGACTTCTTGACAAACACTTCAAAGTCGCCTCCAATGTGAAGCTCATAGTTGTTTCCAACAAGATGTTCAAAGTCATTAGCGGTTCCCTTTTCGCCACTGCTCTTGAATTCGTTATTACCAACCATTACCTTTCGCTGACCAGTATGCTCAATATATTCTATTGTTCCCTTGTGGATAATATAGTGTTTCTCCAAACCCCGCTTATTAACAACAATGTGGGTTACGCCGCCAGGGCTGGTGTAGCTGGTTATATGGTAGTTTTCAATATCATCAACATTGAATATTTCAAGCTTTGGTTTTTCGTTAATAAGCTTGAGTTTAGCATTTTGTGTTGGAGTGTCAGTTCCTTTATGTTCTTTAGTGTCCAGTATTTTCTGGAATTCGTCACGCCAATAGTTGACATTATCACGTTTTATTTTTATGTCATTGACTATTTTATCTTTTTGCTCAATCCAATCGTCTTTCTTGACCGCCGCTGACCAATAATGTGGGCGAGTGTGATCGCCATTCTCAAAGAATACCCAAACCATCGACCCTTTGCGTGGAACACCGCCGAAGTAACCGCCAGTTCCTTCTTTCTGCATGATAGTATCAACGAATGTCTGTTTCAACTCTGTCGTGTTTCTTGGCGGCGGGGTGAAATTTCCGCCTTCTGGCGTATAACGCTTTGGGTCGTTTTCATCACGACACTCTAAGTTTTTTCCACCCGAGTAGTTCAGAGCCAAGCACGGTTCCGCCCAAGGAAGATGATCTACTGGAGTCTCTTTTACATCAAGCGAATGCATACCGAAGATGCGGACACGGACTCTACCAATGTCTATGGGATCTTCGTTGTCTTCGACAATAGCCCTGTAGTTACCCTGAAAGGTAAAAACATCATTATTACCAATATCGTATATGTCCGCTCCTACAGGTGTCATCCATTACTCCTATTAGTAGAAAAATACATTCCAAACTTTTTGACCATCAGCATTTACCTTCTCCATAACACTCAATCCACGATACATCCATCTATCTTTCCTTGCATGATCCATAAGATTCTTATATTCGTCAGGGTTAGACGGAATCTCGACCACATGCCCCATCATTGGTTTCATATTTGGGGGCGCACCAGCGGTGGCTCCGACCGTTGTGTTACCGTTTGGAGTAGATGTTACCTGTTGTTCGGCGGTAGATTCTACGAATAGATTTGGAACCTCTGGCTTCCACTTTGTTAAAAATCCTTTTACCGTTTCTGTCTCTCTATTTTTGTTTACAAATTCATGTATCTTGCGACGGCAGCCGCAGTTGGGGTTGCTTTGGAATGAGACGATATCAGCTTTTACTTCTTCAGCTATAGCTGTAAACTCTTCTCTATATTTATCGTTCTTCCTAAGTGTGTCAAGGAAAACCGGTACATTGAGAATTTCCGACATGATTATCTCCTTAAAATATTTCTTTGTCTACGAGAATGCAAGTTATGAGATGTGCTACAAGTCCACAGAAAGCCGTTGACACACCAATCATAACTCCCAATTGGTGAAATGGATCGCCTATTACCAGGGCGCTGACTATACCTGTCCAAAACGACATACATTTCGAGCATAGCCACGGCTTGTGCAGCCATTTGTAATCCGCCATCTTGTTACGGACGGGGCGGAATATATCGGAGTCAGACCACATTTTTGTAAGGGCTAAAGCTCCAAGTAGCATGAAGAATAAGGTTACGAGAGGCGTCATACGGATTATTATACCCTGTAGATGCTTTCTTTTGATATGATAGTTTTAAATACCCTGTCTCTGAGTATTCTATATGTATCAAACAAGCGTTTCTTCCAATGCCATTTATCAACCATCGGAAACTCATCCGTTATAACTTTATTTTTCCTAAGTATATCCATGGTGTTTTTTAGAAAGTGTGTGGGATCCGTTCCAAATTCTTTATGAAATAGTGATAGTTTATCTATTTCTTTGCTACTTGCTATATTGTCAGCCTTTTTATAGAAGTGTTGTATTATAGAATTGAATACGGCGTTAAATTCTACAGAAGCTCTCTTACGCGGCGTTATATAGTCTTCATGCGACTCCATTCGTTCGAAGTCGATATAATGTGTTAGCTCATGGAATAAAACATTTCTCATACCATCAATAATACTTTTCCAGTTTCTATCTTCGAAGTCTTTCACAAACGATGTGTTACCAACATTGAGAATCAGTTTTTTATCTTTCTTGTTTTTACCCGCACTATATCTACCACTAAACCCCTCACTTTGGTTGTTTATTATCAATAGTAATATATCATTATCAATAACTCTCCAAGCGTAAATTTCAGGAGATATGGAAACTGGCTGATATGTGGAAACAACATTAGTTATACTGTCTATCATTTCATTTATATAATTTATAAACTTTTCGTCATTTACTCTTTCTTCGTTGAGAAATGAGATGTATGTTTCTATTAGGGTATTCCTTATGCTGTCCGCAAATTGCTTTTCCATATTATCCTATTTATATTTACGAAGAAACCCCGCATGCCGAAGCATACGGGGTTTCTGTGGCTTCAAGCCGATTCAGTTAGTCTTAGAGGACTTCCTGAAAGGTTGCCTTGCTGTAGCCCTTCGAGGACTGGACAGCGACCTTGGTGCAGCGGACGAGACTTCCACCATAACGCTGGGCTGCCTTCTGAGCGGCGTCATAGGTAGCGAAGCGGGTGGCAAGGCTGCGGCGAGCCTTGGTCCAGCGATATGCAGGCTGGTTGGCATTGCTGCGGCTAAGACGCTTGGTAAGATACTCCCCACCCGAGATACGGTCACGGACGATGAAGTAGGTAGTTGCGGTTACTCTCATTTGTTTTCTCCTTTTGAGATACAGGGGTTTCTTTCCCCTTGGTTATGTGTTTAGTATAGGAGGTTTTCTGAATTATGCAATATGCCATTACTTTATTAATATTTTCACACATAGACTAAAGAGTTATAATAAACATACCATATTGAAATACATAAATAGGTATTACACTACTGAAAAGGAGCCAATAAAATGACTACCGACATTCGTGAAGCCATGATGCGTAACTTGGGTATGATGGAGGCAGACAAGGAGCATGCTTCTGGAAGCTTCAATGAGGCAAACTTTGGAAACATTGCCGAAGCCGTCATGGCTATGTGTGCATCTTCCTTTATCATCTCCAAGGGAGGGGATGTGTCCGTAGGAACCGTTGAGGAAATATTCATCAACAGCCTGGAACGAGGAACCAAAGAAAAAACATATAACCTTTCCGGTAAGAATAACATATTCGACATTAAGGGTGCTGGTGCGGAGCGTGAAAAGTCGGATATGAATAGGAGAGAGAAAGCCGCTATTCTCCAGGCTCTTGAAAAGGTAGCATTGGATAAGAATCATAATGCCGTCAAGGTAAAGTGGGGTAATTTTGGAAAGTCATATTATAACGAGTTGGAAAAGTGGAAGCTACAAGTTAATGGTAAGAATGTCATAGCGTTTGCATTTACCGCTCCTAAGAAATTCAAGATAGTCATGGATAAGAATAACGATGAAATAAAATTGAACCATGATCAAGTCATAGAATTCTTTAACAAAGCTATTGACAGTTATTTCCCAGGCATGGTAGGCTCTGATAATGGAAGACCTCTTAAAGCCGCCAGTAATAAGTCGAACGATTACTTTGTAAAATACAAGGTGGTAAATGACGATGAAATGGCTAAGTTTATGAAAGAATCGGTTGAAAATGAAACCGATGATGGATTCATACCTAAGCTTGTTATCTCTACCAACCATAATGTCATACCAACAATTCAAGACATCCTCATACAGAAGAACGGTGAGAAGTATGACGAACTTGTAAACATGATGGATACTATTGTTGAGTATTTCATCGAAGGTGAAAATGATATTACCAAGATTCGCAACATATATCAGAAGAATGTCCATGATGAAAAGCCTTCGTTCCTCGTCATCCGAATGATGGGTGGTGACGGGCAAGGAGGGGATGGTAAGGGAAATGTGAAGGGTGATATCCAACTGTCAATAAAAAATTCAGATGGAAAGACTGTAAGCGTTGTCTTTAGCATGAAATACGGTAATCATACGCTTCACAAGTTTACAAGCAATAAGACTATTATAGATGGTGTCACTGATGTCTATGATATTTCGGGACTTGATAATCAAGTGAAGAATATGAGAGAGTGGAAGGAAACCGTTGAAACTTACGGAAATGGCGATGTTGAAGATATAGTCGGTATTGATCCGCGTGAGAGCGTATTTGAGGAAACTGAAATTCCCCGACTTGCCGAACGCCTTATGTCGATGTCTTCAACAAACACAGCCCGTATGTTGTTTGGTTTCCTTGAGAGGTTTGCAATTGGTGTAGACAAGGCTTCCATTCTCCGAACCGATAAGAATGGTAAGAAGTGGCATGTTATACCGTCACTCATATCGGATTATATCTCGTATCAAGATGGCAGCGTGTTCGTCAACCGTCGTAACGGTGTCAATGTCAAGATGGGTGTAAAAGACGGGGAGGACAAGATTCATGGCATTTTGAAGCTTAGTGATAGTGTCACCATGGACGGTGGACTACAGGAATTTGTAGAAAAGGTGCAAAAAGTCTTTACTCAACCGAGAACGGATATGTGGACGCTCATATCATACTACAGGTATATGAAGCGTATAACTTCTGTCTATTCGAAACAGAATCCAGTTCCTTCTATTGTTATGGAGCGAATTATCGGAATGGTTACACACGCATCAGAGATTCGTAATAATTTCCCGAAGGCTGCCCTTTCCGCTCATAAGATTATCATGAATGACATGGATTCAAAGGAATTCAAGAAATCAAATATCATGACATTTATGAATGGGGATTCGGATACTCTTGATCCGAAAGAAATAGCTTCTTTCATTACTATTATGATTGACAAAGTTGATAGTTTATATAAGGTTATAAGTAGCTTACCGACGAAGTGAGTGTATCACACGCTGCATCGGGTAGAAGAGATTGGCTATTGATATACGCTGATGTGGCGATAATATATGAGCATAACCGAAAGGAAACCTTTTATGAACCGTGTGACTGCTACTATCCTGTCCCTCGCTCTGGCTGCTTCGGCTGGCTGGGCGGCGGATCCTCCCGAAACCCCGAAGAAGTCGGAGGCAGAGTTGCTGTATGAGAAGCTGCTTGCCGAAAACACGAAGGAGGCGGATAAGCAGTATGGGGAGTACCTTGCCGCTCTGGCGAAGGCAAATGACGCCATTCTCAAGAAGCTGGAAGCGACTAAGGCTGACTTGAACGATACGAAGAAATTCAAGAATCTGGACATTGCGGCAAGGGCTAAGGCGATTGCTGAGATTGACGCTAAGATTCTGGAAGTGAAGAAGAACGGGGTTGGAGAAGCGATTGTGGCGGCGAGGAATGCGGATTTGCTTGATGGGGGGAAGGTGGATGTGGCAAAGGCGATTGTAGGGAAGTGGGGGAGGGATGACGGTGTTTCATACTGGCAATTCAATAACGATGGTAGTGGAGTATTTTTCTTCAACAAGATAACATACACAGTTTCGTGGAAGTGGAATGAAGAGCGAAATGAATATGACGTTGAATTTGTTGGAAGTGGGAATATTTCAAGAACATTGAAGGTAAACAAATATCAAAAAACAGCTATTGAAACCTGTAAGGGAGTTTCTTTGAATCTTTCTTATATCAAGATAAAGTAATATGTTGGCACACTATCTGTAGGCACCCTTCATTACATTTAAATTCAATAACACTAAAATACTTTGAAAGACTGTCAATCCACCATTGACAGTCTTTTACAGTTAAATGAAGTTGGACTGGCGTTCCATTTATATTCCACATTAACGACGGTCTTGTAGATATTGACATTATCAAGTAACCATCATGGTTTAATAATTCTTTACAATTCGACAGAACTTCTTGTATTTTATGTTCTTCTATATGCTCCATAACATCACAACAAAATATCACAGAATATTTTATTTCAGAATGCATTTTTTCAGTTATATTTGAATGTATAAAATTTGCATTTAAAAATATAGAT
>JACCDP011267856.1_pt1 | contig 16992 bp, 14 predicted proteins | sample 7445841 | NCBI WGS metagenome assembly JACCDP01 (sample SAMN15323441, study PRJNA562643) | freshwater metagenome | isolation source: river surface water | place: USA:Blue River Watershed | collected 2017-08-17 | reverse complement strand
TAGCTTCTTCGTCTAGTGGATCTAGCAATTCTATGCCAGCCGCAGTGCAAACTCTAAAGTCGTCTTCACCGTATGCAGGCGCAAGGTGAACAACCCCAGTACCATCGTCGGTAGTTACATAGCCGTCTACCAAAATTCGGAAGGCGTCGGGGGTCTCACTAAAATAGTTAAAAAGAGGCTGATAGTGGCGACCAGCTAGCTTCTGAGAAGAAAGTTCCTCTAGGAGCTGGTAACTTGCTTCGCCGGTTTTGCTCTTCTTGAAAACGGCATCTAATCTCGCTTTAGCAAGGTAGTAAATTTCACCCGTTTCAAGGCCCTTTACTTTTACATACTCAATCTCGGGCCCAATCGCCAAAGCCAGGTTTGAGATGAGCGTCCATGGGGTAGTCGTCCAAGCCAAGACAAATGCATCTTCATCAACAAGCTTAAATTTGACTGTTATTGCTGGATCTTGAACGTCCTGGTAGTTCTGATTAGCCTCGAAGTTAGACAGAACTGCCGTCAAACGAGGAGAATAGGGTACAACCTTGTGCCCCTGGTAAACGAGCCCTCTGTCATAGAGAGTCCTAAATACCCACCACACAGACTCCATGAAGCTCTTGTCCATGGTCCGGTACTGATTATTCCAATCCACCCAGCGTCCTAAGCGCCTAATTGTCTTTTGCCACTCTCCGGCGTAATGTAGCACCGACTCTCTACATAGCTCATTGAAACGAGCTACTCCCATATCGAGAATGTCCTGCCGTCCTTTAAGGTTATGCTTATTCTCAATTTCATACTCTACGGGTACACCGTGTGTATCCCATCCGAATCGTCTCTCTACGGCAAAGCCTCGCATATTCCAGTATCGCGGCACCGTATCTTTGATTGTATTCGCAAGAAGGTGACCGTAGTGAGGCAAGCCATTGGCAAATGGAGGGCCGTCGTAAAAAGCGAACTCCTTTTTCCCCTGCCTCTGAGCGTTTGACTTATAAAAAGTCTGTTCTTTTTCCCAAAATTCTAACTGTTCTTCTTCCATTTGAGGCAAATTAACGTTCGATCCTGTGGCCTTCATGGGTTCTCTAACCTTTACCTAAGGGAGTCTGAATATATGGATATCACACAATAAAATACTTTTAGGGTCCAACCCTTTTACACCTGAACGCAAGTCTTAACAACTGGCAATGGACAATCAACTTCTCGCCAAACCCAAACACTGCCTACTACAGCTGTCATTTTTTTTGACGAACAGCACCCAAACCACAGCTTAATTGGCTTTATTTACAGGACCTTAACCAGATATAAATTTAGATTAAATTGGTACAATGCTTGCTGCTCAAGGCTTAGCTTGACCTTTTCCATAGGAAATGGTTGATAGGCTTCAATTCTGAGATTTTGACGCGGACATATCAAGCATGAAGACTCGCATGAAGCTTACATCCTTGCACACCATCGCGTACTTGGCCACAATGGCGACCATGACGCCTTTCGAAGCCTTAGCCCAAACGAGCCTTGGGTACTGGACAGCAAGCGAGTCAGTCCTTGAGATGAGAGCCCCCGAAGCTCCCCAGCGAAGCTTTATTGCTTTCGATGTCTTGAAAAAGATAGTCATTCGTTCCCTCAAGAGCCAAGACCAAGCCCGAGAACTCCTAAAGCTCCACTCAACGCACGGCACGCAGACTTCTGCATCGGCAAAGGGAGTCCTCACCCCGTTCAAGGACCAATCCGCGCAAGTCAAATTAAGTTCCGCTGCCCAGGCTAAAATTACTAAAAACTTAGCCCTTTTTATCCAGAAGGAAACAAAAGGGGATTTCTTGCCTGACTCTTTGAGACAAGGGATTCGATTTAACGCTGGCGAACAATCTCACTCCAAATCTCCTTTTATCAACGGTCGTGCAGACCTGAAATACGGACTAATCCTCAAGGACATAGAACCTAGCAAGACCGCCTTTAAGCTGGCAGCATTAGATAGCAACCTCGATTATCAGCTGGTTGCCTACGCACCAAAGGCAAATGTTAATTATGATATAGGACCTGTCTTTAGCGACAGCGACCAGAGGCTCTACAATGTATATGTAGACACCCCAACTATTGCTGAGACAAGCTATTTCGATGTTCTCCCGAAGATGCCTTCTCTAAAGTTCAGAGGGAAACTGGCTCCCAGTGGGTTGCCAACAGCTGGAAGCCCTCTTCCGCCACAGCTACTGACATTAGAGCAGTATGACGGTTATTACACTATCGAAGCAAGAATGGAAAAGGGACTGAAGCCCCAATCTGTACTCCATAAATTCAGGCTCCCTCTTTGGTCAAAAACCGTTTTAAGAGAAGAACTCAATAAAGACCTCACGCTTTCCCGTATGACTATCGAGAATCTCTATCAGGCAGGACCGTTTGCTGTTCAAGCAGATCGTTTTGTTCTTGAGAAGCGTTACCAACTCGGCCTTGGCTGGCATCAACCACGCCGCCTCATTGAGGCAGTCGCTCACGTACCGGAATCTGCGCTTGAGGGAGATAACCTTTGGCGACAGCATCGCTGGGAAATGAAAGTTGAAGTATCCTTTTAGGCATAGACGATCGCCTCCTTCCTCCCTATAATGGGAAAATGTAAGTTTTCTTTCAACAACACCAAAACGACGCGGAGATCTGATGGCAGCGGATCAGGTCCTGGATGAAACCTCTGTGAAAACGCGTTCGGCGCGATATCTGTCGCATGCTATTGTAGAAGTCAGGCGGCTGCGCTGGCTTCCCCTCTTCTGCAACAGTGCCGTCCTCTTAGATATGAGCCACCACGGGTTTAAACTTGAGTTCATGGGGGACGTAGAAGTAGCACCCGGTAGCCAATATTGGTTGGTCATACCACTAGCCCCGCTTGGAATTGCCTATCCAAAAAAACTTTCCTGTCAGTGTGAAGTCCGCTGGTTTGATGATCACAGACACCGGATGGGTGGAGTATTTTTGAACCCAAGTGCAGAGGATAACCTGCTTATAGACCAAGTGGTGACTAGACTAAAGACTAGGGGACAGATTTAATTATTCTGTGAACACTTGTGTCGTCAATCCTCACGAACCTTCGCATTCGTTTAAAAATGGCTCGAAATCAAAATCCCCCAGCCTACCCCACAAAAAATCGGCTTGTGCTATCCTTGAAAAATCACCACATTTAAGAGTTCCAGAGAACCACAGGATGATTGGGAGATTTCTATGTTAAACGTGACCAAATATCGCACTCAGCTCCCTGAGGGTAACCGAAAAGCGGTCTTTATAGACGGAATTAGAACTCCGTTTGTGAAGTCTTTCGGCGCCTTTGAGCATGCCGACGCCCTCGAACTCTATAGTCGCGTGGTAGAAGGCCTCCTTCGGAAGACAGAACTGGACCCCCAGCTGATAGACGAAATCAATGCCGGAATTGTAGTTCCTCAGACAAAAAATGGTAACGTTGCCAGGGATGCTATCATCAACCTAGGTTTACCACCTCACATTCATGGATACACCGTTAACAGAGCTTGTGCCAGCAGCCTGCATACTATTGCCGATGCTGCTAAGTCGATCGCATTTGGGCACCCTTTGACAACTCTCGCAGGGGGAGTCGAAGTTCTGAGTGACGTTCCCATAGTTTATTCAAAGGAGGCACGCCAATTTCTCCTCACCTTAAACAAAGCCAAGAGTCCTGCTGATAAACTTGCTGTACTAGCAAAGTTCTCTGCAAAAGACTGGCTACCAGTACCCCCTGGACTCACTGAGCCCCTCACTGGTCTAAGCATGGGCGAAAGTGCTGAAATTATGGCCAAACTAAATGGCATCTCACGAGAAAGCCAAGACCAATTCGCATTGGCATCTCATCACAAAGCAGCTGCAGCTCAGAAGTCTGGCAAGTTTGATGATGAAGTAATGCCAACTTGGGCTCCACCGCGCTTTGAATGTATAGATAAGGATAATTTGGTTAGGGGAGATACCACCCTCGAAAAGCTTTCTACATTAAAACCTGCCTTCGATCGCAACTATGGATCTCTGACTGCTGGAAACTCCTCAGCCCTGACAGACGGCGCCGCCATAGCTTTGATCATGGACGAACAAGTCGCGCTCGCGCAAGGCCTGAAACCTAAGTCTAGAATTGTAGATTTTGCCTTTGTTGGTGTGAATCCAAAAGAACAGCTACTGATTGGCCCAGCAGTTGCCATACCTGTTCTACTAAAACGTAATAAAATGACTTTTGCTGACATTGACCGTTTTGAAATACATGAAGCATTTGCTGCGCAGGTCTTAAGCTGTTTACGTTCTATGGAATCTGCAGACTTCTGCGAACGCTACTTCGGTGACTCCAAGGCCTTTGGATCGATTCCTGAGGACAAACTCAATGTAAATGGCGGATCAATTGCAATAGGTCACCCCTTTGGCGCTACTGGAGCTCGAATCGTAACAACTCTCTCCAATGAGCTCATCCGTAGCAATAAGCAGTTAGGCATCATTGCCATTTGTACTGCTGGTGGGATGTCTGGTGCTATGCTCATTGAACGCTACGCTTAAACTAAGGGAGAATCCTAATGAATCAATACTTCACGATATCTAAAACTGCCGATAAAGTTCAGATTCTCCGCATGGGTGCTGAAGACAAATCCGTCACCGTCTTGGGCGAATCGCTTCTGCGTGAATTAAATGATATCCTCGATGACCTGACGAACCAAAAGGATATCAAAGGGCTTGTTATCATAGGCACAAAGAAAGATTTCGCTCTTGGGGCAGATATCGCCGATATTTCTAGGTTTGAAACCCCTGAAGAGACCCGCGATGGATGCCAGAAAATGCAAGGCATTTTCGGGAAGCTGGAAAAACTCCCCTTTCCAACAGTAGCAGCGATAGATGGTCAATGTCTCGGAGGCGGACTTGAACTGGCCTTAGCTTGCAAGTGGCGCATCGTGTCAGAAAGTGCAACTCTTGCCCTTCCTGAGATCCAACTAGGGTTGATTCCAGGCGCAGGTGGAACTCAAAGACTCCCGCGTCTAATTGGTCTCCAAAGTGCTCTCGACATGATCCTTACTGGAAAAAGGATACCAGGAAAAAAAGCCGTAAAGCTTGGCCTTGCTGATGCTTGTGTCCATTCTTCACAGCTCGAGAGAGTTGCTGTGGAATATGCACAAAAATCTAAAAGTAAAAAGAAGACTAGTCTAATTCCCAAAAATATTGGCAATGAACTCATTCAACTCGCAACTGAAAGTAATCCTATAGGTCGAGCTATAGTCGAGAAAAAAGCCAAGGAAATGGTAGATAAAAATACTAAAGGCTTTTATCCAGCTGCTTATAAGGCACTTGATGCCATCTTTGATGGTTTCGACAAAAAACTGGAAAAAGGACTAGAGATTGAGGCCAAAGCATTTTCTGAATTGGCTCACACTCGAGAAAGTCGAAGTCTCATCCACCTCTTTCATGCCACCACAGCTGCGAAGAGAAATGCATACGCTGATGCAGGAAAAGAGAAGTTCGGGGAAGTTCCTCCATCCCTAGTTGGAGTCGTTGGGTCTGGATTTATGGGAGCAGGTATAGCCACTGTACTTGCCGATAAAGATGTTCGTGTAATGCTTTCAGATCCAAATAAAGACTCTACAAAAAGAGCGCTTGCCAATGCTCAGAAGTTTTTTGCCAAAAAGGTGAAGAGAGGAAAACTCAAGGGTTTTGAACTCTCTCAAAAACTGGGACATATTTCTCCTGGCTTAAGTCCTACAGGCTTTGGCTCAGCAGACGTTGTGATCGAAGCTGTTTTTGAAGATCTTGGTCTCAAGCAAGACATTCTCTCTCAAGTAGAGCAACGAGCTCATGCAGCGCAGGTCTTTGCGAGCAACACATCGGCCCTGCCCATCTCAAAGATTGCTCAAAAAGCCAAGCATCCTGAGAGAGTCCTCGGCATGCACTTTTTTTCTCCTGTAGAGAAAATGCCACTTCTTGAGATCATAGTCACGGACAAGACTGCTCCTTGGGCAATTGATAGGGCATTCCGGCTTGGAATAAAAATGGGCAAGCAGATAATTGTCGTTAAGGATAGTCCTGGCTTTTACACCACAAGAGCTTTGGCCTTTTTCTTAGCAGAAGCTGCCCTGATACTCGAAGAAGGCGCTAACATAGAAGAGATTGACAAGGCTCTTACTGATTTTGGCTTCCCAGTTGGTCCCATCACACTGATGGATGAAGTCGGAATTGATGTCGGCATTCACGTACTTGAATCGATGAAAGAGGCTTTTGGTGAGCGTATCAAAACACCAGCCGGTCTCGGCGCCATTGAGCAATCAGGGAGACTTGGCCGAAAAAACGGCAAAGGATTCTTTCTGTATGCAGATGGCAAGAAGGGCGCACCAGATCCATCAGTCTATGAAATGATGGGCGAAAAACGCAGCTATAAGTTTATCCCACCTGAAGATATTGCGGACAGATGTGTCATGGTCTTCGTCAACGAAACCATAAAATGTCTCGAAGAAGGGATCCTCTTTCATGCCTACGATGGAGACATTGGGGCTGTTTTTGGTCTTGGATTTCCGCCGTTCCTTGGTGGGCCACTCAAGTACGTAGACCACCTAGGGTCTGAAAATGTTCTCAATAAGTTAAAGTCTTTAGAAGAGAAATATGGATCAAGATTTTCGCCACCTAGCCTTTTGAAAAAGATGATCGAAAAAGGTGAACGATTCTTTCCCGAAGAAAAATAAAGTCATCGTCCGTTGGGCCTTTAACGTAGAGCCCAACGGTACTTCCTTTAACTCGCCGAGACATTATTGCTCTTTACTTCTAAGTTCAGGCCAGACAACTCCACAAAACCAATAAGATACACATGCTATGAGTGCCCCGTAGCCAAACCCTGCCATGATATCGATAGGATAATGTACTCCTAGATAAACACGAGAAATACTAACGATCGCTGCGACCGTGAGTGCAGCGTATCCCTGCTTCTTGCCATAAAAATATAACCAAAGAGCTGCAAAACAAGCTGCGTTAGCAGCGTGATTAGAGGGGAAACCGTAGATCCCCGCACATCCATCAATTGCGTGCACAAATGACTCCGCCCGACAGGGACGGAGGCGGGCAAACCAAGGTTTCATGATATAGGCCGTCGACATATCCGTAATTCCGATTGTTGCAGCAATCCATAAAATTGTTTTGAAGGCACGCCCGTTTCTTTGCAGAAATATGAACGAGAGGTAACAGACCAGAATTACAACCCAAGGCCAATGTGCCGACACGACTATCATGACTTGATCCAGAGGACTCGTTCCAGATAAGCCATTTAAGAACGCCAATACAGCCCTGTCGTGTTCCAAAATATGATTCAAAGATCGCACTCACTTGAGAAAATAGATTGATGAGAAAGTTTTAAATTGACCAGCCAGCCAGCCCGTGTTAGAAGAGAAACATAGCACAAAAAAAAATCTTTGGGTACAGCTGGACATGGAAGCGGGAGAGGACCACGGGTGCCTCCGCGGGGGATGGGTCTACCTTTTACTGAGTGTAGAGAAGCATGGAGGAAACCTGCTCCATGTGATCACCACTCATATTGGCGCAAGGCTGACTCCGACTCTTTTACCTTTTTTCTGTAGTCCATGATCACAGGCTCGTCGCGCCTTTTGACTTCAGCTCGAGGTCTTTCAAAGGTTACACGCGGTACAGCGTATCTACCTTTCACTGACATTTGATCAAAATTGATTTTTGAAATCTGTTTTGGTTGGCTTACCACGCCTGTCTGCGTCGGATTTTGTGGTTTAAGAAGAATAGGTTTATTACCTAAAGGAATTGGGTCCTTCATGACTGCAACTCCTTCTACATTTGCAGGACTATCCTTTGGCTTGATATCAGCTGGAGACGAGGGTTTTTGTATTTCTATAAGATAAACTCTTTTACCAAGAGGCGGCAAAGACTTCTCAGATCCCCATACAAGTTTTGAGAAGAATGCAATATACAACCCCAATAGAACTTTCCGCATAACTCTCTCCCTACTCAGAACTACCTAGAGATCGGACGAAAGTGTCATTTCTTTAGACGCTCATGTTTGCGCGTATTCTTCCGATACTTCCGTATCAAGTAAGTTTCCAAGGATAGCCATGGGTCTAGCTTTTCTCATTGTTGAGCGAGGTGAAAATGCAGGTGCTCGCATTGAACTGCGAACATTCCCTGTGAGCCTTGGGCGAGACCCAACCAACGATGTCGTTCTTCGCGATAGCGAAGCTTCACGGGCACATTTAAGAATTAAAAAAAGGGGTCGTCTATTCATTCTTGAAGACCTCGATTCCAGAAACGGAACCTATATCAACGGTGATCGCGTAATTAATTCTACACTAGAAAATGGAGATAAGATCCTTGTTGGATCTACAGAACTCACATTTGTAGCGCCCGATAGCGGAATTCACATCCCTTCAGACTTTATCAATTTCGATATGCAAATCGATGAATCTGGTGGAATTCGTGGCCCTATTGGAATGGATAATCCCCACAAACAGAATATTAGAAAAGCTATTCGCCTCGACCCAGCGACTCTTGCGAACAATGTCATGACCAATACACATGCTATTAGTGATATTTTCAATTATCACAGCAATTTAATCGTCATCAAGGATCTCAGCGAAAGTTGCAATACATTGCTGAAAAGTATTGGAAAAATGCTCTCGAATGCATCCCGAGCTGCAATTTTTATTTGGTCTGAACCGACGAGGCAGCTTGTCCCATATGCCATCAAGTCTTTTCGAGAATCCAAGTCTGGGTTTCTCATCAGCAAAACAGCATTTGAAGACTCACTTTCACGTCGCCAAGGTATACTGCTCAACTCAGATAGTCGTGCTACGCAAGGTGGCAGAAATCGCGTCGTCCTTCCCGTAATACACAGTGACGACATCATCGCTCTCGTACACATAGAATCAGATAATCCTAAGACTGGTTTCGCCATGCAAGAGCTAGAAGCCGTGCAGGCCTTGCTACAGAGAGCATCACCAATCCTTGAGTCTATGTTGCTGAAAAAAGAGTTAGATTCATGGCTTTTTGGAATAATTGATACCATGATGAGTACAATCGAAGCTAAAGACACCTACACTCGAGGCCACTCGGAAAGGGTGTCCAGCTACTCCATGGCGATTGCTGATGAACTCAAACTGAACAAAGATATTAAACGCCTCCTCATGATAAGTGCTCTTTGTCATGATATTGGCAAAATAGGAATTCCCGATGCAATTTTGAAGAAAGCCTCTATGTTAAGCTCAGAAGAGTATGCCGAAATAAAACTCCACCCCACCATTGGCGCAAGTATCATATCTCATCTTCCGAACGCCCATAGGATCATATCAGGAGTGAAGTATCACCACGAAAAGTGGGATGGTACCGGTTATCCTGAAGGATTAGCAGGCGAAGAGATACCATTCTTTGGCCGCATAGTTGCTATATCAGATGTTTTCGATGCCATGGTTTCTGGCAGATCTTACGCAGGCTTTTTAGATCAAGATGATGCTGTTGAGAGGCTCGTAAGTGAAGCTGAGCTTTTTGATCCTGAAGTCCTAAAGGCATTCGTTCGCGCTTGCGAAAAAGGCACCCTCACACCAAAGACATCAACTCAAAACAATGAAATTGACCCAGAACTACAAGCTCAAACAGAGATTACAAAGATTCACAAAAAGAAATGAATTTGATCCGGATATAAAGATATTCTAGTCAATCCAATCTTTTCTTTCTTACATCCTATCCAAAACTCCACCCACGCAGCTATAATATAAATGGCGACCTGTATCAAAGGTTAGCACACCACAAATTCTTTGACTCACAAGAGGTTCCACATGTGGAGTCAGCTTTCACTCAGCCTTATAAATGGCAATCGATATGTAATTCTAATTCTTGCACTCGGCTTCATTGGCAGCATTATCGTGTTTGAGAGGCTTTTGATGCTGCAGTTTGTATACAATCTCGATTTTAAGAAGTTTTTAAATAACCTAAGACGCTCCGTTCAAGCTGAAGACCTCGATAGAGCTGTGAGTATATGCAAAAATGCTTCTTCAACTTCACTACCTGCCATCGGCTTAAGAGCACTTGAGGCTGTTGAGCGTGACCCCTCTACGGTAAGAGGCGTGATAGAAGAAGAAACTATCGATTTTTTACCAAAACTTGAAACTCGCATAGGTGTCCTCCCAGCACTTTCTACTCTCATTCTACTTATTGGTGTCCTAGGGACAATCGATGGACTCTGGTATGCTTTCGAATCGGTCGAAATACTCGATACTTCAGAGAAGCAAGCACGTTTAGCTAATGGGATAGCAAGTTCTCTAAATCCAACAACAATGGGACTCCTGATGAGCATGATATTTCTCACAGGCCATCAGATCCTTAGGGGTCTAGCTATTCGCGTGACCGAAAGAATACACTACGGCGTGTCCGTATTGGTCAATTTACTAGCTCCTCAAGAGGTAGCAACCTATGTAGCGGCTCCCGTTGCGGATGTCTCTGCAGTTGCTCCAAGTCCAGTTGAACATCGCAGAGAAACCCATCACGCTGAGCATAAAATAGAGGAAGAAGATGACAGCTTCAACGACGCTTCAGTTGAAGATATCAAGGACGAGGAAGAGATTATCTAATTCTCCCTGGTATATTCCTATTATCCTCATCGGATGTGTTGGGGTTATGGTACTCATGTCCTCACTACTAAGGGCGGTAACCTTAGCAGGACGGTATGGTATTGTCGAACTAGATATTCCAGTCGTATCAGTGCCCCTTGAAGACGATACACTTAAAACCCTAGAAGAGCCCAAAATGGCTCAAGTTGAGTCTAAAACTCCTATGATTTTCCTGGGCCGCGAAGCCTTCATTTTTGGGACAACAGAGTCCTTCACAACGGACATAAGTAATATTAGAAACAAGTTTTATATTCCTCACGAAGAAGGCGCACCCAATCTTCCGAGGGTGATTCAGAATATGGAAAGGTGGGCTTCTGACTCCAAGTCTAGTGGGAAAGCCATTAACACTGAAGTTCTCATTCTTATGCCACAAGACGATATCCCATTTCCGATCGTGATTCAAACGGTAGAGGCTCTCAAACAATCTGGTCTCTTTGGTAAAGTTGTATTTGGAGGAGGACTCTTGTGATTGGTCTCCAGCTGGAAGACAAACCCCATAATAGAGCCGTTTTCTCACAGCTTGAGCGACTTAAGGAGAATATTTGGTGGTTCCCGTTTCCCGCTCTCATTGCATTTGGGCTAGTATTTATATTGGCAGGGCATCTCCTTACTGATCTGAACCCTAGATTGGGGTCTGTCACAGATCCAATCCAGCTAAACACGAAACCATTTCCAGATGGTGCTATCTGGATGGCTATTAATGTAAACGCAGATCATATTACCGTGACTACGGCTGATAGAAAGAAGTTTTCATGGCCCGCACTCCATACAACCATGCGAGATTTGGAGCCATTTACAAGTTATCTTAAGAAAAAAAAACAAGAAGAAATCTATAAGTCTGTAAGGCTCTTAGAAAATAGTGCCGTACGATCGAGGGTTGTCATAGCTGTAGACCAAAATGCCAAATATATCCACATTCGTCCGGTAATCTATGCTCTCGCAGAAGCTGGTATATCGAAGTATGGATTTGAAACAAGGATCATGAAGGAATAATGAGGTTTACTTGAGGATCCCTTGGTTTAAAAAACAAAAGAATTCGGGAAAGGACATCCGAGTTTTTCTCGAGGTTCACCAAAATGGTGAAATCCTCTCGAAGACTTCTAGGCCATTTGAAAAATCAGGGAAAATTTACCTAAGCTCAAATCCAGATGCAGAGCTCTGTGCTCCATACTATCCATTACCCTACAACATCAAAATAGCGACAATCACAAAACGCGGCGTCGAACTATCTCTTGATCCTACATGGGAGGGTTTTACAACCTGCGAGGGCAAAATAGAAGATATAAATTCTGACAGAAAATCTCACTACACACACATCATGAAACGCGGAGATTACGGAAGCATAGCCCACAACGATCTTCGAGTTCTTATAAGGGTCGGTCGGGAGCGAGAGCCTAAAAAGCATCTTCCACCTAAAAAGTTCGAATATAGCCCAAGTCTTGTTGAGCTTTGGCTCGGCAGCTCTCGAGAGCTAAAATTTCTGGGAGTAGGATGTCTAGCAGCCGCTTGGTTAATTGGCGGATTTGCATTAGGCCTAAAAAGTCATGGAGACTTAAGCCCGAAAAAGTTTATTGAGCTCGCGGATGATTATACTTTACCGTTTGTTGCAGGAAAACACTTTGAATATGGCCCCGAAATTTTACAGTCCGAGTACAATAGAAACCTTCCCGTCCAAGCTGCCCTCGACTTTACACAGTCTTTTGCTGACACTCTGACAGGCCAAAAAGCTCAAGGTTCACTGGGTAGAAGCGATGCACTTTTCCCTGCTAGCAAATCACGCTACCTTGAACTTCATGCAAAAAGAGAAGCAACTCTTGCTGAAATCTCCACAGCATCGATCAAGCAGTCCGAAAAATACCTCGCAGATCAAAGAAATGCTGTCCTGACAATACCGACGGTTAAGGGTGAAGCCTTCACAGAAACCCTGCTGCGGATGGAAGACAAACTTAATATTTGGTACGGTGCCGCCGCTGAAAATCGAGCTATGCGCGACCGTATTGCACTTATTTTTCAGAACGATCCAGGCTACGATCCTAAGAAATGGAAAGACTTGAGTGAAACCAAACAAAGCCAACCCGACAGCACCATGACCAACGAAGAGAAAGCAAGGCACCTCGAGGTTATGTACGGAGTCGCCAGCAATTATGCAAATAGGGCCGATATAGAGCGGAAAGCGGTAGCTAAGAGAAGTGTCCCAAATATAAAACTAGAAAAAGAAGCTGCTTATGCACCACGATTAGCCTTCCAAGAGGCCTTTGCAAGTCTTTCACCAGTAAACTCGTTCGAGCAGATAAATCAAAAACTTGGTCTTATTCAAGCCTCGATTTTCGATCCTGATAAGCCAAAAATTGTTAGAGAACCTTTGATTGGTACTCTCGATCCAAAAATGATCCAGCAAACAGTCGACAAGTATCGTTTCGAGCTTCAACTTTGTTACGAACTCGCACTACGTCGTAATCAACAGATTTCCGGCTCTATGGAGTGGCAGTGGCACCTTGACTCAACTGGTGAAATCTATGATATCGAGCTCTTACAGTCTTCCATCCAAGATCAACAGATGATTCAATGCGTCAAACAAAAGATCGCCAGCTGGAGTTGGCCAAAGCCACAAAAAGGGAGTATTCAGATCAGTTTTCCTTTCCATTTTAAACCGGCAAAGGGATAGCAATTTACAAGGGCATTCTGTATAAACGCACAGCTTACGATAAACAATTCGTTAGCTTATAAGTCCTGAAATCGATGGGTAGCATGAACCTCAAAGAAACTTCACTAGCAGATCAAACACGAGTTCACATGATCGCCATAGGTGGCTGTGGTGAGTTTGGAATGAACATGACGGCTTACGCCTACAAAGGCACGTGCGTCATTGTAGATTGCGGACTCGTATTTGCTGAAACCTATGAAATTGGTGTGGACTCTCATATACCCTCACCCTCTGCTTTAGAGGAAGTGCTCGGAGGCATTCCTGATGCCTTTCTCATCACACATGGGCACGAAGATCACATTGGTGCCCTGCCTTACTTTTTGCCGTTTTGGAATATACCTGTTCACATAGGACCTTGGGCATTGGAGTTAGTCAAAGAGAAATTACTCCAAAGAAACGACAGTTTTTCTTACCAGTTTAATTCTGTCACTAATGGTACGAAGACCCGTATTGGGGAGCATTTCCAAGCTGAATGGATTCACGTCCCCCACTCCATCCCTCATTGCTCAAGTCTCTTAATTTCTGCTGAAAACTTACATGTATTCCATACAGGAGACTTTAAGTCTAGGGGCTTTGCTCCTCATGAAAAGGATTTGGACCTTAAAGCACTGGGCGAAATTTCTAGCAAAATCCCGATTACTCTTCTAGTTTCTGACAGTACAAACGCCCTAAGTCCAGGACATTGCCAAAGTGAATCGACAACGTTTGAGCCTCTTAAGAAGCTAATCGAGCAAGCTACGGGCGCTACTTTTGTCACCACTTTTTCTAGCAATCTCTGGAGAATCAATACAGTTCTTCGAGTCGCCAAGTCCCTCAAAAAGAAGATTTTTGTTTTTGGCGCTGGCATGCGTAAAGCGATGGATTTAGGGCAAAAGCTGAATCTTCTAGAGGAGACGTCGTCAGTTTTAATAGACGAACAGGAGTTACAAAAGACTGAAAGAAAGAACTTGATTGTGATGATCTCTGGCTGTCAGGGCGAGTATCGATCGGGTATGTTCCGCTTGGTCAATGAAGAGATAAGTCTTCTTCGTTTGCGGGAAGGTGATCAATGTATTTTTTCTTCGCGAACAATCCCCGGAAACGAGAAGAGCATAGCAAAGATCATCAGCAAGTGTCACCTGATGGGTGCTGCTGTTTATACCGGTAAAGAAGCACCGGGGATTCATGTCAGCGGACATGCGCATGCAGAAGACCTGAGAGATTTATGGAGCACCCTCAAACCACGCTATTATATGCCAGTGCATGGAACATTTACCCAGATTACAGGTAACCAAAGTCTCGTAGGTGAGCAAGATTTCATTCCCATAGCTAATGGCCAGCTCCTTTCCGTTGGAAGTGATGGTTGGGAACTTTTAGCTGAGTTTGATTTACCAAAACTTTTCATTGACTCTTGGTCTAAACAGACCATGGATTATGAGACTATGCGAGCTCGGCACAAAATTGGAGATTCGGGCTTAGCGGTTGCTACAGGAATAATTGATTCCCGTAGCATTCAGCTTGATTTTGACTTTATTGGTCTCCCATTCCAAGGAGACAATGATACTGCAAAAGTGAGAGAGATTTTAAGTCGTCGTATAACCGAGCTACACGCGCGCCTTGTTCTTGACGGGAATGTCGATCAAGACAATTTCAATGAAAAGGTCAGGCAAATCGTTAGAAAGTTTCTTACTGATCGCTTCATCAAAAAGCCAGTCGTGCTTTCTCGCATTTCCCTCGGAGTTCGAACATGATCTGGAACGAAAGCGAAGTCAAAAAACTTGTAAGCACGCCACCCTTTTCTGTTGAAGAAGTGGCCCTTATTGAGCCCAAAACACAGGTCCCCCTTGAGCATAAGTATTACAGGATTAAGGCCCCCTCTTGGGTAAACATTTTAGCACTCACTTCTGAAGGCTTTGTTATCTTGGTCAAGCAACCTCGTGTTGGCATCATGGCCATGACTCTAGAGGTGCCAGGAGGAGGCATTGATGAGACCGAAGAGCCTCTTCTTGCAGCCAGCAGAGAGCTCGAAGAAGAGACGGGCTATAGGCCAGGCAAAATTATTCCCCTCGGCAGTATCAGTCCTAATCCTGCTATCATGACTAACAAACTTCACATGTTCCTTGCTACGAACTGCTTTAAACCAGAGCAACGTCAGCATCATCCAGATGCCATGGAGCGAATCGAAGTTGTGACTATGAGACTCAATGAATTGATTGAGCTGATAAAAGAGGGACGCTTTGAAAATGCCCTCGGTTCTTTGACCGTGCTCATGGCCACTCAATTTTATCAAGACCACTTAAGGTAACTAAACCTTTTTATATCCCACATTACGGAGACGATTTATGAAAACTATTACCCTTGTACCTGGTGACGGAATTGGACCTGAGATTGCATCTAGTGTTCAGGAAATTTTTGCGGCCATGAATGCCCCTGTACAATGGGAAGTGGTCGACTGTGGTTTAGCAGCCCTAGAAAAAACTGGGGAACTCATGCCTAAAGCTTTTGTCGATAGCCTTAACAAGACTCATGTAGCACTAAAGGGTCCAACGACAACGCCAGTAGGAGGCGGACATCGTTCGATCAATGTTCAAATGCGACAAATGTTCAATCTTTACGCGAATGTACGACCCGTTAAAAATTTCCCTGGACTACCCTCGCACTTTTCAGGAATTGATCTCATCATTGTTAGGGAAAACTCGGAAGACTTGTACAAGGGCATCGAAGACATGATTTCCGAAGGTGTTGCTCAAGGAATTAAACTGATCACAGCAGAAGCCTCTGAGAGAATTGGACGGCATGCGTTTGAACTAGCTAAAAAACTGAAGCGAAAGCGAGTAACTGTAGTTCATAAAGCGAATATCATGAAGTTTACGGATGGACTATTTCTTGAGTCTATTCGGAAAGTCTCGACGGATTACCCGGAAATAGAATTTTCTGACATCATTGTCGACAACTGTTGTATGCAGCTTGTCATGAAACCCCAACAATTTGATGTCATAGTTACTGAAAACCTATATGGTGACATTCTGTCTGATCTCTGTGCTGGCTTGATTGGTGGCCTCGGGCTAGCCTCAGGCGCAAACATTGGCGACAAATCTGCAATCTTTGAAGCTGTGCATGGATCAGCACCCGATATCGCTGGACAGAATAAAGCGAATCCCACAGCACTCATACTCAGTGCTGCTTCGATGCTAGATTATATCGGATCACTTGATTACGGTAATAGACTCAGGGACGCTATCAGCAAGACACTTGCGAATCCAGAGCAGAGAACTGGTGATCTAGGAGGCAGCCTTGGCACTAAAGAGTTCACTGCTTGTGTCATAAAAAACTTAAAGTAATTCTGCACTATTAGATTGTGAGATCCCAGGATTTGGATCTCACTGTCTTCTTGCCTTTCTTGCACAAGTTCACATTCTAATCACGGCCTTCACCCATCGCTAGCCTCTGTCGTAACTCTTTGAATTCACAAAACAACTATCCTTTTTGACGGACTCGGTGTATACTGAATTAAATGTTTTTCATGGTTTGCCGATCTTTTTCTAGACGGTAAGAAACCGCTAAAGAGGGTATGAATGAGCGCCCCTGTGCAGGCTATTGGCAAGACTGATATTGGTCGCGTTCGCGCTACCAATCAGGATTCTATGCTTGTAGACAACTCTACTGGGCTGTTCATCGTCGCTGATGGCATGGGCGGACACGCAGGTG